>Ga0105050_10003448_pt1 | contig 21873 bp, 23 predicted proteins | sample FRY01_FD_78088 | JGI IMG/M metagenome (GOLD analysis project Ga0105050, IMG submission 78088) | Freshwater microbial communities from Lake Fryxell liftoff mats and glacier meltwater in Antarctica - FRY-01 | ecosystem: Environmental > Aquatic > Freshwater > Ice > Glacier meltwater ...
CCTGTCCAAAAAGCTGAAAGGTGTGCAGCGTCTATTGTGTAATCAGTTAAATAAGAGCCTGCTGGCTGATAAGTTGAAGCAGCAGTTCCAGGGGTTAGGTAATCTGTATCAGCAATCAAAGGGGTTTGATAATCTGTCCCTGCTGCAAAGCTGTAATCAGTTGCTAAATCGGTGAAGCCAGGGAATGTTACCAAGGCGTTCCAAGCATCCACATCAGTATTTATAATAGTTGAGTCAGCATCTAAGTAAATCTTATCTACATAGGCGTTAGCCCAATACTTTGTGGAAGAACCCAAATCATCGGTTGAATCTGTGTCTGATATAAGAGAAGTATTTATAGCTACTGAAGACAAGTTGTCCAGTGCGGCAGAAGCACCAGAGCCAACCCCATTATCAACCCAAGCCAATGCACCTGTTACCAGTCCCAATACCCTAGTGTCGTTCCCAGTTATCGCAGGAACTTCCAGTGAAGCATCTACCGAAGACACATAAGTATTCGGGATTGCAGTTAAATACCCCGCTGAAGCATGGTTTCCCCAACCGAACGCTGTATTCCAGTCGGAGATAGCAAGGTTGGCGGCGGTTAAGTTATATGCACCTAAAGCGATATCCTGATTGGCATTTGAGCCGTCTAGTTTAAGAAAGTTCTTTGCGAGAACAGATACCCTTGTAGGAATACCAAAGCGAGATGAAGTAGTCCCCTGATACCATAGTTCAATATTAGGAGCTACGCCACCACCTGAAACAACAGCTACATACTTGATTAAAAGTCTTGAGCCTGCGGTTACTACATATTCACTTAGAATAGAAGCAAAAACTCTTTCCGTACTCCTTATTTCCGAGACATCATTCTGTGAAGAGGTTGCGATTAGAACTTCTGTGGTGTCGGCTTTGTATTCATATAACTTAAATCTAAAAGCCAAGTCTTGCGAGCCTGTGTTGGTTTTCTGAACTGCCACGGTGGAAGATGTAAGCCCAACGGGTATTGATGTTGGGGTTTCATCTACTGAAGCTATCCAAGAAGCTATCACTTGTTCGTCTGTAAGCCCTGACACTGCTACGCTGGCTTCCACTCCTCCGCCTATCATATCTGCTACTTTGTAAATCCCATCATCTGCATTCGTAAGATAGAATATTTGGTTAAGATTGGTAACCGCTTCGTCAATATATACCTTGTTGGCTATGTGTTTATCAGTTAAAGGATTATCAACTGAAACATTGCCGCTGATTATTGTCTGGGGTGTGGTTTGGTCTAACTTTAAAAAATTAGCGGCTAAATCACTGCCTGAAAGTGTTGCATCCAGCCCACCAATTTGAAAAGGGTTGTAGGCGTATTTCACGAATAGGTATAAGAAGATTTTGAATCCCAGACAAAATTAAATGCAGCATCGCCATTAGCCCACTGGACATCCGTAAGACGGTTTGAAACATCGTACGTCAGCTTCTTAATCATCCATGCTTTTGCAGTTGTTGCCGTTCCTGCATACGCTGTTCCTACATACTGCACCCTTTCACTCGTACCGTCATAGGTGAGCTTTGTGGTGAATCGTGCGCCGTCTACTTCGCGTGGGATAAGAGTCATTTGAAATGTGAATGGAAGCCATATTAAGAAATGCGTAAACTTACAAAACTATCTGTAGTCGGGGCAGTAGCCGCTGCATCAGCTTCTTTTGTTACTGCGATCACTATTCCTTTCGGGAAGGCTAGAGGTGCTTCATTGTAAAAGTCGGAAATAGCTCCTCTTAATGTGGCAGTGCCAGCAGGAATTAAGACTGTGTAATCTGGTACAGTAGTCCCTACTGTTACACTGACAGCAGCAGCCACATTATAGAAATGAAGAAATACATCATTTGCATCTATATTAGATGCGTGGATGCTGTGTAGTTTTGTGCGTCCAGTTCTTACAAGTTCTGCGGTAGCGTTTACCGTAGGGCTTCTGAAGGGGATTGTTAAATCATTCATGCGAAAACTATAAAGGTGATCTAAACGATTTACCAATTAGTCGTTGCTTGTGAGCAATTATCCGCAAACTCGGTAATATATGCTCATATTTATTCAATGCCCTATAAGCACTGTCTTTTGAGGGATAGTGCAGAAAAGAAGCAATCGCTTTAGGAGTTCTAAAACCTAGACTGTATGCAAGCAGGATTGCTACTTCGTGTGGTTTTGCCGAGTTGGGGAAATCGGGTAAATCCATTAGTTCTGGCGTGGCAGATATACCACTTCCAGTGTTATGACTACAGAACCAGTCGTAGGAGCAGTTCCGCTGGCAGTGTAAGCGGCGATTACAGCTCTAGCGGTAGCATCGTAAGCTACGCCTGTACCTAGCGTTACAGCTTTTACACCCGTAGTTGAGACATCAATCGAAGTAATATACGCGTCTGCATCGTCTGTATGCCCTACAACCAAGATATCTGTTCCGTCACTGTTAAATGCTTCCAGAACCTCTACATGAGCGCGTAGAACCTTCCTAGGCTTACGGAAGAAGCCCATTTCAGGTGTCTTCTTTGCTGCCGAGACAAGAATTGTGAGAGTTTCGATCATATTTTTCCGAAAACTCTGATAACCAAAGGAAGTACTAATATACAAATCACTACCCAGCCACCTGCAAGCATTGACCATTTCTTCTGAAGCAGGTCTATATTTCTTTTGTTATCTCCTACGTTTCCGTTCGTGCGATCCTGACGCATCTTCATATCAATAAATTCCTCACGCATATAACTTTCTAAATTGTCAAACTTTGTCTCAAGGACTGCTTGAAGCGTTTTTATGGAGCCGAAGTTTTTAGGTGGGATCATGGTCTTCTTGTTGGTGATCTTCTTGTAGACTCTCTTCTTTCGGATGATCTCCTTACAGGCGCTCGTAATACCTTGCGAGGGTTTCGGAAGTATCCCATTTCAGGTGTCTTCTTTGATGCCGAGACAAGGATGGAAAGGGTTTCTGTCACTTGACATTTATTGATTACAGGAGTTTAATTGATACATGACTTACATTGGCGCGCTTCTAACGGTTTGGTTCGTATTCTGGCTCTCTAAGGAATAAGGTTACCAAATGGTGTTGCCTTCTTGAGTGCGGCATACGCGCCTATTCCCATCAGCGCCTTTTTTCCTATAGACAATGCTTTTTGTAGTGATGTAGGAGATAGTTTAGTTGGCACAGTAGTTTCTAGTGCATCTAACCCTCTAAATAGATTAGTTAAATATCTCATTCTCGCGCCATATGCAGATCCATTGGCTTCAAGTGAAGTAGCCATAAACTCATTGCCTGCATCTCTAAATGCACGGAAAGCATTTACCTTTGCGTTCATTGTTGAATCTCCACCAAATGTTTTGGGAGGAGCTATCTTGTCCATAGCCTTTCTAGTCCTATACCAAGATAATGCTCTATTACCACCAGTACCCTTAACATTCTTTGTGCCATCTACTATTTCATCTAAAGGTGTATTGTTAATGGCTTTGAATTTATTCATCCATACATCTGCTATCTTTCTAAATGTAGTTTCTTCTGTTGTAGTTGAAATTACAGCATTGTTTTGTGCTGCTTTAGTCGCAGCATCCAATACGCCTCTGGCTTCCTTGTCATTAAATGCAAAATTATGAGCAGCTATTTCTCTCTCAATATCATCTCCTACTTCTCCTATTTCTTTCCCTACCTTAGCTGTGGCTTTCGTTGGTGACATTTTATCAGTAACACCTGCTACCCTCATAGAGCCTCCAACTTCAACTTCTCTTGCACCTGGTGTAATACCAATGGGTTCTCCTGAAATGTTTTCAATAGTCCTGCCCTCTCTCGCCGCTCTAAATATCTCCTTCCTATTAGCTTTTGGCTGTGCCAATTTAAGTGCATCATCAGTTTGTGCTGTCAATGCCTTTTTCGCAGCCTGTTTTTCTGCTGCAACAGTTACTAAATCATCTACCTTGTCTAATCCCTTTGTGGCTAACTTACTTACTCCACTAATCGTTTTTTCTGCACCAACTAAAGTGAGTGCCAACTGTCCAATGCCTAGCACAGATTCTATTCTTGCTGCTCCTACAGGATCTTCTTGTTCGTATTTCTCGAATTTCTCGAACATACCACCTAGTTTTTCTGCGGTAGCTTGTCCAACTCTGCTCGTAAGTACTCCCTTAAAGGCATCGGAAGCAGTAACACGCAATGGATCTTCTATAACATCTGGCGTTACAGCACTAAGTGTCTTACCAAGTAAAGATCCAAATACTTTTGCTGCTACTACACCAGTTTGACCAGTAAGTGTGGCTGCGGTATCTACCAAGCCTTGTTCGCCTCTTGCCTGTCTTCCCATAGCTTCTACAAGGTTTTGACTAGCAATATCTCTTGCTTCTGTGAAATCTTCTTTAATGCCTCCAAAGAACTCTCCTGCAATGCTTTTACCTTCTGCCTCAAGGCTTTCTGGTGTGTCTGGATGCATTTCTGTGCGCTCTTCTTCTGTAGGTTGTCTCAATAAGCCAGTTAAAGCTCTTTTCAAAGTTGCACCTGGCAATTCTGGCACTGGCGCAGACCATCTTTCTGTAGGCTGTGTAGTACCATAGGCTGCGAAATCTAGCAACGTACCAGTTGATGTATTGCCATATTTCGCAGTATATTTTGCACGGAATTTAGTATAATTTGGATCGTAGTGATTAGATTTAGGATTAGATAGAACCCTATCTATAGCTATATCATTTCTGTCTTTATTGCGCTGTGTTTCGAGAAATTCTGGTGTAATCATTATAATGTAATGGAAAATTCAAAATTGCCTGGATCTCTTCCTTCCCAATTTCTCTGCATTATTCCATATTTTTCAAGGTACGGCTTCACAAGTGCTATATATTCGTGTCCTGTATAGTTTCTATTGCCTATTGCTATATCGAATGGGTATAAATCTACTGCCTCACCTATTTCATGTTTAGAAGAACCTACATTCGCCACTTGCCTTCCCATATCTCTTAATTTACGTGCTGTTTCATTTGGATTAGCCTCATTAAATTCTATTCCTGCCCTTCTAGCCATAGTCTGAATAGTCTTAGCTTGATCTCTCTTGGTTGCAGATATTTCTTCCCCAACACGTATATCCATACCATAATCTGCCTTAAATGCTTCATTGGCACTATTAAATGCCATCATAACAGGTGCAGCAAGTTCGACTCTCCTACCATCAAATTGTTTAACCATATTATTCCTACCTGAATAGCTTACCTCGCCCATAGATTCTTTATCATTTTCTATATCAAGCATCATTTGATCTAATTCATCGTCTGTAGCAGCAGGCTCATCACTTTCATAAATTGGTAGGTCAGTATCTAACCCCTTCACAAACATAGGTAGATCAAGCCCCATTGAAGCCATTTCTGATCTATTCGCCTCAGCCGACATATCACCCCATCTCTTGAGTTTTATCTTCATATCTTCTAGCGTATCGCCAGACATTGCAATAAACATTCTTGCCCTTACAAGTTCTGGCTCTGTAACTGCTGCTCCATATAATTCATGGATTGTGAACGCAGCTAGAGATTCTACACGAGCATATAAATCTTGAAGTTCTGGATCTTTTGACTTACCAAACTTATTTTTAACATTCTGGATCTCACGAGTGTACCAATTCAAGTCTCCTACCTTTAGATTTTTGTAGCCCTCCACTTTGTCTGCTCTTTTCTGCATCTCTTCGCCAGCTTTGCCAAACGCATTAAAGAAATCTTCTGCCTGTCCAGTGTCTTCTATACGATCTAACAACGAAAGAAGCTCGGCGGTCTTAATAACAACAACATTACGCGAAGAATTATTATTCTTCATTGAAGCAGGCATTTTGCTGTTAGCAAACTTCTTCATGGCACTGACAGCCTCCTCGTATTTCCCTGCATCCACTAGTTGCTTGAATTTAAGATATTGATTATCTACTTGTGTTCTAACGGCATTGCCAGCGACAGCGTTCGCAGCAGTCATTAAATCAAGTTCTTTCTCATTATCCATATAAGGCAATAGGCTATGTAGCTCTGCGGATACTGCTGCTTCATTAGCACTCGTACTAACAACCTTGTCATTTATATCTATACCAGTAATGTCTACGCCTTCTTTTTCTGCGTTAGTTAGTGCGTTTTGGCGCATAGATGATCCTGGTTCAAAGTTCTTAAATACATTTATCAAATGTTCTAGAGATGCTTTCTTAATAGCATTCTGACCTGTGGTGTGTGCCTCATTCATTTCCAAGCTCTTGAGAGTCAATTTTTCAATCCTGTCCGCGGCTTCCGTCATTAAATCATCCTTATCTTTCTCAAGTTTTTGCCAGTCAGTCTTCAGTCCTTCGAGCGCATCGGAACGTGCCCCGTCTATAAACTCATCCAGCTTAAATATATTGTCATCAAAATTGGAATTGATAATGGCTACTTTCCCTTCGTATTCATTCAAAGTACTTCTAAGCCCGTTATTAAGTGAATCTCTCGCAGCAGAGTATCTAAGTGACCCTAGATTATTCGTTCGGATCATGCTTGAGAGGGCATCTGCCGCCTCTGTGATCTTCCCTTGGAGGTATTCTACGGCAAGAGGGCTGCCCTGTATCCCAAGGGCATTGAGTGACCTACGCAGTCTCTTTTCCCCTTCGAGATTGAGAGCCATCTGTTTCACTTCATTCTGCTTGACTTCTTCCTCGAATATCTTCTTATCAATATCATTTATATCCGCAGAGATTTTGTATGCCTCTACCATAATATCCCTGCTTTCCTTGAGCAGTCTTTGATCTTCCATCCTTCTTTGTTCAAATTGTGCTTCTCTCCGTGCAGCAAGTTCTTTTGCAGGAGCAATCATTTCCTCTGCCAAAGATAATCTTTCTGCGTATGTATCAATTTTCTCCGCCTCGCTTCTTTTGGATTGCAGTTGAGAAATCTGTAGATTAAGAGCAGGTAAGAAAGCATTGAATACGTCTTTGCGTACTCCCATTGATTCAGCCGTCAGTCCTTTCAAATTGGCTATGGAAAAATCTATTTCAGGAATAGATTGCATCGGTGTCTGGATATGCACTTGCTCCTGTGCCTGTTGCCTTTCCTCTTTTTTTTTATCCTGCAACCACATTAGAGCATTCTGTTCTGCTATTTTAGAGGATATTGCGTTTTGCCTCGCGTCTTCAGCTTCCTTTTCTACACCTGCTCTGTTTATTGTTGAACCCTGTCTTGCAAGGTCTTCATATCTTTTTAATACATCATTATATGCCTTGTCCCCTGCCTCTTGTGATGCTTTCGGTTTGATTCCTTGAGCACCAGCCCTTCCCATTGCACCCGCCTGTGGGCTTACGAGAGGCGCACCAGCGGTAGCACGTTCTGTAATACCTTGGTTCGGACTACCTACTTGTAAGGGTATCAGATTGCCATCTGCATCCCTCCTTGCACCCTCTCCGCCAAACCCAAAAGGATTCACACCTACTGCGCCGCCTTCTAGCTGGGCTAGCGCAGCAACGTACTGTTCTTGTGTTAGTGAACCTTGACCAGCAGCATCACGCGCTTTTTCTTGTTCTGCTAATTGTGCTATGAATTCATCTGAAGTAATAAGACCCAGTTTCATAGAGGCTTCTAAGTCCTTTTTTGTTTTATCGAACTCAAATTGTGCTTGTCCACGCGTTTTGTTGCCCTCTGAAATAAGGGTATCTAATTCTGCCTTAGTTTTAATTGACCCTGGACCACTGTATGATGCTATTTCTTCTAGCCTTGCATCTTCTCTATACTGCTGTGGAATTGGAGTAGCTTGACCTGGGATAGCTGTTTCTGGTGTTCTCCTAGAAGGTCGTGTAGGAGCTATAGTAACAGGCTTTGGCGTTGCCAGTGCCGCTGTAGACTTCACACCTGCACCAGATGTTACCATTTTCTGATAAGTGGAGAGGTTGTAGCCGATTAGGCGGTTTTCTTTCAATATGTTCATCCTGATGTTTTAAAAGAGATAAGGGTATCTAAATCACATTGATGTTCTGCATCACTTGCAGAAAATTGTGCAGATATTTGCAGTGTCAAAGTCCCAGTAGTATCAATTGTTTTTGGAATTGTTGGATCTCCAGTAAGAGCATTTATTAAAATGGATGGAGCACTATCCGCAAAAATAGCCTTTCCACCAGCTATTAGACTTGCAGTAGCACCAACTGTTCTCGCTGTAATCCAAAAATCACCAGACCAACCATGATCGTCACTACCAGTGGCTGCACTTGCAGTGAACAACCCCATAGACGTACTTCCTAGCTTTAGGTTCAAATCTACTCTTCCTGAATCTAATCGGTGGCCACCACTAACTTTAATATGAATAGTGTCACCAGCAGCAGAGAATGTATCAGCAGGGAGTATAATTGTCTGATTCATATTTGCCTCTCCTGTACTACTCGCACCTACAGGAGTTGAAGAAGCAATGATTGCACCTAGTTGTAAATTTATTGCAGCTTGGAAGGTCGGTAAAGCTCCTGCACCATTACTCGTAAGAGCTTGACCAGCTGTACCAAGTAATGCTACTGATTGGAGAACCGCACTAGTTGATGTGCCTCCAGTAATAAGAGCATACGGGATATGTCCACCACTGCCTGTTCCCCCCATTGATATATTTAGAAGCCCTCCAGTATTAAGTAACGGAATGTAACCGTTTTTAGTTGTTCCACCTGTTGCAGTAGTATAATTAGTCCAAAGTACATTAGGAGGGCTTGTAGAGCCACTACCATTTATAATCGCTCCAGTGCCAGCCAATCTTACCTTTCCACTAATAACTTCTGTTGCATTTTGCAATGACCCTGTGCCAGATGCTAACTGAACCCATTGACCGCCTAAATATGTATCTATAGTTCCTGTAGTTGAGTTACAAACTATATTTCCCTCATCTACGACTGTGAATGCATCTCTTTGAGTTGTTGTTACACAGTTAGCATCGATCCATGCTTGAGTTGTTTGATCACTAGTTATACGACCACTACCAGTAAATGTATTGGAACGGTCAATATCTGCCTTCAGGTTAAATAATCTGTGGTTATCTGGAAGCCTGACAATATTCCCTCTCTGGAACTGGAAACCGTTACCGCAAGTGGTAAATGTTCTTGCTTCCGTGTACTGGCATACATCCCTGATAACTGTTCCGCTAAACGTAAGCGTGTTGTCTGCATTTACGATGAGATTAGAGGTGTAGATGTCCTCTTTCTTTCCACTCCTTCTAAATTCAAATATTGCACCTGACATTCCATTGATTGTGATTGTTTCTCCGTTTAGTTTAGGAGCTGCAATAGTAATATCTGTCGTCTGTGTGCTGTTTATACCTTCATTGAGGTACATTTCAGGCAGCGTATACACATCGTAGCTTCTGCTTTCGTACGATAATCCTTCCCCGTACAGGAAGACGAAACTCAATCCGAGTAAGCCGATGAGGAATAGTATTCTTTTCATAGTTTTAGAATGTGTTAAGTTGTACGGAGCCTTCTGTTTCGCAGTCAATACGAAGCTCTCTGGCTTCAATGGCTGTGGCTTCATCGCTTGCCTGTATCTCTACCTGAAGAGTATGGCATTCGATAGAAGTTTCAAGTGGGAAAGTAAATTGGAAACCTTCTATAAACTCTCCTCCTGTTCCGATCTGCTCACTCCCGATGTTTCCATAACCGATAGGGATTCCTGTTGTTAAATCCATCAATCCCTTTTCGATAAGCTGTGCTGCTGTGATTTCTTCAGTGTAAACCAGTCCGCCGTCTGCAATTATTCTCATTGTGAATTTACCTAAAGCAGAAAGCAGTCCTCCCAGTATGAAATTCAGTGCATCAAACTGGATTCGTCTTTCGTCTACGATCATCAGTCCAGTAACAATACGGAAATCTATCCCGATGCCGTTGTCGTTTGTTGAGGCTTCATCAAGATATATCTTTCCTCCTGCTTCTGCTCCGCAGTATGTTTTCCCCTTGAAAACAGTCCTGCAAGCCACACTCTTTCCCGTATCAATGCTCCATGCTCCTATGTTCCTCTGGTAAATCAGTTCCTTATTGAACCCCTCCGTCATTTTTACGCTGGAAACGGCAGTATGAGTCGCGACATTATATGAAACGAAATTTCTTGATCCGTCTGCTTTGTCCGCGTTCTTCTCCATAAAGCCCTGTACTGCGTAGTCCATATCTGCCTTTGGATTTTTGGGATCATCTGTGATCTTAAATCCTGCATCGGATTGTCCAGCAGGTAAAATGCGTCCTTCCTGTGTCAGAACTATAAACTCCTCATCCATCTGGTCAATACAGTACGCATTCGGGATAGAGTGAGTTGTAGAAACTGAATCTATAAGCGGAACTCCTACCGTAACATCAAATCCAGATGTCTTTTTAAGCCCCTTCTTCATTCCGATAAGCGTTGCATCATTTCCTGATTTGATAGCAGTAATATCTATTGGAAGAGGTGTTATGTACGTCACAGGAAACTTGTAGAAGAGTTCTGGTTCTGCACTGGAAGATTGTTCTGACCAGTAGAGAGCCGAGGCATCGGCACTCACTCCCCCCGCAAGTGCCGAGCCTTCGAGTTCTCCCATGCAGGTACCCTTGGGGTTGCTTGCATGGGCGGTTGTTTGAGTCACTATATCATCTGCTACCATTGCAGAGGTAAGCCCTGTGCAGCCTGTAAGCTGATCTGTAGCCTTTCCTGTATAGGTAACAGCAATACCCCGTACATACACAGTACCAGTCGCACCGAAATCGTCACCGTCACCTGTCCGAAGTGTCACTGTGTTACCTGAAACATTTATTGTTGCTATAGTTGAAACTGTAATCTGTAACTGGCTGTCTGTTCTGTTGCTTGCAATGATGTCCTTACGTTTGGCAAAGAAGAAGTCTGTCTCCGCTGCTGTTCTGGTGACTCCGATTGTATAGAATACGCCAGAATCAGGGTCTTTGGACTGGTAGATACTTGTTCCTGACTTTGCTACCATGATCTGCCAAGCATCTGTCTCTACTCCTTCGATGTTATCCACACGGGAAGAACCCAAGTCTGCTACTTCTTCGAGTCCCTTTCGTGTAAATACACCGCCGTCCTTCGTCAGACGGGCATTCTCAACTACCAATAGAGGATATTTCGCTGGCTTGTCAGGAAAAGCCCCTAGACTCTCAATTCCACTCGAGGTGTTGATGCCACTAAAGCCTGTATATGTAAATGAAAACTGATTAGGCATTATCTTAATCTGATTAAATTGCTAGAAGATTCTGTAGAATCAAACAGTAATGCTTTCTCAAGTTCGATTGCTGCCAGTTGCATAGATGTTGGCATATCTGCCCTCTTTCTTCGGATCATAAACAAGTGGGCAAGAGTCATTTGGACTGCATAGCGCAGAAATTCCCTTGGAATATTCGTTTCAGATGTCATTACTGTTATATCGTTATGCTTCTTTTCATAGAGATACGAAATATCTGCTTCGTACATTCCTCTTGGGAACATGAAGTAGTTGCCGTACGTTGTGAAATGTCGCCCTCTTGGGAACGCCATATTGAACTTATCAAAGCCAAAAGGAAGATTATTGACCCATAAATTGTGTACTCTCCCGAAATCAGAAGCAGCAGCGTAGAGTTTATGTACTCTGTCCGTAGCATGATCCATAGAAACGACCTCTGCGCCTGATACTGTACTTGTGGTAAGAATGTTTACGGCATTGCCCACATGATCCACAAAGTCCATAGCCCCGCGATTTGTTTCGATGATAACTCTTCCATTGGTATCAAAACCAGAAGAATCATTGAGCGTAAAGTCGGTTGCTCCTGCCGAGATAGCAGAAGCGAGGCTGTTATGGGTAACAGTTTTAAGATTGCCTGTTTTCTTCATCCACGACCAGCCTTTGGCATGGTGCTGCGTATGAGCTGCGAGTATGAAGTCGAGATTGAGCGAGTGTATGAACTCGATCATCTGTGTATCCTGTAGACTTGTTACTTGGGAATTTGAACTACTGATTGCCTCGCCTCTTGCAGGCGTGAGGATTTGCTGGCAATTGAGAAATGTAGCGTAGTTCATTCATCTTAGTAAGGAAGAAACCTAAAGACCTCTGTGATCTTTGACAGCTCAATTTCTTTATCCTGCTTGGCTTTCCAAGTATAAAACCTGTCATTTACCTCCTTGAACATTGTACGGGTCTTCACGTCATAGTCGTACTTCTTGCTCAAGAAGTCATGCGGCAGAGCCTTTTCTGCAAGAGCGAACGTAACGAATTCTCTCGCTTCCACGGATTCTTCTTCTGTGAGGTCTGGTGCTGTGATAACTCTCTTGCCCTTTGTACGGTAATTGAGTTCATCACGCATAACTTTCCAGACATAGCGGGAAGGTCCAGCTAACGCTGTGCGCCAGACAGAACCTCCCGCCAGTGCGTGTCCTCCGTTTACTTCCCTTGTACGCCCTGTATTCTTTACAATATCTGTGTACAGGACGTTCCTTTTAGGCATCTTCGGCATGTGCGTAGTCGGATCAAGTTCCACACGACCTTTCGGGTGAAGATCAGAGGGCATGATGAGATTTTGAAGGTTTACCTGTGTTATGACGCGACCTTCTGTACGCGTTTTCATCTTACCGAGTGCCATAATAAAAGGGGGGAATGGATTAGTGCTGTAGCCAATAGGGAACGATCTCACAATCTGGAGTTCCTCTGGTAATCGCACCAGATGCAGAGATAATTTTGAGATATTCCACTGGTCCCATCTGCAACGTTGTCCCAGAATAAACCAGTGATGCGCCTGTAGACAGTCCCATGTCATTGTATAGGATAGTCCCAGATGCGCTTGTAGAACCTGTTGAAGTTAGAGATCGTACAATATCTGCCGTTACTGCTGTCGGAACATTGCCACATACAACTGCAAATGTCAGAAGAGTTGCAGTTCCAGTTTCAGGATTTTCAGAAGCAGCAATGTACTGATAAACGTTCTTTGCTGGCGCAGCCATAGCGACTCTCTTCGGATTCAGAGTTGATACTCCGTTAATTTGAAGATCAAGAGTCGTAGAATCGACAGATAGTACATCTGTTCCATTTAATATAATTGAAGGGGTAGTGGTACCGTCCGTTGCAAAGTGCAAATCGCCTGTTACTATTGCTTGCTTGTTTCTATCCTCACCAGTGTAATTACTTAATATACTGGTGATATTAGATTGCAAGGTTGCCCCTACTGCTAGACCTATGATGATTGTGCCGATTAAGGCACCTCTTGCTGATGGCATAGTTGAGAGGGGTTAGGCTTGAGACAGGAAGATGTCGATGGGGTCTTCAACCCCAACGGCGTGCCAGTCTTCTGCCTGAAGTAAAAGGTTATTGCTGCGCTCGGTTATCTTTGGCTCGTGGATACGAGGATTCTTACCAACACGGAGCTTGAGGTTCTTGGAACCCATAAGGGCAATACCCCAGTATGCGTTGGTCGTAGAATCAGGAGAACCGCTTGTATCTGCATCAAGGTACTCAAGTGCGATATGGGCGTACCGTCCGACCCATGTGTTAATACCATGCGCTGCATCTTCAACGTGTCCTGTGGAATTCCGGTACTCTTTGATGAGTTCCGTGTTTCCCACTTCTGTCGTGGAGTAGATCGCATTCATAACGTGGTTTGAACGCTGTCCTTCATGGTTCAATCCGTTACGGGCGAGGTTGCCGAGTGCTTCGAGTCCTGTCTGTCCGAACACCGTGGCATCCAAGTTATCGACCAATGTAGCCGATCCGTTTACGGTATGGTTATTGGCGAAGAGTGCTATGCCATCGGCAGACTGAATAGTGATTGTGTCACCGTCAATGTTCACATAGGAACCTGTGGCACCACCCTTAATGAATTGCTGGATGTCCTGTTCGATGCGGTTTGAGTGATTGCGTCCAAGTCCTTCCGTACCTTCCAAGACTTCAACAACTGCGTACTGGTCAAATTCCTTCACGCCTGTAGTGACTTCTGTGGAAGAGGTGAACTTGGCTTGTGTAATGGTAAGCTCGTCTCCGAACACTGACTCGTTCTCGTAGAAGTTTCCTCCGTCGAGAGTTGCGTGTGAGAAGTTGTCCATTACACCCGAATTAAATACCTCGGTTAGTTTGCCATCGGAGCTTTGCACTTGGAAGAGCGTACGACCACCCATGCGTTCCATCCCAAAACCAATCGAGAAGGATCGGCGCGTAGTGTCCGTAAGAGCATCTCCCAGAGGTGAGTAAATATTTTGCATGATAGTTCAAAGGGAAGGAATTAGTTGGTTGCTGGTGACTCGATATGCGCCCAACGGACGATCTTACCGAGAACAACTGTTGCCGATACATAACTCGTTACGAAGACAGCGTCAATTGTCGAAGCAGAAACATCCACTTCGTCCGTGTCTTTAAGGTCAATATAACCTTGTTCATCATTAATATCTGCCGATCCTGTGCCGACTGTGAATTGCCAGATTCCCTGAATGTCCTGCATGAGAGGACACTTGGTTTCTGAAGCATAATCTGCATCCGTAGATGCGATTGCCTTCTGGAGAACACCAAGAACACGTTCTGTTGAAGCCGTAGCTGGTATGAACGTATTGGTGCTAGCATCTTCGTTCGGCGCAATAATCGTACGAAACGGATACGCTACACTCGCCTCTTTTGCGTACGGTTCAACAGTTCTATTTGTTGAGGGTACGACTAGCTTTACTGTAGCCATAATAGTTGGTTGTAAAGAGAAACTCTATCTCTTCGTAGCATCTATCTGCTCTTTGGTGTATCGCATTGAGAGCATACCTTCCACTGTCTTGTTGATTTCGCCTTTCGGAACAACAGGAGCAGCAGAAGGATTAAGGATAGGTACTGGTGTCGGGATTGGCGCAGGCTCTGGTGGAATCGAAACGTCACGAATGAGATTGAGTAATTCGTCATACTCCAGTTTCTCATATTTATGACCCTTCGTTCCTTTGAGTTTGAGAACCTCTGCCCATTTGTCCTTATACTTTTGAGTATGGACAATAGGGTTTTTGGTTTCAAACTTTTCAAGATCGCTTTGATTGGCTTTATTTTCCAATTGCCGTAGGCGCTCTTGGGCTTTCTGCCATTCCGACTGCGGCACCGCTTCGTTTGGTGGAGGAGTTTCGATCTCCTGTATCTCTGTCACTGGGAGTGGTTCTTCTACTTGCGTAGGAACTACTTCCACCTGAGCGGGTGCTGTCACTGGTAGCTCTGTAGGAGCTTCCACCTGCACCTCTTGATCTGGCATAGTAATAGTGGGGAATAACGGGCAAACGCCCTGTTCTGCGCTTGTGGTGTAAAAGCACAGAAAGCGGCGTTCGCATTGAGGAGATGTAAATGAGCAAACCTAAATGGTTTATAACAAAAATAGACTTATAAATATTATATGCAATGGTATCCATCACACTATAAAGCGAGAAATCACTGCTTTGTGTATTCCCTGATTACTTTTCGGACGAAGGAGTTGTCCCTGTTCTTGTCCAAAGGTCTTCCTGTCATTTTTACAATCCTCTGCACTATTGTTCCTTCCCCTGGTATTTGTCTGATAACAGTAAATGCAGCTATGATCTCTCTCCTCGCCGATGAGATTCTAGTCTTTGGCATTTTCTTGAGTTTCAATAAGTTTTTTCCCTATGTCCTCTCGGATATTAGCCCATTCAAGAATGATGTCTTCCAGCTCCTCCATTTGAGAAGCGAATACCAATGCCTGCTGCACATTTCCTTCTTTTACCCATCGTATGACGTTCTCTTCTCTGTCGATCATTCTGTTCCGTAAGGATTTCACGACTGAATTGTGCCATTGGGAAGTCGCAAAATACTCTATGTTGGATTTATCCACTTCTGTTATCTCCTCGCTTTTAAGCGAGAACTTTGGCTTTCTGCGTAGGAATCGGGGAAGTTTCATACGAGGCGAGCGGAAATTGTATCTGATAACATTATGCGATAATCTATGTACTCTCCATCTTCCAGAATACGCATGAGAGTACCACTGGCAGGACTATACAGTACTTTGTCTCCTTTGTTAAATCCACTTTTCTCTCCTGCCTCCTCAATGATTCCTTTCTGCATTTCTGCATTGAGTCCGTCACGCACTACTTCAAGACCTGCGACAGTCTCATCTTCTACGATGGACTTCACAAGCACACGATCTAATGTAGGGATTATTCGCATATACGTCCGAGGATGCAGTCTGTCGGAATGGAGCCTAGCCGCTTGATTTCGTTCCCGTCTTTGTCCCTAAAGTAAATTGAGCTGAAAATAAACTTATCGAATATAACATGCTGCCCTGCTTTATAGGTACTAAGAATCCTGTCTGCAAACAACCAATGCCTGATACGCTGGAACAATCCCTGTCTCTCATTCGATACGGAGAGTATCACGCCAGTGGAACCTACACCCTTCTTCGCATCCTCTGGCATTTCCAGTCCCATTGCTTCCAGATTAGAGAAGTCTTCTGCATCTTCAATGATGAAAGCAAAGCCGCTACAGGGTGTAATCATTATCGCCTTGGGGTATCTTCTCGGTAAATCTGGTTATCTATAGGGCAACGCCAGTAGCCTACGACTTCAGCATTTATCGTATGCCTTACCTCTGGGATGAGAGCCACCTGTCGATGGTCAGGACAAACAGGAACGCCCTCTTCGCCTGTACAGTTTATTAAAGTCATATCCTAGGAGGAAGGTTGCCAGTTTGAGGAGAAATAGCTTGAGGCTGGATAGTCGTAATAGGGATAGATTGAGCTTTCATAGCCTTCCTCGCTTCCTTGAGCTTCTCTATCTTCTGGTCACTCGTGCCTTTTACCTTGTCTTTCCCTGATACTCCCAGAATCTTCCAGTATTCCTTGAGTAGGTCTTCTACGGGAGGCATTGCATCGGGGCTGATTGGCGGCTTTCCTCCTGCCATTTGCGGCTGCGTAAGAGGAATGAGTGTCACATACTTGTCTATTGCATCACCAAGCTGCTGTGCTTTGAGGGCTTGTAGCTCTCCTGCACGCTTCTTTGTAAGGACTGCAATATCAACATCACTTACACGGATGTACTGCGGACGGGATACGAAGGAATATGTGCCAGAATCGCCCTCTTTGAGCCTGAATTTCTTTCCTGCTTTGGTTTCGCTCATTGGCTTGTCCGTTCTGATTCTTCGGTACTGCTTGCCAAAGAGCGGACCGCCTGTGTTCGGGTGTTCTCCTTCCACCTCATCGAACTTCTTCAGATCATCTGGTGTCTCAAGCCCTGTCAAAGTAACGATTTTCGGAACGGAGTACCACTGCTGGATGAGTTTATGAGTGATTGTAGCGCTGCGTACCTCTGATATTTCCTGATTATAGTCCATGATTGCCTCTAGGCGAGTGAATTGAGACTCGCGCTGTGCAATAGTCTCTCCAAGTGTTTTCTGCTTCGTATCCGTAAGATTACGGGGGTCTGTGCCTGTTACCTGAGTCATCTGGTGGTAAATATCATCAAGTGTTATCTGAATTGCAGGAATATTGCCACTTCCCCAGTTCCCTGTCAGGAATTTACCCATGCCGCCAACGACCATTTCCCCATGCTCCCAGTCGACAGAGTTATCTATGCGGAAATTACCCTTCGTGGCAGTCCAAGAACGTCCTGCTAGGTCACACGCCTTATAGAGTGAGCGTCCGAAGTCAGTCCTAAGATCAATGTAATCCATGAGAATCTCCGGATCACCGGCATACGCCCAGAACTTCTGTCTTGCAGTTACGTTCCCAGACGGGGTAGCAGCTTCACCACTGCCAGATCGTACAACCTCTCCCAAGAAGCCTGTTGTGAATGTAGGCACGTTTACTCTTGTCACGAATGGAAGCATTTTGTGTTCGTCGGGCAGACCACCGTAGTAGACCTCTTTCACATGCCCTACGACCATTCCCTTCACGCCCTGTCCTACGGATGCCCACGCATAGATACAAAGCATATCTGGACGGGATGAGGGCTTCTTGAAGTACATAATGCCTTCCACGTTGCCGTCTGCTCCTGCGTTTACTCCTTCAAAGTCGTATATATCTGCACCGAATACTTCCTCTGCCTCTTCGTGATTCATGGTGAATCTGATAGCACAGTCCAGAGCATCATGTATGCCTGAAGCATTCGGATCAATCCAGAAGTCATTGATGGGGTCTATGATCTCCATGAATATCTCATTGTTTCCAGGGACTTCCATAGCTTTCCATGTCAAAGGCTGACCATTCTCGTCTGCTGTTTCGGTAATGTTCATCATTACTTTTGTATTTTTGAATCCTCTCCATTCTACTGATTGCCCGATAATATTCTTCATGCGTAGAAGCTCCTGCTTCTTTGCCTTTTCAAATGTAATTCTCTTCACATGCTCAATGGTCTGTGAGAGCAGTTCCACCCTCCATGCGTCCTGTGCATCGTCTACTGGATACAACTGCGCTTCGGAGTACACCTTGTTCTCTTCTGCTGTCTTTGATTCAACGAACGTACGAGCAAGAGGAGCTACGACTTTTGCCTTCGTGGATTCAGCTCCGAATACTCCATCTATAACGCCATCATAAAGAGCAAGTGAAGCCCGCTTGCGATGGATGAACTTCTGCTTTTCCTGATCCATTAAATTGAGCCTCTTCTGCACAAACATAGCCCTCTTCTCCTGCTCCGCTGTCATTTCAATAGACTCTCTTTCAAGTTCTGGTTCCTCCTCTTCTTTTGTAACCGATACTCCTGTATATAATTCAGGCATGGCGGCGGGTTATACACACCACATGAGGAATTATACCAAGTACGATAATGAAGTCAAACTAGTTGTTGCTCACAGCCGTTTCAATGGTAAGAAACGCCCCTGCTACTGATACGGAATTTTTCAGTGCAGCAATAGGAACTCTCGCAGGATCAACTACTTTCATTTCAAGCATATCACCATACTCTCTGGTTTCTGCGTTGAATCCTTCATTGTGTGCAGAAACCAGAACCGTATCAATAATCTCCTGTGCATTCTCTCCTGCATTTATGACAACATGGCTCAACTGTTTACCTAAGATGCTCTTTACAATCCCGATACCAGCAAGCTCTCCTTCGTTACCGCTTAGGCTTTCAAGTGCTTTCGCGCTCCGCAGAAGCGCAACACCTCCTCCTGCGACTATTCCACCCTCATACGCTGCTTTCGATGCTGCAATGGCATCTTCCACTCTGTGCATCTTTTCTCTCTGCTCAAGCTGTGAAGAGCCGCCAACGTAGATATTGGCAAACTTCCCGTCCAGTCCTGCGATACGGGATTTCAGGTAATCAATCTCTCCTGCATCGTCTTTTTCATCCAGAGTATCTATCTTTGCTTTAGCAATGCCGATTCTGTCCTGTACGGTTGCCTTGTTGCCGTTTGCGCCAACAATAGTAGTAGCCTCTTCTGAAGCAATGACAGAATCACACGTCCCAAGGTCTACAATAGTCATATCCTGTAGCTTTGTTCCTGCTGTTTTATCAATGAGTTTCGCGCCTGTTGCGATAGCTATGTCTTCCAGTACATCTTTTGTCCTTGCTCCGAAGTAAGGAGGATTCAGTACGACACATTGTAATTGATCTGGATGTTCTCTGTTGTTCTTTGCAAGTGTTGTCATGGCATCACCTGAAATACCAGTAGAGAAAATCGCAAGCTGTATTGCTTCGTCTTTCGTATCTGGGTTTGCGTCCAGTTGGTTTCGTAGTTTTTGTAATATTCCTGCTATGTCACGGATACTGGCAATCCTTTCCATTGTCACAAGAACGAACACATCTTTGATCTGTGCTGTTCCATTCTTCATATTGGCAAAATAGTGAGAAGCAAAACCAGTCTTAACGTGCATACCATGTGTAATATTGTATTCAGTCTTTGTGCTTCCTCCTGCCTGCATGGTTACTGCGCCAGCTTTGCCTACTTCCATGACAGCGTTTGAAACGACATCTGCCAGTTCATCATCCTGCGAACTGATACGGGCGATAGACCGAAGCTCATCTATGCCCTCTACTTTCTTTGCTGAATCTTTCAGGTATGTACAAATAGCTTCACATGCCTTCTCCATTCCTCTGCGGACATGGATTGCATTCGCGCCAGCATCCAGCAATTGCTTTCCTCCTTTCATCATTTCGTATGCAAGAAGAGCACTGGTAGTAGTACCGTCACCTGTCTTGTTCGTATTCTGTGCAGCCTGTTTGAGCATCTGTAGCCCTATATCCTCCCAAGGACACTCAAAAGATGCTATGGCATTGAGAGCTGTAACGCCGTCCTTTGTAATCATCGGAGCTGTATAGTACATTTGACCATTGAGTTCTATCGGAGACTTGCGTATTGCTACGTTCCTTCCTGCGGGCCCAAGTGTAGGAATAATAGCTTCTGCTCCTTTTCTTGCTCCTTCGAGGATTTTATCGCGTGCATCTGTACCGAAGATTACTTGAGTGTTAGCCATCAGTGTATGAGGGAATAGTGGGTAAATAAGTCTTCTGCTTTCTCTCTGTCCTTCAGTTCCTTGTGTCTTGCTGCAAAGTCTAGCCATTGCTGCTTCACCTTGGCAAGATAACGGGGATCAGGAGCATATTCCGTATTGATGTACCCTTTGCGTTCCAGTTCCTCATAGGGCTGTGTAAGCCCTAAGTTTGCCCGTACATGACCGCATTTCAGTTGTACCCTCCATAGGTATTGATCGCGTATGAGCCTTCCTGTACGGAATCTGGTACAGAATGGACAGAAAAATGTATCCTTGAGCACTTTGCCATGAGAGAACCAGACTCTATTTGCCATGTGATAGAATAGATGATTGACATGCGTCCAATGTCCAACCAATTGCTTCTTGCATATCTTCTTCTGAAGAGGGGTCAGTCATTTCTGTGCTTGTTGTGTATAACTGCCCGTTGATTTTATGTGCAGAGAAAACAATATTGCCATACATGAGAGTGAGCACTTCTGATTTATCAATTCCATTCAATAATTCCCTCGCTAAATCTCCTAATAGCTTCAAATCATTTATAGATGGATCAGGAGTCATGCTTGAGCTTGGATTTTGATTCTGGATCACTAGGAATATCACTAGGCACAAAATCAGTATCAAAATGAGACAGAGCCATACCAGCCCACATACGAGCTTCTTGTAATTTAGTTTTAGTAAGTGCTAGTTCTCTTCCTGCTGGATGCCTTGTCTTTGCAAGTTCCGCGAGTAGAGATTCTACCTTATCTAAAAGAGTTATGCAGTCTACACGAATTGTGCTAATAGCATTTACTGCTCCTTGAGGGCATACTGGTGATAAACCAGTTACATTATCGTCCATAATAGGGGAGGGGAGGGGGAATTAAAAAAGAACTATTCAGCAACAACATCTTCCATCTCACTCACAATCTGATCCTGCTTCTTGATAACTTTCTTTCCTGTTCCGTCACCAAGCACCTGCTCTAAGCCTTGCCCACTTCTTGCTCCATGAATGATATTATCAGGGTTTGAAATCTGCTGGATACGGGAAGGAAGCCAAGGAGCCTGTTTTGTATCTAGCCATCCTCTTGCGACTACATCCAGCAAGTATGCAACTCCTTTCATCTTTAGAGTTTCCAGTCGTTTATCGTTCAAACTGTAATGGGCGAAAATGAATTTATTATTCATCCATGTGGCAACAACCCATTCTTCTTTTCCTTTGGCGTTCATAGCTCCTTTCACAAGAAAGAGCTGCCCGTTTGTAAGCATCCCTCTTGTATATAAGTCTTTCGATTCTTCTTTGGTGTAGCATTTCTTTTCAATTTCTTCTATGGCTGATTGCCAGTGTTCCTTTGGCTGATCTCTGTAAGATGTCATACCGAAAGTATATCACCTTAAAAAGTGAAAGCAAACTATTTCTTTGCTGGCTTCTTTGCTGGCTTCTTTGCAGGGGTTTTAGCAGGAGCTTCCTGTGCTGCTGCTTCCTGTGCTGCTGCTTCCTGTGCTGCTGCTTCCTGTGCTGCTGCTTCCTGTGCTGCAATCCGCTTCTGTTTTGCAATGAGAGA
>Ga0105050_10003457_pt1 | contig 21832 bp, 22 predicted proteins | sample FRY01_FD_78088 | JGI IMG/M metagenome (GOLD analysis project Ga0105050, IMG submission 78088) | Freshwater microbial communities from Lake Fryxell liftoff mats and glacier meltwater in Antarctica - FRY-01 | ecosystem: Environmental > Aquatic > Freshwater > Ice > Glacier meltwater ...
CCTCGGCAAGCTCTTCGTCCTCAACCGCGGCCACTTCGGCGCCAAGCGCCGCAGCGGCCCCCGCAAGATCCGGGGCATCGCCACCTCCCTCTGCACCTTCCGCGACCTCCGCCGAGAACCCGTCCAGACTTAAAGAACCAAGAACGCAAAAAGAAAAAGAGAAAGGGGTCAGGCTTAACTATTTGACATCGGTTCTTCTAACAAGCAGTGACTCCCCACCAGTTCGTTCCTCCCTCCTTCGCCCTCTGGGCTACGGCGGACAAGCACACGTGGCTCGTCGGCCGTCCTCAAAGCCTCCGCACCCCCACACAGGAGAATAGGTGTCAGGCAAATCGTTTTGACATTGGGGGAGTAGCCTCGTTGCGACCGTGGCATGCGTACACACCTCCTCTTCAAGCGACCTTCCCGCCTCGGAGTCCGCGCGCGCTACCGCGCGCATCGGACAACCGAGCCTTGGAAGGAACCGGGTTTCAAGTGCAACGTGTTGACGCTCGCCCTTGCTTTGAAGCGGACCCTATCGCCGGGCGCGGGTCCTGTCTTGAAGGCGCTGTTGATTGGCAGCAGCCTTCCAGCCTGCCCCGCCGTAGCCCGGAGGGCGAAGGAGGGACCGAATTGGTGATCGTGAGTGTGCAGTCCCCCCAGGAGAACTTGCCGGTCTCGTGGAAGCCGCGCGAAAGCGAGGCGTTCTCAAGTCGGGCAAGGTCCTTGGTGAGGTAGGCCCCCGCGTTCAGACGGGGATCAGAGAGTTCGATCCGGGCCATCCCTCCACCCAATTCTTCCTAGAGTCGCCATTGCCCACCTCAAGAATGTTTACGAGCGCCCCCATCCTGCAGCATTGCCCCACGGGAAAAAGGACGTAGAATAGGCCCATGAAGTTCATGATTACGTTGCAGCGCGACGAGGACGGCGCCTGGGTCGCGGAATGCCCGTCCATCCCCGGTTGCGTCAGCCAGGGCGTGACGCGTGGCGAAGCCGAGGCCAACATCCGGGAAGCCATCATCGGCTGTTTGGAGGTCCGGGCCGAGCAGGGCATGCCTCTGACCATTGAAACCCGCAGCGTGGAGGTCCCCGTCGCGGTCTGATGGCGGGACAACTTCCGGTCCTCAGCGGCAAACAGGTCCGCATAGCCTTCGAGAACGGGGGCTGGCAGTTTGCTCGGCAACGCGGCAGCCACATGATCCTGATCAAGGAGGGAAGCATGGTCACGCTCTCGGTCCCCGATCACAAGGAAGTGGCCCGGGGAACCCTGCGGAGCCTCATCCGGGCCGCAGGACTGACCGTTGACGAGTTCCTGGCGCTTCTGGGCTGAATCTACCCTTTAGCCGCATCCTGAAAGCCGCTATCCTCGGGGCAATTGAAATGGGCTTCACCGCCACAGAGCGGAGAACAGAATAGGGGCAAATCTTTTTGACATTGGGTGCCCTAACTACAAATGACTCCCCACCAGTTCGTCCCTCACACGTGGCTCGTTGGCCGTCCTAAACGCATCCGCTCCCCCAATCCGACTCATGCGGCTATCGCCGATTGATAGAACCCACCACATCCCACCACATCCCACCACTTGCGGCCTGATCACGTGTCCTGCTGGTCTCCGGTAATCATCGCCCGGCATGTGATGTCGTCATGCCTCTTCTCACACCCCCACATGCCTTCCTCCTTCGCCCTCCGGGCTACGGCGGGACTCCGCCGGGGATCTTAGCTGGCCGAGCCACCTGACGACTTTCGAGTCCCTTTCGCCCAGATTATTCCTGCGCCGCAGGCTCTCGGACTGCGGCGATTCCCTCGCCGCTCTGGGGGGGGCGTCACTCTGACCCCTATACCGCCTTCCCCCCACCGCGAGGACGGAAACGCGTCGCATGGCCCCCGCCCGCCACAATTTCCTTCAACCGCTCCGGATGACGCCCGTTCGCAATCACCGTCTCCACCCCCGCCTCCACCGCCAACTGCACCGCCTGCAGCTTGCTCCGCATCCCCCCGATCGAAAACCGGCCCTTCACATCCTTCGCAAAGTCCAACACCTCCCGCACGTCCGCCACTTCCTTCACGATCTCCCCCCCATCCGGCGGCAACAACCCATCCACGCTGGTCAACAACACCAACAGGCGCGCCCCGATCAGGGTCGCCACCCGCGCCGAGAGCAAATCATTGTCCCCCACCCGCAACTCCTCCACCGCCACGGAATCATTCTCGTTGATGATCGGCACGATCCCCGGCTGCGCCAGAAGCCGGTGCAGCGTGTCACTGATCCGCCCCGAACGCTCCGGCGAACTGAAGTCGCCCGCCGTCAACAGCAGCTGCGCCACGTTGGTGTCGAAACTCCCAAACAAATTCTGATACGCATGCATCAACCGCGTCTGCCCCACCGCCGCCGCCGCCTGCCGCGTGGTGATGTCATTGGGATACTCCGTCAACCCCAGCACCGAGGTCCCCGCGCCCACCGCCCCCGAGGAAACCAGCACACAGCGCCGGTTCTCCGTCGGCAAATCCGCCACCGAGTTCACCAGCCGGGCCAGCGAGGCCCCATCCAGCGTCCCGTCCCCCTTCGTCAGCACTCCCGTGCCGATCTTGATGACCACGATTTCCTGCTCAGGCATGGCCATGACAATCTACATTCGCTCGGGAACCGCAATCCCCAAGAGACTCAAACCCTTCTCCAATACCCGCGCCGTGGTGTCACAGAGCACCAAACGCGAGTTCCGCACCCCCTCCTCCGCCTTCAGGACCGGGCAGGCCTCAAAAAACGAGTGGAAGGCCCGCGCCAACTCCAACAAATAGGTCGCCAACAGGTTCGGCCGGTAGTCGTCCAGCACCACCGGCACGGTCTCCCCGAAACGCACCAGCATCCGCGCCAGATGCACCTCGGCATCCGCCTCCAATTGCACCACCACCGCCTTCAGGTCCACTTCTCCCTCCACCTTCCGGAAAATCGACCGCACCCGCACGTAACTGTATTGGAGATACGGTGCCGTATCCCCCTCCAATGCCACCATCTTCTCCAGATCAAAGACATAGTCCGACATCCGATGGTGCGACAACTCCGTGAACTTCACCGCGCTGATCCCGATCAATTCCGCCAGCGCATCCTTCTCCCCCGCATCGTCCAGCTTGCTGCGCTCCTCGATCGTCACCCGCGCCGCGTCCCGCGCATCGTTCAACACATCCTCCAACTGCGGCAGATCCCCCGAACGCGTCTTCAACGGCTTGCCATCCTTCCCGAGAATCGTCCCGAACGAAACATGCGCCAGATCCAGATCATACCCCCGGCGCCTCGCCACATCGAACAGCTGCCGGAAGTGCAGGCTCTGCCGATGATCCACCACATACAAAATCTTCTTCGCCCCCCATTCCTCCACCCGGAAGTCGATCGTCGCCAAGTCGGTCGTCGCGTAGTTGAAGCCGCCGTCGCTCTTCCGCACCAACATCGGATTGTCCTCCCAGCCCTCCTTCTTCTGAATGCGAAACGGATCCTCCTCCGGCGCGCCCTCTCCCGAGCTGAAGACGCAAAGCGCCCCATTGCTCTCCCGCGCCAGCCCCGCCGCGATCAGCGAATCCACCACGCCCTGCAACCGCTCATTGTAGCTGCTCTCGCCCTTCCAGTGATCAAACTCCACTCCCAGACGTACATACATGCGCTCCAGCCCACGCAGCGAATACCCCACGCATTCCGTCCAGATCGCAAAATTTTCCGCATCCCCCTGCTGCAGCTTCACCAACTCCTCCCGACAGGCCTCGCGGATCACTTCATCCGCCTTCCCGCCCTCGCTCGCCATCCGATACAAGCGCAACAACTCCGCCAACGGATCCGCCTCCAGCGCCTCCCGATCCAATTCCTTCTTCCACGCCCAAACCACCATCCCGAACTGCGTGCCCCAGTCCCCCAGATGGTTGTCGGTGATCACCTCGTGCCCGAGAAAGCGCCCGATCCGGCTCAGCGAATCACCAATGATGGTCGAACGGATGTGCCCCACGTGCATCGGCTTGGCCACGTTCGGCGCGGAAAAATCCAACACGATCCGCTCCGGATCCGCCACCTCCGCCACCCCCAGTCGCTCGTCCCCGCACAAGCCCGCCACCCGCTTCGCAAAGGCCTCCGGCAAAACCCGGAAATTCAAAAATCCCGGCCCCGCGATCTCCATCTCCGCCAATCCCGAAACATCGGTCTTCGCCACCACGGCCTCCGCCAGCGCACGGGGATTCTGTTTCGCCTCCTTCGCCAGCACCATCGCCGCATTCGACTGATAGTCCCCGAACCGCAAATCTGCCGACTGGCTCACTCCCACCCGCTCCAGCACCGCCTCGTCAAATCCACACGCCGCCAAGCCGGCTCTCAGCCGTCCCTTCAACTCTTCTGCCAATGTCATCGCCATAAATCTAACCCTCGCATTCCTGCAGGATTTCATAAATTTCCTCTCCCGTCCCGGCCTCCTTCAGCCGGTCCCGCACCTCCCGCTTCGAAAACAACCCCGCAATCGCCGCCAAGGTCTGCAGGTGCATCTGCGACTTCTCCTGCGGCACCAGCATCAACATCAAATAATGCACCGGCGCATTGTCGCAGCTCTCAAACTCAATCCCCTCCACCGACCGCCCAAACACCACCTGGACCTCCTCCAAATGATCGCAATAGGCATGCGGAATGGCCACCCCGTGCCCGATTCCAGTGCTCACCTGCTCCTCCCGCCCATGCAGCGCCGCCAGAACCCCCTCCGTCTTCTCAAAGGGCAGACGCCCCGTCGTCACGAGATGCCCCACCAACTCGCTCAGGGCCTCCCACTGCGTGGTCGCCTTCATTTCCGGAACAATGCGACCCGCCGAGAGCAAGGATACGAGTTTCATGGCAAAAATCGCCCCGACCGACACTGCCGGGGCCCGCCCGGGTAGCCCGAAAACTCCCTGCAATCAAGGGTTTTCCCGATCCACCACCTGCGATCACTCTTGACCCCCGCCCTCCTCCCCCGAGAATGCCTCCCCATGCGCTTCTGGACTCTCCTCCTCCCGCTCGCCACCGCTCTTCTCGTCTCCTGCGGCGGCAGCGGCGGCTCCTACCGCAACTTCGGCTCCCCCAACATGGGCGGCCCCACCGCCGAGCTCCGCAGCATCGAGATCGCCAACGAATCCAGCGGGGACTTCTACTACGCCCGTCGCTACTTCGTCCACAAGACCCGCTTCTGGGGCTACCTCCGCAAACCCCACCAGGACCCCCGCAGCGGCAAACTCGTCATCATGAACGAGACCCGCAAACACGTCCCCGACCGCCTCCCCGAAGACGGCCCTCCCGGACAACGCTGGGGCTACGACCAGAACTACGAATACCGCGTCCGCGGAAACTACAGCGGCCGCACCCTCTACGACCCCAACAGCAACCAGTTCCTCCCCGAGTTCGTCCTCACCGACTACGAACTCGTCGACCGCAACCCCGGCTGGCTCTTCTCCCCCAAGGACCACTACGACCCCTACACCATCACCCTCCTCCCGTAGCGGTCGGCATCCCGCCGCAATTCCCCCACTCCCGCGTAGCGGCGTCCCTGCGGGACGTCGGCGGCTCCACCCTCGCCCCTCCCCAAACCAAAAACCTGATTTTTCTCCCCTTGTTTGAACGTTTCCTCTCCTGAGGAGACAAACTTTGCAGCACAAAGCGCTATCCAACCAGATGCCAAACCCGGCCACCGCCACCCGCTTCCCCATTCCGGCCCTCTGCCGCGGGGACCGCGAGCTCCTCGACGGCTGGATCAACGGCGTCCGCTCCGGCTCTCTCCGCGTCTGCCTCACCCTCATCATCGGCGGCCTCGCCCTCTACGGGGCCACCGTCGGCCTCTGGCGCGGATGGGAAATGGCCGCCTACGTCGCCATCAAGCTCCCCGCCGCCATCCTCCTCACCCTTCTCGTCAACGGCCTCCTCAACGGCATGCTCGGCCTCGTCCTCGGCAGCGGCATCGGCTTCCGCCAAAGCCTCCAGTTCCTCCTCGCCGGCTTCGCCATCATGGCCCTCATCCTCGGGGCCCTCAGCCCCGTCACCTTCTTCCTCGCCCTCAACACCCCTCCCGCCGACCACGTCGATGCCCGTGACTGGCACGCCCTCACCCTCCTCACCCACACCGTCGCCATCGCCATTGCCGGCATCCTCTCCCACCGCAAACTCCTCGGCTTCCTCCGCGAGTTCGCCCTCTCCCGCCTCGCCGGCGTCCAAACCTTCGTCGCCTGGCTCGCCGGCAACCTCTTCGTCGGCGCCCAGATCACCTGGATCCTCCGCCCCTTCTTCGGCACCCCGGGACTCGAGGTCCAGTTCCTCCGCCCCCATCCCCTCGAAGGCAATTTCTACGACAGCGTCCTCCACGCCGCCCTTCACCTTCTCGGTTTCTAACAACACAATTTAACAACAAACCAGACACCACCATGACCAACGACCCACCCAGCATCCCCGGTATCCCGCCCAACCAGCCCGAAACCTCCGGATTCGAATCCATGGAGGGGGGCACTACCCTCTCCAATGTCCTCCACAAGCTTCTCAAAAAGCCGCTCTCCCTCATCCACCACTTCGAACACGGCGAACAAGGCAACCCCCTGGCCGGCAAACTCGTCCTCATCGCCGGCATCTGCCTCCTCGTCTTCGGTCTCGTCGTGGGCAGCTTCTCCGCCGGCACCCAACTCTGGGCCGCCCCCCTCAAAATCGTCGGCGGACTCCTCTTCAGCGCCCTCATCTGCCTCCCCAGCCTCTACATCTTCACCTGCCTCGGCGGCCTCGAGGCCAAATTCCGCACCGTGGCCGGCCTCCTCTGCTGCATGATCGCCCTCGCCGCCCTCCTCCTCGTCGGCTTCGCCCCCGTCGTCTGGCTCTTCAGCGCCTCCAGCAACTCCCTCGGCTTCATGGGCTTCCTCCTCACCGCCCTCTGGCTCCTCTGCGTCGGCTTCGGACTCACCCTCGTCCGCCGCGCCGGCAAGGCCCTCGGCATGAAGGGTTCCGGACACCTCGTCATCTGGTGCGCCGTCTTCCTCCTCGTCACCCTCCAAATGCCCACCACCCTCCGCCCCATCATCGGCAAATCCGACCAACTCCTCAACCTCGAGGAAAAACGCTTCTTCCTCCAATACTGGGGCGAACAACTCACCACCACACCCTCCGCCTTGGAAGACTAGCCCCAACCGCAAGGACCGGTGTGCTCTGGGCACCGTCTAAAATCCCTCCGAGCAAAGCGAGCAAGCCCCTCTCCCTCCCCCTCAAGCCCCTCTCCCTTCACACCCCTCTCCCCGCCCCTCAAGCTCCCCCCTCACCACCCCACCCCACCCTCACAACTCCGCCCCCTCCAAAAACTCCCCGCCCGCCTCAAAAGCCAACACGTTCGCCTCCGTCTGCCGCGCTATCTCCGCCAGCGCCTCCCGCGTCAAAAACGCCTGATGCGCCGTGATCAACACATTCGGAAAGGTCAACAACCGCGCCAACTCATCGTCGTCCAGCACCTGGTCCGACAAATCCTCAAAGAAGATCCCCTCCTCTTCGCAGATACTGACGGTCGTAGGACTTGGTGTCGTAACCAGCGATCTCTATCATCTCAGGTTTCTTCAACGGGACGGCCGCCCCGCCGCCGGGTCGTGATCAGCTTCTCCAAGCCGACCAGCAGATACGCCGCCAGTCCCACCAACAAGATGCGCCACCACGCCTCCCAGTCAATAGGCGCGGAGTGGAACAAGGCATTCATCGCCGGCACGTAGGTGTAAACCAACTGCAACCCCACCATCGCCAGCGCCCCCACGATCAACCACGGATTGGAAAACAACCCCACCGCAAACATCGACCGACTGAAGCACCGACAGTTGAACAGATAGAATAGCTCCACCATCACGAACACGTTCACCGCCACCGTCCGCGCCTCCTCCACGCTGCCTCCCCGGCGTTCCTGCCATTCAAACAGACCGAAACACCCGCCCAGCATCACCAAGGCCACCAGCAGAATCCGCAGCAGCAAGCCCCGTGTCAGAATGGGCGCCCCCGGATCCCGCGGCGGCCGACTCATGATCTCCCGCTCCTTCGGCTCAAACACCAGCATCAACCCCAGCAGCACCGCCGTAGTCATGTTGATCCACAAAATCTGCACCGGCAATATCGGCAGCGTCGTCCCGAAAAGCACCGCCGCCAGGATCACCAGACCCTCTCCAAAATTCGTCGGCAGCGTCCACACAATGAACTTCGTCAGGTTGTCAAACACCCCACGCCCCTCCTCCACCGCCGCCTCGATCGAGGCAAAATTGTCGTTCGTCAGGATCATGTCCGCCGCCTCCTTCGAGACATCCGTTCCGGTAATCCCCATCGCGATCCCGATGTCGGCCTGCTTCAGCGCCGGCGCATCGTTCACCCCGTCCCCCGTCATCGCCACCACATGCCCCCGCCCCTGCAGGGCCCGCACCAACTGCAATTTCTGCTCCGGACCCACCCGCGCAAAGACCGCCGCCTTCTCCGCCAACTCCGACAATTCCGCCTCCGAAAGCTTCGCCAAATCCTTCCCCGCCACCGCCAACGGTTCCTCCCCGCCCTCCAGTCCGATCTGCTTCGCAATCGCCTTCGCCGTCAGGACGTGATCCCCCGTGATCATCTTCACCCGAATCCCCGCACTCCGGCACTTCGCCACCGCCGCAATCGCCTCCGGCCGCGGCGGATCCAGCTTCCCCTGCAACCCGAGAAAGGTCAGCCCCTCCGCCACATGCTCATGCTCCAGATCGCTGTGCGCCGCCGGCATCTCCCGCCGCGCAAAGGCCAACACCCGCAGCCCCCGCCCCGCCATCTCCTCCGCCCGACGCAACACCTCCTCCCGATCCAATGGCTCCACCCCCCCGTCCTCGTTCAGGAAATGCGAACAACGCTCCACCAGAGCCTCCACCGCTCCCTTCATGTAGATCATCCGCGCCCCCTCAGGCCCGCCATGCAGCGTCGCCATATACTGATACTCCGACTCGAACGGAATCGTCTCCAACCGCGGCATCCGGCTCTTCATCTCCTCCTCCCGCATCCCCGCCTTCTGCGACGACACGATCAAGGCCGCCTCCGTCGGATCCCCATGCACCGTCCTCCGTCCCTCCTCCCCGCTCACCAACCGCGAATCATTGCACAGCAAACCAGCCCCCAGGGTCTCGATCAAGGCCACATTCTCCCCCACCACCACCGGATTGCGCTCAAAGTGAATCTCCCCCTCCGCCTCATACCCACTCCCCGTCACATGATACAGCCGCCCCCCCGCGTGAATCTCCTGCACCGTCATCTGGTTCTGCGTCAGCGTCCCCGTCTTGTCCGAACAAACCACCGTGGTGCTCCCCAGCGTCTCCACCGCAGGCAGCTTCCGCACAATGGCCTGCCGCTTCGCCATCCGCGACACCCCGATCGCGAGGGTGATCGTCAACGCCGCCGGCAACCCCTCCGGAATCGCTCCCACCGCCAGCGCCACCGCCGCCAAAAACATCTCCACCCACGTTTCCCCCCGCAGCAACCCCACCACAAAAGTCAGCCCCGCCAGCGCCAGGATCACATACAACAACAGCCTGCTGAATTGCCCGATCTTCCGCGTCAGCGGCGTCTGAATGTCCTCCGCCTCCCCAATCAGCCCTGCGATCCGCCCCATCTCGGTCCGGTCCCCCGTCTCCACCACCAGCCCCTCCCCCTGCCCATAGGTCACCAGCGTCCCCGCAAAAGCCAGATTGCTCCGCTCCGCCAAAATCGTCCCGCCCGTCAAAACCCCCACCGACTTCTCCACCGGCACCGACTCCCCGGTCAACGCCGCCTCCTCAATCTGCAGACTCCGCTCCCGACACAACCGCAAATCCGCCGGCACCCGATCACCCGACTGCAACAACACCACATCCCCCGGCACCAAATCCTCCGAGGAAATCCGCAGCTTCTCCCCTCCCCGCCGCACCGTGGCCTCCGTCACCACCATCCGCGCCAACGCATCGATCGCCTTCTCCGCCTTCGCCTCCTGCAGATACCCGATCAACGCATTCACCAACACCACTCCAAAAATCACCGACGCATCCACCCACTCCCCCAGCGCCACCGTGATGCCCGTCGCCGCCAGCAGGATGTAGATGAGGGCCTGATGAAACTGCAGCAGGAAGCGCATCCATTCCCCCACCCCCTTCTGCCCCGTCATCACATTCCGACCGCATTCCCGCAACCGCTCCTCCACTTCCTCCGCTCCCAACCCCACCGCCGGATCACACTGCAGGATCTCCCCCACTTCTCCGGCCGGAAGCTCATGCCACGCCCTCTGTTCACCATCACTCATCGCAATTGTCCGCCCTGCACCCTACCCCTTCACCCCTCGTCGCGCATCCAGCTCCGCCACCATCGCCTCCAACTCCGCCAGGCCAAAACTGATCTTCTTGAAGAAGGAGCGGTTGTGCCGCACCACCACAAACCGCGGATGATGCTCCCACAACGCATGCAGCTTCCCGTCCAACACCGCCGCCTGCTCCATCGACTCATTGCGCACCGGATTCCCCCCCTCAATCCCCATCCCTCCCACCGCCGCACTCTCAAAAAAAATCACCCCGTCATACCGCCCCAACTCCCGCTCCAATGTCGTCCCCAACTCCGCAAAAAACTCCTCCGGCTCCCCCGGCCAATACGCCGCCCCATCCACCGTCCCCCGGTCACAAAGCAAAATGCGGTCCGGATACTGCGACGACTGCACGTCCTCCAGGTTCCGCTGCACGTGAAAGATCGCATGCTGCGCCGCCAACGACCCCGGCGGCTTCGCACAACGCGGAAAGCCGCCCGAAAAGATCAGGGTCGCCGCCTCCGGCACGACCACCACCCGCTCCCCGATCTCCCGCCGAAACAAATCCGCCGCCGTCGTCTTCCCGCCCCCCGGCCCACCCGTCACCACGATCCGACACCGATGATTCCCCTGCGCCGCCAACTCCCGCCGCAACCGCGACCGCGTCGCCTCGCCCTCCGTCTTCCCACCCTGCCCGTTGTCACTCATGATCGTTCGTTGCAAGTCGCATCATCAACCTGCGATGCAACCCTATCCTCCCTCCCTCTTTGTCGCTCCGCAATACTTCTCCATTCCTCCGCAGGGATTATCCCTTGCCTCCACCTCCTCCCATCCAGTGAGCCGATCCTCTGAATTTCCCATCGAATTCTCCTCTCCCATTGCAGAGACCCACAAACAATGCTCCCATGTCCCCGAGGCAGAATCCTCCCTTCGGCACCGAACACCCAACCCAAGCCATGAACCCCACCGCACCCATCATCGCCGGCATCGACTTCTCCGCACCCTCCGAGGCCGTCCTGCGACACGCCGTCCTCGCCGCCGGCCTCACCCGAGCCCCCGTCCGCGCCGTCCATGTCCTCGATAGCAACGCCCTCGAACACCGCGCCGCCAGCGGGGCCGCCAACCCCGCCGGGGATCTCCTCGCCAAACAGGCCGAACGAAGGCTCCGGGAAATGATCGACCTCAACTTCCCAGCCGCAGAAATCGACACCGAAATCCGCTCCGGCCGCCCTGCCGAGGAACTCCACCAAGCCATCAAGGAATCCGGGGCCGCTCTCCTGGTCATCGCCGCCAATGACCTCACCAAGAAGCGTCTCGGCTCCATCGCCTCCCGCTGCGTCCGCACCGCCCCCTGCGACGTCCTTGTCCTCCGCGACTGGCAGGACGGCAAGTTCACCAAGATCGTTGTCTGCACCGACTTCTCCAAGATCTCCTCTCGCGCCCTCGAGGATGCCATCGACCTCGCCACCCATCACAGTGCCTCCCTCGAAATCGTCCACGTCATGTACCCCCCCTCCCGCGATATCTGGGGACAGGCCCTCGACCACACCCCCGACATCTCCACATACGCGGACGACTGCCACAACCACATCAACCATCGCATGGAAAAATTCCTCGCCCCGCACAAGAAGGCCCTCGCCGATCTCCCCCACCGCTCCGTCATTCTGGAGTCCGTCCTCCCCGCCGCCGCCCTCACCCACCACGTCCTCGACAGCGGCACCGATCTCGTCGTCCTCGGCACCCGCCTCCAGTCCCGCCTCGGCGCCCTCTTCATCGGCACCAACGCCGAACGCCTCATCCACGACGCCACCGTCTCCGTCCTCGCCGTCCGCGATTGAAACCACGCCCCCTCACCCTCCTCCCTATCCGGGTGCCTCCACCCGCTCGCCCTCCCCAACCACCGCATCCTCCGCGTCAGGCACCGTACTCAGATCCTCAAGCACCTGCTCTGTGCGCAGAATCCGCGCATAGCGATCCCGCAACGTCGACAGCGACGCCTTGTGCAGCGTCGGCGTGACCGTCGCGCAGGCATCATCCACCACCGTCACGAAATACCCTTGGTCGCAGGCCGTCCGGGCCGTGGTCTCCACACACTCGTTGGTGTAAACCCCCGCCAGATACAGCGAACGAATCCCCATGTTACGCAACACGTAGTGCAGGTTCGTGCTCGGAAACACCCCGCTCGTCGTCTTGTTGATGATGATCTCGTCCCCCACCGGTGCCACCTCCGGCAAAAATTCCGCCTCCTTCGAACCAGGCGAGGCCAGGAGCCCCAGCCGCTTGTGCCCTGTCGAGCGATCCCGCCCGTCCTTCGTCAACGCACAAATCCGACAGTGAATCACCTCCAGCCCGAGGCCTCGAAACTCATCCTGCAAGCGCCTCATGTTCGGCAAAACCTGCCCCTCAAGCCGGTCGAAATAGTAGTCCTGCGCCTCGGGAGCCACCCCGCTCGCCGCCGCATCGCTGAACACCCCGAATCCCCGCGCCGCATCCAAATACTGCACATCAATGCACAGCAACGCCACATCCCGATGCCGCAAAAACTCTGCCCGCCGCGGATGATCCACATAGGCCTCTCGATTAACAACCCGCAGCGGATCGATCTCCAAGTAATGGTCACTCATTTCCAACCGTAACAACAAATCGATTCACCGGCAAGAGAGGCGCCAATTTTCCCGCATCCCTCATGCAGAAAGGCTCCCCAGCACCCGCAGCAGCAGATTGGCCCCCGCCTCGATGTCCGCCAGCGCCGACCACTCCTCCGGCGAATGCGATCGCCCTCCCCGCGAGGGCACGAAGATCATCGCCACCGGGGCAAGGGCGGCCATGATCTGCGCATCGTGTGCCGCCCCGGACGCCATCCGCCGACCACTCAAACCAAGCGCCGCCCTCTCCCTCTCCAACAGCGCCACAAGCTTCTCATCGCAGCGAACCGGAGCGATCTCACTCTCCACCTCAAACTCAAACATCAGGCCCCGCTTCCGCGCAATGGCGGACAACGCCCGACGGAAGGCCGTCCCCAAGCCCTCCAGGATCACCTCGTCGGTATCCCGCACGTCGAGCGAAAAAATCGCCTCTCCCGGCACCGTGTTCGGTGACCCGGGAGTCAACTCGGCCTTGCCCACCGTCGCCCGGGATCGCTCCGATCCGTTCTCCTCCAGAATACGCGGAATCTCATGCGCAAAGTCCGCCATCCCCATGAAGGCATCCCGCCGCATGTCCATCGGCGTCGTTCCCGCGTGATTGGCCTCCCCCCGCAGACTCACCCGCCATTTCAACAACCCCGTGATCGCATCCACCACCCCCACCTGCTCCCCAGCCCCATCGAGCACCGGCCCCTGCTCGATGTGCAACTCCAAGTAGGCCGCCACGGAATCCGGTTCCCTCCGCGCCTCCAGGGCCAGCCACGGATCCATTCCCCTGCGCTCCATCTCCTCCGCCAGGCGCACCCCGTCGAGATCCGTCGATTGGTGCAGGGTGTTCGGAGTGATCATCCCCGCCAGCGCCCCCGAGCCAAACATCCCGCCAAAACGCCCCTCCTCGTCGGAAAAGGCAATCAACTCCAGCGACCGCGCCGGCTTCACTCCCGACTCCCGCAGCGTCCGCAAACATTCCAACCCGCTCAGCACCCCCAAGGCCCCGTCCAATGTCCCCGCACACGGCACCGAATCAAGGTGCGATCCCACCATCACCCGCGGCGCATCTTCCTCCGCCCCCACCAGCACTCCACTCACATTCGCCGCCCCATCACGACTCGTCTCCAGCCCCGCCTCGCGGATCCGCTCCTCCAACCAATCCCGCCCCGCCATGTCCGCTTCTGTAAAGGCCATGCGATATACCCCGCCGTCTTCTTCGTTCCATCCGATCTCCGCCAATGCCCGCAAATCAGCATGCAATCGATCAAAATTGATCCGTAACTCCATCACCCCCAACCCCTCACACCCTCCTCCCTTCGTCAACCGCCAAGACCATATTTTAGTTCTGTTAGATAAATCGGGCGAAATCACTTGCGATCGCTCTCAGCCATGTTTCGCTCACGGGACTTCTCAATCACCGCCCTCCTCCCGGCCGGCTGTAGTTTCCCAGTCCCATCCGTCTTTCCTTCGCCAGCAAAGCGCTCGTCGCTATCGCCCTTTGTTGTGGCGGGGATATCGTGGTTGCTGATCCCGGCAACATCGATTTCAAACCGGAGCTCCTCGAGAACGGTCGGCGGATGGACTCCAGCGATGGCGCCGTCACCCTCCAGTGGCCCACTCCCGACACCAACATTGAACTCCAGCAGGCCTCCGACCCCGCCTTCCAACATCCCCTCACCCGCTACACCGGACCAGACCCTGGCTCGGTGATCACCGGCCTCCCCGAGGGACAACACTATTTTCGCCTCCGCCAAGTCAACACCCCCGCTCCTTCCGGCCCCTGGTCCGCCCCCCTGGAAGTCCGCGTCGAGTTCATGAATCGGGGACGCCTCATCCTCCTTCTCAGCCTCGGGGCCATCGTCGTCCTCCTCACCGTCGGCACCATCGTCACCGGCCACTACCGCACCCGCCGCGAACCATGATTGCCGCCACGCAAATCTCGCCCGCCACCGGCTGGGCGATCCTCCTGACGCTAGGCGTCCTCTGGGTCGGCCTCGGCTTCCTTTGGGGACGAAAAGCCAAAAACTCGGAAGGCTTTGTCCTCGCCGGACGCAAGGTCGGCCTCGCCCTCGGCTCCGCCACCGCCATGGCCACCTGGGTGACTTCCAACACCACCATGCTCGCCCCCCTCTTCGCCCTCACCCTTGGCGTCTGGGGCATGCTGGCCTACTCCACCGCCGCCTTCGGCCTCCTCCTCTTCGCCCCCTTCGCCGTCCGCATCCATCGCCTCCTGCCAAAGGGCTACACCGCCGGCGACTTCTTCCGCCTCCGCTACGGCCGCTCCGGTTGGTCCATCTTCCTGATCATCACCATGATCTACTCCCTCTCCTGGCTGGTCAGCATGGCCATCGCCGGCGGGGCCCTGCTCCAGTCGCTCGCCGGCATCCCCTACCTCCAGGGCATGTCCCTCATCCTCGCCGTCTGTGTCCTCTACACCCTCTTCGGCGGCCTCTACGCGGTCATCGGCACGGACTTCATCCAAAGCATCATCATCCTCGTCGGCATCGTCATCATCGGGGCCATCGTCTGCACCCAACTCGACTTCGGCGAGGCCTACCAACACCTCTCCCTCCACCAACCATCCCTCCTCCAGATCGCCTTCCCCGCCGCCCTCCTCGCCATCTTCAACAACATGCTCTTCGGCTTCGGCGAGGTCTTCCACAACAACGTCTGGTGGTCCCGCGCCTTCGCCATGCGACCGGACGTCGCCCCGAAAGCCTTCTTTCTCTCCGGACTCCTCTGGTTCCCCATCCCCATCTCCGCAGGCTTCATCGCCCTCGCCGCCGGCCCCCTCGGCATCAACATCGCCGATGCAAATCAAACCGGCCCCGTCGTCGCCTCCAGCGTCATGGCCAACGCCGGCCTCGGCGCCTTCGCCGGCATCCTCATCCTCGTCGTCCTCTTCTGCTCCATGGCCTCCTCCATCGACTCCCTCCTCGCCGCCACCTCCGACCTCCTCCTCAAGGACGTCCACGGCGGTCTCCTCGGCCGCACCCTCCCCGAACACGGCTACCGCCGCATCACCGGCGCCTTCATCGTCCTCGTCGGCACCGTCACCTGGCTCCTCGCCCTCCCCCAGTGGCCCATCATCGAGGTCCTCTTCATCTCCGGTCCCCTCGTCGGCAGCCTCATCTGGCCCGTCATCGCCGGCCTCTATTGGAAATCACTCAACCGCCCCCTCGCCCTCCTCGGCATCATCCTCGGTTCCGCCCTCGGCATCACCGCTTACTTCACCCTCGGCTGGTACACCGCCTCCCTCGTCGGGGCCGGCGTCTCCATGATCTTTACCATCCTCGCCCGTTTCGCCTCCCCCCGCCCCTTCCCCGCGCAACTCAACACTTGATCCCATGTTCTCCGAATCCTTCCTCAAAGTCCTCATCGTCCTCGCCCTCGTCTGGACCGCCCTCGGCGCAATCACCCTCCTCACCCTCCTCTTCCGCGACTTCCGCAACCGCAATCTCTGGTAACCCCCAACCACCCGACCCCATGAACGAATTGAATGCCTTCGAAGAGAACAAGGTCTCCCCGCTCCTCGAACCTCCCGCAGGCTCCGCAGCCACCCGCCCCGAACCTTCCGGCCTCTTCGCCAATCACCCCGTCGACTTCGAGGTCCTCCGCAATCTGGAGGGCTCCAGCATCCTCGAGGCCGGACAGTTCACGTTCGCGCAGGTCACCGAACTCTGCAAACTCGCCGCCATCCTCGAAAAAATCGAAATCTGGCCCTACCATCCCCTCGCCGGCAAAATTGCCGTGACCGCCTTCTTCGAGGCCTCCACCCGCACCCGCACCAGCTTCGAGAGCGCCATCCTCCGCCTCGACGGCAAGGTCATCTCCATCGCCGACGGCCGCACCACCGGACAGGCCAAGGGCGAATCACTGCAGGACATCGGCGAAATGTTCAATGCCTATGCCGACCTCGTCATCCTCCGCCACACCGAAACCGACGCTCCCGGGCAGATCCTCAACAACCTCCGCGTCCCTCTCATCAACGCCGGCAACGGTTCCGGGGAACACCCCACCCAGGCCCTTGCCGACTGGTTCGCCCTCCTCAAATGGCGACCCTACCTCGCCGAAAAACGCCACCCGGACACCCCCCAGCTCCACCTCGGCATCCTCGGCACTCCCGGTTCCATGCGCGCCGTCAAATCCTTCCTCCTCATGGCCCTCCTCTTCCGCGAACACATCCGCAAGGTCACCGTCATCTCCGACATGGCCGATCCCTTCGGCCCCGAGGTCACCGCAAAACTCGAGGAGGCCCACATCGAATATGAGGTCTCCACCGATGTGCGCGAACACCTCCCCACCCTCGATGTCATCTACATGAACTCCATTGCCTTCCTCGGAGATTCCTACAAGACCCTCGATTCCCGCTTCAAACTCGACGCGGACAGTCCCCTGAAGGAAGACGCTGTCATTCTCCACCCCCTCGCCCGCCTCGACGAGTTGAGCACCTCCCTCGATACCACCCCGCACAATCTCTACTTCTCCCAGGCCCACGGCGCGGTCTTCATCCGCCAAGCCCTCCTCATGGCCGTCCTCGGGCGCCTCGACACCCTCCCCGACCTCGTCGATCTCACCACCTAACACTCCAACATTCCCCAAACAGATCATGTGCGGCATCGCCGGTTTCATCTCCTCCAAACCTCTCTCCGGAGGGGCCTCCGCCATCGTGGACGCCCAACTCCACGCCATCCGCCATCGCGGACCCGACGGCAACGGTCAGTTCCTCGACGCCCCGCGGGGCGTCGCCCTGGGCCACAATCGACTCGCCATCAACGATCCCGAAGGCGGCTGCCAGCCCCTCCACTCCGCCGATCAACGCTACGTCCTCACCTCCAACGGCGAGTTTTACGACTTCAAACGCCATCGCTCCACTCTCATGGCCGATGGCGATCGCTTTCTCTCCAAGTCCGATTCCGAGATCGCCCTCGGCCTCTACCGAAAATTCGGCCTCGATTTCTTCACCCATCTCCGCGGAGAATTCGCCTTCGCCCTCTACGACCGCCGCGAGGACGAACTGCTCCTCGTCCGCGACCGCTTCGGCGTCCGCCCCCTCTTCTACTGGGTCTCCGAAAACAAGGACACCCTCGTCTATGGCTCCGAAGCCAAGGCCGTCCTTGCCCACCCCGAGGTCCCCGCCCGTCTCGACCGCAAGGCCGCCCTGCACCAACTCATGCAGACCATCGTCCCCGGCACGAGCGCCTTCGAGAACGTCACCTCCCTCGACCCCGGCCATTTCCTCCGCATCCGCAAACGGGACGGCCGCCTCGAGATCTCCCAACACCCCTACTGGGACTTCGACTTCCCCCGCGAAGAGGAGCGTCCTTCGGAAATCAACGAGCAGGAACACGTCGAGGCCATCCGCCACGAACTCATCCAGGCCATCGTCTATCGCCTCGAGGCCGATGTCCCCGTCGGTTGCTACCTCTCCGGCGGCATCGATTCCTGCTGCATCCTCGGCCTCGCCACCGGCGCCATGCAAAGCCCCGTGAAGGCCTACACGATCTCCTTCGACGACGACGCCTACGACGAGGCCCCCATCGCCCGCGAAATGGCCCGGTCCATGGGTGCCGATCAGGAGGTCATCAACCTCGGCGCCGACGACCTCTACGGCCAGAACTACATCGACACCGTCTGGCACGCCGAACGCACCTTCTACAACACCCTCGGCGTCGCCAAAAACCTGATGTCCAAACGCGTCTGGGACTCCGGATACCGCTGCGTCATCACCGGCGAAGGCTCCGATGAGTTGTTCGGCGGTTACCCCGCCTTCAAGCGCGACATGTTCCTCCACGGCCTCAACCACGAACCCGAACACCGCCGCGCCGAATACCAGGCAGCCCTCAACAGGAGCAACGACCTCTTCAAGGGTGCCATCCTCGCCGAACAGCAACGCAGCCACCCTGCCTGGGAGGCCCTCTGCGGCTTCACCCCCTCCTGGATCCAACCCTGGATGGACACCCTCGACCTCGCCCGCCCCCTCCTCGCCGACGACCTCCAGGAGGAACTCCGCACCTACGACCCTCTCGCCGCCATCGCCGGACGCCTCGACAAGTCCATGCTCGACGGCCGCCACCCCCTCGATATCGCCCAATACACTTGGAGCAAATGCCAACTCGAGGGCCAGATCCTCAACTGGGGCGGCGACCGGGTCGATATGGCCAACTCCATGGAATCCCGCCCCGCCTTCCTCGACCACCACCTCGCCGAACGCGCCACCCACGTCCCTCCCTCCCTGCGCATCAAGGGCAATATCGAAAAGCACGTCCTCCGCGAGGCGGTGAAAGGCGTCCTGCCCGAGGTCCTCTACAAACGCGAAAAATTCGCCTTCATGGCCCCCCCCGCCCACACCGATCCAGCCAAGAAGAAAAAGGTCGGCGAACTCATCGCCTCCTTCCTCAACGAGGACACCGTCCGCGACGCCGGCCTCTGCTCCCCAAAACAGATCACCAACTTCCTCAACGACTACCGCCGCGATACCGACCCGACCTCCCTCGTCCGGAAGGATGCCCTCCTCAATCACCTCCTCTGCCTCCACATCCTCCACCACCAGTTCGTCGCCCCAAACAGGACCCCCGTCCCCGCCTGATCACCGGCCGACCGCCTGGGAACCTCAGGAGTTCATCCACAAATGCAGGAGCCGATCGATCCACTCCGGCCGCGGATAGGCCACCGTCATGTTCGTCCCGAAGTAGAATCCGGTGACGTGAAAAAAGAGCGGCGCCCCGAACAGCAGTGAATCCAACCGGTCCAACACCCCCCCGTGCCCCGGGATCCCCTGCCCCCAGTCCTTCGCCCCCAACGAACGCTTCACCGCCGACATCACCAGCCCCCCGAGAAAACCCCCCAGCCCCCACAAAGCCCACCTCCCCCCCCTCGCCCACCGCGTGCAGGGTGTCGCCCACCACAGCGCCGTCCCGATCCCCACCGCCGCCAGCCCCCCATACAACAACCCCTCCCGCGTCTTCGAAGGACTCACACTCGGCACCAGCTTGTGCTTCCCGAAACACTTCCCGAACACATACTGCATCACGTCGCTGATCTGCGTCACCAGCACCACGAAAAACAACAGCTTCGCATTCTCCCCCTCATACCCCGGTATCTTCAGGCTCAAAATCATCGGCACATAGCTGAGAAAATACACGCAGGTCAACACGCCCCACTGGATCCGCGAGGTCCGCTCGATGAAGTTCTCCGTCTCCCCCGCCAACGCACTCCGAATCGGAATGAAGACAAACGAATAGACCGGAATCCAAATCAAAAACATCCCATACCACGGCGCCCAAGCCAGCAGGTAGTGGATCGGCAGGATGAAAAAGAACACCCACGTCAAGGTCCGGTGATCCCCCCGGGGCGTCGTCGAGAGCGTCAGGAACTCCCGCAACGCCAGAAACGACAACAGTGTGTAGAATCCGAAAATCCCCGTCCGCCCGAGCGCCAGCGACCCCCCGAAGACCAGCATCATCCACCACCAGGCCCGCACCCGCTGACGCAGATTGATCAACGTCGGCGTCGCTCCTCCCCTCCGACAGAGCACCGCCGTCACCACCGAGGACAACACCAACACCGCCACCACGCCGCCCAACAACGCAAGTAATTCAGGATCCTTCATCAGATAGTTCGGTAAGATTGCCCCGCGACAAAAACGTCACCGCCGCCCGGGCCCGCTTCAGAAATGCGGCCTTCTCCTCCCCCTCCCCCGGCCCCGCCAACACCTCCCCAAAATCGGCCCGCCCCATCAAGGGCACCGGTATCCCCTCTCCCTTCGGCAGCATCCGGTTCAAATTCTCCAAAAATACCGGCCGCAGCTCCACTCCCGGCCGCTTCATGGCCAAATGCAGCAACCCCGCTTTGAACGGCGCAATCTCGTCGGTCGCACTCCGCGTCCCTTCCGGAAACATGATCAGATCCGCCCCCTCCTCCAGCGCCTTCAACATCCGATCAATCGGATGCTCCTCCTTCATCCGCGCCCGGTCCCGGGGGATCAGCACCGCATGGAACACCTTCGACGCCAACCACCGCCGCAGCGGTCCTGATTCCCAATACTCCGCCGCCGCCACCGGTCGCGCCCTCTCCCGCAACGCCGCCGGCAGCGCCGCCCAGATCACCACAAAGTCCAGATGCGAGGAATGATTCGCAAAGTAAACCCGCCCCCCCTCCGCCAGCCGCAAATGCTCCGCCAACCGCACCCCCGTCGCCAGCCGCACCAAGAACGCCAGCGCCGCCCCCTTCATGACTCCGTCCTCCTCAACACCCGACCCATCCGCACGATCCTCCGCCCTATGGTCAGCACCGTCCCCACCGCGATCACCATCAACCCCACCCGCATCACTCTCGCATCACCGGCCGGCAGCGAATCAAACGCCGTCACCAGCGCCGCCACCGTCAGCGCCGCCATCCGCTGCGGCTTCGCAAAGGGTCCGCAAAAATCGTGCCCCCCCGTCAGCGACGAACCGGCCTCCCGCACATAGGCGGTCATCACCGCCGCCCAGGCCGCCCCACCCCCCACCACGGCACCCCCGGCCCCCATCCCGCGCCCACCAGCAGCAGCGTGTCCGCAAAGCGATCCGGAATCTCATTCCACATCCCCCCCGTCGGACTCTTCTTGCCGCCCTCGATCGCCACCATCCCGTCCATCAGATTGCAGATCAATCGCATCTGCACCGCCACCGCCACCGCCCCCAATGAGGCAGAGAGAAAGGCGGAAAAGGGTGGAAGGGGGTGGAAGGGGGTGGAAGGGGGTGGAAGGGGGTGGAAGGGGGTGGATTTAGGGGGTTGGGGGTGAGGGGGTTATATGGGGGTGGGAGGGGTTGGGGGCAGGGCGTTTGGCTGGAGAGGTCATGGGAACGGTCTGGCTTTCAAGATGAGATCGACGGCCAGTTGCTTGCGATCTTGGTAGTCCACGATCAGGGACGGCAGGTTGTTCTTTTCGTCGAA
>Ga0105050_10003460_pt1 | contig 21826 bp, 23 predicted proteins | sample FRY01_FD_78088 | JGI IMG/M metagenome (GOLD analysis project Ga0105050, IMG submission 78088) | Freshwater microbial communities from Lake Fryxell liftoff mats and glacier meltwater in Antarctica - FRY-01 | ecosystem: Environmental > Aquatic > Freshwater > Ice > Glacier meltwater ...
GGGAATCCCCCGCGCGTCCACCACATCACAAATCAGCCAAAATCGCCCCCACAGCGGAGCACGGAGCCCGGGCTGGTAAATCCCCCCACGAGCTTCAAGTCATGAGAACTGAACAGCCCTGCCGCCGCCCCCGTCTCAAACCTTGAAACGGCCCTGACCGCCCATGCCCGAGGCGATTACGCCGCCGCCCGCACCGCGCTCTTCCCGCTGGCCGCGCGCGGCTCCCCCGTCGCCGAAGCGCTGCTAGGCGGCATGGCCGCAAGAGGGCAGGGTGGTCCGGTCAATCCTGCCACAGCGGTCGCCTGGTGGCTCCGCTCCGCCGAACGCGGCTATGCCCCCGCCCAACTGGCGCTGGCCCGCGCGCTGGCAGAAGGCCGAGGCGTCAACGCTGATATCGGCGAAGCCTGGCTCTGGGCAAACCGCGCTGCCCGCACGGGCGGCGACGCCGGCACCCAAGCCAAGGCGCTAGCCCAAAGCCTAGCCCAAAAACTCCCGCCCAAAACCCGCCAAAGCCTCCTCCAAAAAGACGAGGCGTGGCAGGTAAGGCCTTAAAAAAGCAGGTCAGAGGATCTATAAGCCGGGTTCTGTCCCCTCTCACAAGGGGGGCGACCATTCATCTGGGACGCTTGTTGCCAAACGCCTCATGCAACCAACCCGGGCGGTCTGGGCCGGTTCCTGCCCTGCCAGCTTGCGCCAGCGCGCCGCCCCTATTCGGTCTTGCTCCTGATGGGGTTTGCCTTGCCGCTCACCGTTACCGGCAGCGCGGTGCGCTCTTACCGCACCCTTTCAACCTTGCCTGTGTCCCGAAAGACCATCGGCGGTCTGCTCTCTGTGGCACTGTCCCTGGGGTCGCCCCCGCCGGGCGTTACCCGGCATCATGTTCCGTGGAGCCCGGACTTTCCTCCAAGCTTTCGCCCGGCGGCCGCCCGATCCTCTGACCTTTATCCAATATAGCGCTTGAATGGCCGCGCCGCCAGTGGAATGAGAAACCCATGCTCAAATCCCTCTTCCCCACCAGCCTCTACGAAGCCCAGCTAGAAGCGCCCGGCCTCCTCGAAGAGCTGGCGCACAGCATCCGTATGTTCGCCGAAGAAGACACCGCCGGCCGCCGCTGGTGCCGAGACAACGCCTATCCCGGCTACACCAGCTACGCCTCGCTAAATGACCTCCCCCAGCGCGATCCGGCCTTCGCCGCCCTCAAAAAACACCTGGACCGCCACGCCGCCGCCTTCGCAGACGCCACGCACATGGACCTCGCCCGCCGCCCCAAGCTCGATGGCCTCTGGGCCAATTTGCTAAAATCCGGCGGCGGCCATAGCGGCCATATCCATCCCCACGCCATCATCTCCGGCACCATTTACATAGAAATGCCCGAAGGCGCCGCCGGCCTCCGCCTCGAAGACCCCCGCCTGCCCATGCTCATGCACGCCCCCAGCCGCACGCATGAAGACGCAAAACCTTTCCTCACCCTAAACCCCACCCCCGGCACAATATACCTCTGGGAAAGCTGGCTCCGCCACGAAGTCCCGCAAAGCCGCGCCAAAGCCCCCCGCCTGTCCGTGAGTTTCAACTATGACTGACATCACACATGACGGCGAAGGCTTCATCGTGCCCGCAGAACTCCTCGCCGAAGCCCTGCACCTAACCCCCGCAGACGTCCCCGACCTTCTGGCAAAAGGCACCATCAAAACCGTCTCCGAAGAAGGCGTCGGCAGCGATGAAGGCCGCTTCCGCCTCAGCTTCACCCACGCGAACCGCCGCCTGCGCCTCGTCGTCGAGGCAGACGGCACCCTCATCACCCGCTCCGTCGTAGATTACGGCAAAAAACCAGCAGATTAGGAGAAGCTCATGTGGCTCCGCCTCGCGCTCGAATGGTATCTAAACCCCGATCACCTGCCGCTGCTCGCTGCCCGCGAAGCGCTGGCAAAACAAGGCATGGCGCTAGATCTCATCGTCCCCGATGATCATTATGATGGCTTTGAAGCGCTTGCCAAAAACGACGTCGAGCTGGTGTGCAACGAACCCCTGCACCTCGTCGAAACCCGAGACTTGGCCCTCAAAGCCCATGGCAGCTTCTTCATCACCGAAGGCGGCGTGCTGATGGCCGACGCCAGCCTCGCCCGCCTCAAAGCCGGCCTGCCGGTCCGTATCGCCTCGCCAGTCTCCAATCCCACCACCGATGGCCTGGCCCATGATATTCTCGCCGGCTGGCTCGGCCGGCCGCTCAACACAGGCCAACTCAAAATCGAGGCTGCCGGCTTCAACCATGTCGATAACATCGCCGCCGGCTATGACGGCGCGTGGCTCGCTTTCGCCAATGTTGAAGGCGTAGATGCCCGCATACGCGGCCTCACCTGCCAGATGATCACCACAGCCGCCGCTGGCATCCCTAACTTTTCCGCGCTGGAGCTGATCGGCCGCGCCGATGCCGCCCCAGAAACCCAAGCCGCCATCGCCGCGCTTATCACCGCCCTCGATGCCGCCATCCCCACCCTCATCGCCGATCCCGAAGCCGCCCGCGCGCTCTGGTACCGCGCCAGCGAAACCCCCATCACCGAGGTGTCAGACGCCATCATCGAAGACACGCTCAGCCGCCTCATCGCGCCGGTCCGCCCCAGCGCCGACCGTTGGCGGCCGATGTGGCAGTATCTCGCCACGCACGGCGGCGATGTCGTCTCCGCAGGCCGTTACGAAACGATGTTCAGCTAACCGCTAACGGCAATCCGCACCTGCCGAAACGGCGCCGGTCCTGTTTCCTTCTCGGCCGCGCGCTGCTTAGGCCCCGGCAGATCATTCGTCACCATCGCGGTTATCCCGGCCTCGGCCAGCGCCGCGCGCACCGTCTCGGCCCGCGCGTCCGCCAGCGCCTTCCAGCCCCGCTGCGCCCCATCCCCCTCGCTCCCCACATAGCCGGTCAACACCACATCTTTCACATTCCAACGCTGCAATGCCCAGATCGCCTGCGACAGTGTTCCCCGCGCACCCGGCGTCAGCGCGGCGTTTTCGGGCTCAAATGATATTGTTAGCCGCGTCGTAAGCGGCGGCGAAATCCTGATCGTCCAGTCAGGATGCCGAGCCTCCAGCCGCGCCTCGGCCAGCGCCAAGGTAGCAAGGCCGGCACCCGGCAGCCCCCGCACATCCAGCCGCCGCCGCTCCCGGTCCACAACTATGCTATCCTCCGGCGCGCCCGTCACCAGCATAACCGCCTCAATCAGCGCCGTTGCCGTCGCCTGCTCATTTTGATCACGACGCTCCGATTCCGCTAGCGCCTTGCGCTCCTGTTCGAGCCCCGGCAAATCCTGATCCGCCACCAGCTGGCTCAAGCTCAGCTCCACCGGATGGCCCATCCGCTCTTCCCATTCCGCTGCTACCCGGGCTTGCGCGCCGCCCCTGAACAGCCGCGTCACCACCACCACAGACGCTGTCTCCGGGTCCGCATCATAATTTGTCTCAATTTGGGAAATCCTGGCGCCCGGCCCAAACTCCGCCATCACCGCGCTGCGCAGCCCGCGCGTGGCAAACGCTTCAGAGGCAATCTGCCGCAAACTCAAGGCCAAAGGCACCGCCAACAACACAAACACCGATATGATCAAAACCGTCTGCTGGCGGCTCTGTGTTGGAGATAGGCGTTCGGCAAAGCCATAAAGCCGGGCCATCAGGGCTGCGGTCAGCGCAATCGCAATGAAGTTGGTGAAAAACAGCGCCAACGCCCCGCCAAAAATCGCGCCGTTCAATGTCGCCAGCCCATAGCCCACCACCGCCAGCGGCGGCATCAGAGCGGTGGCAATCGCTACGCCCACCACCGTCGCCCCTTGGCCCCGGATAGTCGCATAAGTCCCTGCAAATGCAGAAAACAAGGCCACCAGAAGATCGAATAAATTGGGCCGCGTCCGCGCCAATATTTCGCTCGTCACGCTCTGCAACGGTGAAGCCAACACCACCAGCGCCGTGATGCCAATCGCCACCGCGCTGCCCAGCGCCAGCGATAGCATGGTGGCACGCACTTCCTTCCAGTCAAAAACCGCCAGCGCAAAGCCCAGCCCGATAATCGGCCCCATCAATGGCGAAATCAGCATCGCCCCAATCACCACCGCCGGCGAAGACTGTAAAAGCCCCAAAATCGCAATGCCTGCCGACATCAGAGTCATAAACAAATAGCGGAGCGACCAATCTGCGTTGTCGTTAAGGTCCTTCACTATGCCCGCATGATCGATCGGTCCGATCACCGCGATCCGCCACCAGCGCACCAATCGCCTGAATTGATATAAAATCGGGACCTTCACGCCGCCGGACCCCGCATTAAAGACAAGAGCAACGCCCGCGTCTCCGCATCAATCTTGCCGTCCACCAAACGGGTGCGAAACCGCCGCTGAAACGCCGTCACCGCCGCCTCCGGCCAGGACACATCATAGCCATAGCGGGAGAGGGCAGCCAAAAACCCGCTGTCATGCCAATTGGGGTCCACATCGGCATTCGGCATCGGCACTGCCAGCCCGGCAGCGGCCAATCGCGGCCAGGGAAAAAGCTCGCCCGGATCCTGCTTTCGGCGGGGCGCAACGTCAGAATGGCCGACAATATTGGCCAAATCCATACCCGGAACCCGCCCGTAAATGCCCCGTAAAAGTCCCTCCAACGCCCCGATTTGCTCCTCAAAAAACGGCCGATAGCCCCACTCATACCCCGGATTTACCAGTTCTATCCCGATAGAAGCGCTATTTACGTCCGCAATACCCCGCCAATAGGCCGCCCCGGCATGCCATGCCCGCCTATCCTCCGGCACCAACTGCACCAGCGTCCCATCTTCCGCCACCAGCCAATGCGCAGACACTTTAGCCTCTGCATCGCATAGCCGGTCAAGCGCCTCATCAGCCGTCTTCATGCCGGTATAATGCAACACAATCATAGAGATCGGCAGCCGCCGCTCATCATGATTAGGGCTAGGCCGCTGAATAATCGTCACGGCTGCGCTCCCCCTAATAGGGGAGGAGCGGCCTTAACTCTGGCCGTCCGCAAGGTAATGATAGCCACCCCCAGCAGCGTCAACGCGCCGCCAATCATCATCCGCACCGTCAACGCACTATCCAGCACCAAAACCGCAAACATCACTGAAAGCAAGGGCGTAGGCAGCGTCAACGGCGCCACCGTCGCCATCGGATAGCGCTGAAACAACCAGCTCATCCCGCCATGCCCCACCAAGGATCCCATGATCGCCGAATAACAGAGCCAGCCCCAATTCTCCACAGAAACCGCCGACACCCCCTGCAACCCGCCGGGCTCAAAGATCAACGCCATCACCGCCACTACCGGCAGGCTCACCAGCGCCAGCCAGCCATGTGTGGTCAACAGCGGCACGCCGGCCAGATTGCGAAACAGCAAATTGCCCACCGCCCAACAAGCCGATGCGCCCACCACCAGCAAGATCGCCAGCCCTTCGTCAGCAATCGCTGGATCAAAGCTCATCACCATAACGCCGGCAAAGCTCAGCCCCACCGCCATGATACGCGGCCACCTTATACGCTCCCGAAATATCAACACGCCCAGCAGCAGCGAAAACGGCACGCCCAATTGCCCCGCAATCGACACCGCCGAAATATTGGTCGCCACTGCAAAACTCAATGATCCCAAGCCCATGAACAGCGCGCCCGCCACCAGCCCGGTGAGCAGCAGCGCCCGCATCCGCCCCGGCTGCCAGCGTATCCAAGGCAGGCATACCAATAGCACAATCGCATACCGCAGCGTCACGGCCGTCAGCGGCCCTACTTCATCGACGGTAAATTTCACCGCCACCACATTGAACGCCCAGATTAGATTGATCAGCAGCGCAAGGCCCAGATGTGGCAGGCTCATGTTTGTGACATCCGGCTAGGCCGCGCCGCCAGATGCGCATAGGCGGCGTTAATCGCTGCCATTCTTGCCTCGGCCACCCGGATGAACTCAGACGGCATCCCGTCTGCCAGATGCCGATCAGGATGATATTGCTTCACCAGCCCATGATAAGCCCGTTTCAGCGCCGCCGCATCCGCGCCCGGCGCAATCCCTAAAACCCGCCAGGGGTCTTCCTCAGGCGGTGAGATATGCCGCGCCCGGATGGCGTCCGCCATATCTTCATCTATGCCCAGATGCGCTGCCACTTTCTCCAGATAGCCTAGCTCGGCAGGATGAAAGCCATCTTTCGCGGCAATCATCCATAAGGCCTCAAGCAAATCCTCCAAGAGCGCAGACCCCGGCCCCAGCAGCCGCGCCGCCTGCGCCGCATAGGCCTCAAAGCCAGCGGTTGAAACCTTGGCCATGTCATAGAAACGCTTCACATTTTCAGCCTCGCCCGGCGCCACCCGAAAGAGCTTTTGGAACGTGTTAAACTCTGTGGGCGTTGCCCGCCCATCAGCGCCGGCCATTTTTGCGGCCAGTGCAATCGCTGCAATTGTAAAGGCTACCGGCCTGTCAGAGGGTTTTACCAGCCCTTTCAAGGCGATGCCCAGCCCGCCGCCCGCCGCTGCGCCCATCACCGCACCCAAAGGCCCGCCGATTAAAAGCCCGGCTGCGGCCCCGGCAATAGACGCGAAAATACTCACAGGAAGTCGCTTAAGCCGCCATCAGGCGGAAGGGAAGGGCGGCTTGATAGAGGAGGGCGGCTTTATAGAGGAGGTCAGGCGACCTCGGCAGTCGCCACTTCAGGCTCGGGGTCACGCAACGCATAGCCCCGGCCCCATACCGTCTCGATGCAGCCAGACGACGGCGCGCCGGCCAGATGCAGCTTCTTGCGGAGCTTGCAGACAAACACATCAATAATCTTCAATTCCGGCTCATCGCGCCCGCCGTAAAGATGCGTTAGGAACATCTCCTTGGTGAGCGTCATGCCTTTACGCAGCGACAGCATCTCAAAAATTGCATATTCCTTGCCGGTTAGCCCCACGCGCCGGCCGGATACGGTCACCGTGCGCTCCGCCAGATCAATGCTCACCGGGCCTGTGGTGATAAGCGATTGGGCATGGCCCTGGCTGCGCCGCACAAGCGCATGAATTCGCGCCAGAAGTTCTGCCTTATCAAAAGGTTTGGTTACATAATCATCAGCGCCGGCGCCAAAGCCAATCACCTTAGTGCCGGTTTCGCTATCGCCAGAAAGGATCAGCACCGGGGTTGAAATCCGCAGCGTGCGGAGTTGCTTCAAAACCTCATGGCCAGAAATATCTGGCAGAGTGAGATCGAGCAAAACCACATCAAATTCATAGGTGCGGGCATATTCCAGCGCTGCTTCGCCGGTCGCCGCCGTTTCATGGTCAAGCCCCGCCTCATCAAGGATCAGCTCAACGCTTCGCGCCATCAAGCGATCATCTTCAACAAGCAAAACCCGCATAACACCATACTCCCCGCGAGCCTCAGGCCTTACCATGTGTCCGGCCGCGTGCGTAATAGTTAACACCGACGGGTTAAAATTGTAAAGCCCGCCCTTTAATCGGGCCAACGGCAATATAGGCGCGTTCATTGCATGCCTCCTTATTTATATCAGGGCCTATTTCGCACCAGCGTGTTTTGCTGAAGTGTGTTTCGCTGTAGTCAGGCGTTCACCTGCCTCAAACACTGGCCGATAAATTTGCACCCGCGTCACCCGCAGCCCCGGCACCCCGGCGCAGGCTACCGCCCGCTCCCAAATCCGCAGCTCAGCCTCGCTAATACTATAGCGGGCGCACGCCTCGGCCCGGCTCAAACTGCCGTCTTCAATCGCCGCCAAAACCTGCGCCTTGCGGCTGATCACCCATCGCGTGGTGTTGGCCGGCGGCACGTCCGCATTTATAGTTTCGTCTGCTTTATGCATCTGCTGTGCTGCCATGGTCTCGTCCCTAGGTTAACACTTGTCCCGAGGGGGTTCACGGCCCCGCCGCCTGTCTCCTAAGCCGCACTTTGGTAAACAGGCCTTAGCCATTGCCGCTCCAAAGCGCTGCCCCCCCTTGACCTGCCCGCAAACAGAGGGAATGCGGTTCCCATGGCCACGCTTACCGTCTCAGATAAAATCTTGCCCGCCGTCGAGGGTCTACAAGGCTTGTCCGGCCGCCGCGTCGCTGTTGCCATGTCTGGCGGTGTGGATAGCTCGGTGGTTGCCGCGCTTGCGCATCAGGCCGGCTGCGATGTCGTCGGCATTACGCTCCAGCTTTACGCCGGCCCCTCCCAGCCCTCCCGCCCCGGCGCCTGCTGTGCGGGCGCAGACATTCGCGATGCCCGCAGCGTGGCCGATCGTATTGGCTTCCCGCATTATGTGATGGACATGGAAGCCCGCTTCAAAGCCGCCGTGATTGATGAATTCGCGGCCAGCTATGCCGCCGGCCGCACGCCGGTGCCTTGCGTGACCTGTAACCGCACGGTAAAATTCACCGATCTGCTGGCGCTGGCGCAAGATCTCGGCGCCGAAGCGCTGCTCACCGGCCATTATGTCCGCCGCCGCCTCGGCCCAGAGGGCCCGGAGCTGCACCGCGGCAAAGACCTCGCCAAAGACCAAAGCTATTTCCTCTGGGCCACCACCACAGCCCAGCTCGACTATCTGCGTTTTCCGCTGGGCGGCCTCGAAAAACCACAAGTCCGCGCGCTGGCGGATAGCTTTGGGCTATCTGTTGCCGCCAAGCCCGATAGCCAAGACATCTGCTTCGTTGCGGGAGGCGATTACGCCGATATCGTCGAAAAACTCCGCCCCAACCTCGCCACTAGCGGTGAACTTGTCGATGAGCAGGGCAGGGTGCTAGGCCACCACCCCGGCATCCACCGCTTTACCGTGGGCCAAAGGCGCGGCCTTGATCTCGGCGGCGCGCCCGAACCGCTTTATGTCTTGTCCATCGATGCTGATACGGCGCGCGTCACCGTTGGGCCACGTTCTGCGCTCGCGGTCGCTGCTGCCAGTCTCGAAGACCTGAACATCCTCGCTGACTGGTCCGTATCTGGCATGCAGGCCAAAGTCCGCTCGCTCTCCGCCCTCGCGCCCGCCCGCTGGGACAAGGCCCAAGAGCAGCTCCATTTCAACACCCCCATCGTCGGCGTTGCCCCTGGTCAGGCGGCGGTGCTTTATGATGGTGACCGCATCTTGGGGGGCGGCATGATAGCCCAAACCTATCGCCCGCAATCCGCGTAAATTAACCTTATATTTACATATATAATCAATAGCTTAAGAGGTTAACAGCCGTCAAGCATCTGACATCTGTCAAACTGTTGACAGCTTCAAGCCAGTCCCCGCCCCAAAGCCCGTCAAAAATCTGACACACGGCAAATATCTGCCCCTGATATCGCAGTTGGCACGCCCCTTGCATTGCTGGGGGCATGAGCAGTTCAGCCCCCGCCTCTCCCCCTGCCCCTCCGGCTTCGCCGCTCTGGTGGCCCGGCCTAAACCGTATCGCCGCCGGCCTCAGCTTGCGCTTGATCTGGTCCGAACACGAAAATGCTGAACGGCCCGCCACCCCGCATATTTACATTACGCCCGCACCCGTCTCGGCACCCGTATCTGCCGCCCATATCCAAGGCCCGTCCCTGCATCTGGAGGTCGCCCCCGGTGATACCAGCTTTGCCCGCCGCCTCATCCAGGCCTTCGCTGCCGTCCCCGGCCGCCCGGCCGCCGAAGCCCCGGCTAGCCTCGACCTTTTGGCACTCGCCGGGCGCGTAGCAGCCTCAGATGTTGCTGTTCTCATCGAAGGTGCCACCGGCACCGGCAAGGAGGGGCTAGCAAGCCTCATCCACACTCTTTCCCACCGCCGCGACAAATCCCTGGTCGCGGTCAACTGCGCCGCGCTCCCCGAAGCTATGTTGGAAGCAACACTCTTCGGCCACGAGCGCGGCGCCTTTACTGGTGCCGTAGCCGCCGCCCAAGGGCTATTTCGCGCGGCCGAAGGCGGCACGCTGCTGCTGGATGAAGTGGCCGAACTCCCGCTGCCTCTCCAAGCCAAGCTGCTCCGCGCGCTGCAGGAACGCGAAGTCCTGCCTGTGGGCGCCACCCGCCCGCAGCGCATTAACGTCCGCATTATTGCGGCGGGCAACCGTGATCTCGCTGCCGAAGTCGCCGCCGGGCGTTTTCGCGCCGACCTCTATTATCGGCTCGCCGTGTTCCCGCTGCGTACCCTGCCGCTGGCCAGCCGCCCGGAAGATATCGCTGCCATCGCCGCCGACTGGCTGCTCCGCCGCGCCCGGGAGCAAGCCCGCCCCATCACCTTCCTGACGCCCGCCGCCCTCGCCCGGCTGGAAAGCCATGACTGGCCCGGCAACGTGCGCGAGCTTGGCAATTTGCTGGACCGTGCCATGGTGCTGACCAACACACCGCAGATCGACGAAACAGACCTGCATTTTGATTGCATCGCCGCTCCCGTAGCTCCACCCGCCGCCCTCCTAGCCCCCGCGCCCCTCTCCGGCGTCGTCCGCGCCCAGGAAGACCGTGCCATCCGCCACGCCATCGCCGAAGCCCCCAGCCGCCGCGCCGCCGCCGCCCGCCTCGGCATTAGCGAACGCACCTTGCGCTATAAGCTCGCCGGCATGGCCTCACGCGCCGCCGCTGGTTTTGCGGCCCCCGCCGCGGGTGGTTTTGCGGCCCCCGCCGCGGGTGGTTTTGCGGCCTCCGCCGCGGGTGGTTTTGCGGCCTCCGCCGCGGGTGCCGGCCTCTCCGCGGTTGCCGGCCTCTCCGTGCCAAGGGGGGTCAGCCTGCAATGATCCCGCCCGTCTCCGCGTCGCTCGATGTCGCCTCGGTTATGTCCTTGCGCGCCCGCATGCCCGGAAACGCCGCTGGAGATGCCGCCGTCGGCAACGCGCTGCTAGGCCGTGTCATCGATGGCCTCGGCCGCCCGCTCGATGGCCTCGGCCCTGTGCGCGCCAGCACCCGTCGCCCGCTCGTCCCGCCCCCGCTCGCCCCTGCCGACCGCGCCCGCGTCCGGGAGTCGCTGATCACCGGCGTTCGTGCGCTCGATGGCCTGCTGACGCTCGGCCGCGGCCAGCGCGTCGGCATCATGGCCGGCACGGGAGTGGGCAAATCCATCCTGCTCGGCCAAATTGCCCGCTGGGCCAAAGCTGATGTCGTCGTCATGGCGCTGATCGGCGAACGCGGCCGCGAAATCACCGATTTCATCGAAACCGAACTTGCCGGCCCCGCCCGCGCCCGCACCGTCACCATCGCCGTCCCCGCCGGCGACGCGCCACTGTTGCGTGTACGCGGCGCTGAACGCGCCTTCGCCATCGCCGAACATTTTCGCGACCAAGGCAAACACGTCCTGCTCATCCTCGATAGCCTCTCTCGCGTCGTTCACGGCGCGCGCGAAGTCGCCTTTGCCCGCGGTGAAAATGCCGGCGGCCGCGGCTAGCCTTTGACGGCCTCGACTGGGTCCTGCGCTTCACCATCGCCGGCGTCCGCCCCATGGTCATGCTCGCGCTTCTCCCCCCCATAGCAGGCGCCGCGCTGCCATGGTCCGCCCGCCTCGCCGTCGCATCGGCGCTGGCTGTCTTCTCCGCCTTCGGTCCCGCCGCGCCTGCCCAATTCGGCCTCGAAGCCCTCCCCGGCGAAGTCATGGCCGGGCTGCTAGCGGGTCTCGCCCTTGCCGTTGCCTTCGCCGCCGCCGCGCTCGCCGGTGAAGTCGCCGCCAGCATCATTGGTCTCGGCTTCGCCAGTTTCGCCACCGCCGCCGGAAATGTCTCCGTCATCGGCAATTTCTTCACCATGATCATGTCGCTGGCGTGGCTCTCCACCGATGGCCACCTCCGCCTCGCCGCCGGCATGGCCGCAGGCGGTGAAATCTGGCCGCCCGGCAGCCTGACGCTGGCCACCATCGGCCTGGGCGAAATCGCCGCGTACGGCGCGGTCATGTTCGACGGCGCGCTCCGCATGGCCCTTCCTGTTGTGGGCCTGCTTCTTGTGGGCAACCTCCTCGTCGCCCTTACCGTCCGTGCCGCGCCGCAATTAGGCGCGCTCGCCATCGGCCCGCCGCTCCTCCTGCTCCTCCTTGTCTGGGCGCTCCCGCTGCTCCTCGAAGGCTTGACCGCCCGCGCCCGCACCACGCTGATGGCCGCACAGGCGCTTTTACCATGAGCGAGGACGACAAAAGCCAAGCCCCCACCCCCAAGCGCCGCGCCGACGCGCTGAAGGAAGGCAATGTCTGGGCCCCCAAAGAGCTTGCCCCCGCCGTCGCCATCGCCATCGCCGCCGGGCTGGCCACCGGGCTGGGCGCAAAATTATGGAACAGCCTCGCAGATTTCCTGTCCGGGGCCCTCACCAGCGCCGGTAACATCACGTCCCAAAGCACCGATGATCTTCCCGTAACATGGCTCGCCCGCCTGCTCCCTTGGCAAGGCCCGCTGCTGCTCGCCATCGCCATCGCGATCTTCACCATCGCCATGGCCCAAACCGCCACCCGCCACATCTCGCTCACCCTGCTAAAGCCCAAAGTCTCCCGCCTAAGCCCCGTCTCCGGCCTCAAACGCATCTTTTCGGTGCAAGGCCTCGCCGCCGCCGGCACCGCGATCTTGAAGCTCGGCCTCATCGGCGGCGTGGCCACAGCCGTCCTCATCCCGTTCATCACCAGCCTCGCCGAAGCCGGTGAAGGGGCAGGGGGCCTCGCGCTGGTAGGGGCCGCCATCCTCCGCCTGCTGATGGTGGTTGCCCTCGCCATGGCCGTCGTCGCCGCCGCAGATGCCGTCATCAGCTACCAGCTCCGCGAGAAAAAACTCCGCATGACCCCACAAGCATCGCCAATTGCGCTTCAGTCTTGAGGGGTTTCATTTTCATCTGACGAGAATCCGCAAAGTAAATAGTTCGTTAACTATCCTGCCAGATAGTTAAGAGCCCCAAATCACCGTTTCCCGTCCAAACAGCTTGATATCTGTTTAAATATGTTCATCATGAATAGGCATTAAACAACTTCCAATATGAATTAACCTAACAAAGGATTTGCGGTGAGATACGACCATTTTGGTTCCCAGCCTCCGCTCAGAATTGCCTGTGACATGCCCGGCTGGCCCGCGTCCGGCCCCGGCTGGCACAGCGTCGCGCCCGAAAGCCTGCTGTCCGGCGCCGAAGCTGATGTACTGCTGCTGGCCGAGCCAGACCCGCGCTTCGCTGCGCTGGGCCTCCCCCTCGTCCTCCTCGCCACAGATGACACCCCGCCCGCCTGCCTCGATGAAGCACAGGCGTTCGTACTGGCCACAGACCCCCCCGAAGACATTGTCGCCCTGCTCGCCAACATGCTCGCCAAAACCCCCGCCGGTGTTAGTGATTGGAGCGACGGCAAAGCCAGCATCTCGGCGCTGTCCCTAGAGGCTGGCCGCATCGCCGCCGCGCTCGCCCGTCTCGCCGCCGCCGAAACCGAACCCGTTTCGGAGCAACCGCTGGACGCCGGCCTCATCCGCCGTCTCATCCGCCTGCGCCGCGATCGTGACCGTTATTTCCCCGCCGAAATCTTCGCCGATCCCGCCTGGGACATGATGCTGGATCTCGTCGCTAGCCGCATGGAGGGCCGCCAGGTCGCCGTCTCCAGCCTCTGCATCGCCGCCGCCGTGCCCACCACCACAGCGCTGCGCTGGATACGCTCGCTCTCCGAAGCCGGCATCTTCCAACGCGCCACAGACCCCACGGACGCCCGCCGCACCTATATCAGCCTCTCAGACACCGCCACCGAAGGCATGCAAAGCTGGCTTCGCCGCTTCACCGAACAATTCCAACCCCGAAATTAAGGGTGATCAATTAAGGGTGATCGTTTTTATCCTACTCCCAATCCCCACGCGCTAAAATCTCCAGCACCGGCAGCACAGACCGGTCCGGCGCCTCCTCCATCGGCAAATGCCCCACGCCAGACAGCACGCTCACCCGCGCATTCGGCAAAAGCGCCGCAAACCATTCCGCAGAACGCATCGGAATCAGCCTGTCCTCCGCCCCCCAAAGCACCAGCGCCGGGGCCCTCACCCCGCGCAGCGCCGCTCCGTCGGGCATCGGCGCATATTGCGAAAACCGGTCCAACGTCGCGCCGCGCGTGCCCGGATACAGCAGCAACTCCCAATAACGGTCCACCATCGCCGGCGTCACAATCGTCTCCACAGAAACCGATTGCCTGAGCGAGCGCTCAATCAAAAACCGAGGCGTCACTGTCTCCATCAGCCAGCGCGCCGCCGGCCATTTCGCCAGCGTAAACCCCGCCGGCGCGGCCGTTCCCGGCGGCGGCGGCTGGCCGGTAGAATCCACCAAAATCAGCGCCGCCAGCTGCTCAGGATGCCGCGCCGCCCAGCTCCAGGCCACGCCCCCGCCCATAGAATTACCGCCAATCGCCAGCCGCTTCAGCCCCAACCGCGCCGCCACAGCCTCCACCACGCGCACATAGGCCGCATTGGAATAATCCTTATCCGGCACCGGGCCAGATAAACCATGCGCCGGCAAATCCAGCGTAATCACCCGATACCCCGCCGCCGTCAGCCGCACCACCCAAGGCTCAAACGTCTGTAAAGACGCATTGGACCCATGCAACAAAAGCACCGCCCGCCCGCCTCGCGCGCCTTCATCCCGCAGATGCACCACCACGCCCGGTGACAGCTCCACATATTGCGACGCGGGGCTGCCATAACGCTCCCTAAGCTCTGCCACCGTCCGGTCCGGCGCTCGCCCCAGTAGCAGTAGCACGGCCAAAAGCCCGCCCAGCCCCAGCGCAAACCAGCCCAGCCCTTTTAAAATCCGTCGCATCATCCCCTCGCTTTAGCCAGCTTCTGCGCGCCCCAATAGCCTGTCCTTTGGTCGCGCCCTCGGAAACATCTGGAACCATGCCCCCAGCCTGCGTATGAAAGCTTCAAATGAACACCGCGCCAGACCCAGATGTAGACTATGACATCATTCTCGCCGGCGGCGGCCTCGCCAACGGCCTGATCGCGCTGCGCCTCTCCCAACTGCGCCCAAATCTCCGCGTCGCCCTTATCGAAGCTGGCCCGGTCATCGGCGGCAATCACACATGGTCCAGCTTCGCCGAAGACCTGACGCCCGCGCAACGCACATGGACCGCGCCGCTGTTCGAATACCGTTGGGAAAGTTACGCCGTCCGCTTCCCCCAGCATGGCCGCTGGATTGGCCAAGGCTATGGCAGCGTGCCGTCTGAAAATCTCGCAAAAGCCCTCGCCGCCGCGCTCCCCCCCGCCCATATCCTCACCAGCGCGCCCATCGCCGCCCTAAATCCCACCAGCGTCACCCTCGCCGACCAGCGCCGGCTCACCGCGCATGCCGTTATCGATGGCCGCGGCCAAACCAAAACCTCGGCGCTTGATTTACGCTGGCAAAAGTTCCTCGGTCAGGAAGTCGAGCTCGCTCAGCCGCACGGCCTCCAAGGCCCGATCATCATGGATGCCACCGTCCCTCAGCATGACGGCTATCGCTTCGTCTACACGCTCCCCTTCGGCCCCCGCCACATCCTCATCGAAGACACGTATTTCTCGGACGGCAAGGACATGGAGCCCGCTCTCCTGCGCCAACACCTCGCCGATTATGCCAAAACCCAAGGCTGGGAAATTACGAGCATCATCCGCGAAGAGGCCGGCGTCCTGCCCTTGGGCATCGGCGGGGACATCGAAGCCTTTTGGAACGAAGGTGACAAAGGTGTCGCCCGCGTAGGCCTGCGCGCCGGCCTGTTCCACCCGGTCACTGGCTACAGCTTCCCCGATGCCGTCGCCGTCGCCGATCTCGTGGCGGGTCTCCCCAAGCACGACGCCGCGACAATCTACCACGCAGTCCGCGACCATAGTATCGCCGCATGGCGCAGCCGCTGGATGTACAGAGTGCTTAACAGGATGCTGTTTCTGGCAGCGCAAGATGAGGAACGTCGCAACATCCTCCAGCGCTTCTATCAGCATCCCGATGAACTTGTGGGGCGCTTCTATGCGGCGCGTCCTGAATTAAAGGATTGGTTTCGCATTCTCTCCGGCAAGCCGCCAATTCCGGCGACCCGCGCGGTGGGAACGCTGCTAAAATATGAAATGAGGACAAGATGACCACAGCAGCAGTAATCGGCAGCGGCTTCGGCGGCCTGGCGCTCGCCATCCGCCTGCAATCCGCCGGCATCCAAACCACGCTCATCGAAGCCCGGGACAAGCCCGGCGGCCGCGCCTATGTCTTTGAAGATGACGGCTTCAAATTTGACGCCGGCCCCACCGTCATCACCGATCCCACCTGCCTCGAAGAACTGTTCGAGCTCTCAGGCCGCAAACTCTCGGACTATGTAGAGCTTATCTCCGTCGCCCCCTTTTACCGGCTGATGTGGGAAGATGGCGTCGTCTTCGATTATTCAAATGACGAAGCCGCCCTCTTCGAGCAGATCGAAAAGCTCAACCCCAAGGACGTTGAGGGCTATAAAAAGTTCCTGGAATTCTCCGATAACGTCTTCCGCGAAGGCTATCAAAAGCTCGGCCATGAAGCGTTTCTGGACTTCAAGTCCATGCTCAAAGCCGCGCCGCAGCTTATGCGCTACGAAGCCTATCGTTCGGTCCATTCCATGGTCGCTCGTCACATTGAAGACGAGCATCTCCGCCAGGCCTTCAGCTTCCATACGCTTCTCGTCGGCGGCAACCCGTTCAAAACCTCCTCGGTTTACGCCCTCATCCACGCGCTCGAAAAGAAGTGGGGCGTCTGGTTCCCGCGCGGCGGCACCCATGCGCTGGTGCGCGGCCTGGTCAAACTCTTCGAAGATCTTGGCGGCACCGTCCGCATGGGCAGCAAAGTCGAAACCATCACTGCCGATTCAGGCCGCGTAACTGGTGTGCGCACCGCCGACGGCTGGTCCGGCAAGTTTGATACCGTCGCCAGCAACGGCGACGTCATCCACACCTATAAAGACCTGCTCGGCACCCACCCGCGCGGCAAAGCCATGGCCAAATCCATGTCCCGCCGCAGCTTCAGCCCGTCGCTGTTCGTCATCTATTTCGGCCTCAAAGGCGAACGCCCGGACGTCGCCCATCACACCATCCTGTTTGGCGAACGCTACAAAGAACTTCTCGCCGAAATCTACAAAGGCGGCGATCTCGCCGAAGATTTCTCGCTCTATCTCCACCACCCCACCGCCACCGATCCCGGCATGGCGCCTCCCGGCCACAGCGCGTTTTACGTGCTCTCCCCGGTCCCGCACCAAGGCAAGCTGGATGCAGACTGGCCCAGCATTGCGCCGGCCTATGCCGAGTCTATCCTCGATGCGCTGGAACGGCGCATCCTGCCGGGCCTGCGCAAAGACATGGTCACCATGCGAATCTGGACCCCGCAAGATTTCACCACCGAGCTAAACGCCCACCTCGGCAGCGCCTTCAGCCTGGAGCCGGTGCTCTGGCAGTCCGCCTATTTCCGCACCCATAACCGCGATGATGTGCTGAAAAACCTCTATTTCGTGGGCGCCGGCACCCATCCCGGCGCCGGCATCCCCGGCGTCGTCGGCTCCGCCAAAGCCACCGCCAAGGTCATGCTCACCGATCTCGCAACCGCAAAACCCGGCACAAAAGCCGCCGCCTGATAGAACGCCCCTTGCATGACCGTCCCCAGACGGTCATGCACCACTCATGACAGACGTCCTGGGCCACGCCCGCGCCAGCATCGCCCGCGGCTCCAAAAGCTTCGCCATGGCAGCCAAGCTGTTCGACGCGCCCACGCGGGATCGCGCCATGCTGCTATACGCATGGTGCCGCCACACCGATGACGTCATCGATGGCCAAATCCTCGGCGAAGGCCGCAACAACGACACCCGCCCCCCCGCCGAGCGCCTCGCCGAAGTAGAACGCCTCACCGAACTGGCGCTCGCCGGCACGCCCCAAGGCGACCCCGCCTATCACGCGCTCGCTCAAGTCGTCGCAGAAACCAACATGCCCGCGCGTTATCCCCGCGATCTCGTCCACGGCTTCCGCATAGACATGGAAGAACGCCCCTTCCAAACCTTCGATGATACCCTCACCTATTGCTACCATGTCGCCGGCTGCGTCGGCGTGATGATGGCCATCGTCATGGGCGTCGATCCGTCAGACCGCGCCACCCTCAACCGCGCCTCAGACCTCGGCATCGCCTTCCAACTCAACAATATCGCAAGAGACGTCATCGAAGACGCCATGAACAGCCGCCGTTACCTCCCCGAAGAGTGGCTCACAGATGTCGGCCTCACCCCCAACAGCTTTGCCTTCCCCCCCCACCGCCGCCAACTTCACCGCCTTATCACCCGCCTCGTAAACACCGCCGAAGAGTATGAAGAGTCCGCCCGCCACGGCACCCCGGCCTTGCGAAACCGCGCCGCCTGGGCCGTCCTCGCCGCCGCCAGCATTTACGGCAACATCGGCCGCAAAATCCGAGACGCCGGCCCCGAAGCGCTGGAAACCCGCATGCACACCACCCGCGCCGAAAAACTAAAATCAGTCATGCTCGCCGCCGCCCAAACCACCCGCCGCCACGCCCGCTGGTCCGCGCCGCATAATCGCAGCGCGCTATGGACGATGCCAGAATAGAAACAGGGCAGGGGGCCTCCGGCGGCTGGGGTCGAAGACCCCAGACCCCATTACTAACCCGTCACCCCGGCGCACGCCGGGGCCCATCGCGCCGCCAACACCGCCCTCAAAATCCAAGCACTGCCCTCAAAACAGCGGTTTGTGCCCGTAGGCCCCTATCTAGCGCGCCCAATGCTCCGCGTTATCAATCATCCCCATCTCGGCCTTCATCTTCGCTGAAGCCCGAATCCGCCCCCGTCCATCAGCTTCAAGCTGCGCCTTCAGCTTCCGAATAGGCGGCGCATAGATAAACCCGAAGGAAACGGTTCCGTCCTTGGTTTCCACCACATGATGCAGCCGATGTGCCTGCACCACGCGCTTCATATATCCCCACCCCGGATTCCAAGAGTGCTTGATCCGTCGATGCACCAAAATATCGTGTAAAAAGAAATAGATCGCCCCATAAGCCGTAATCCCCGCCCCAATCGCGCTCAGCATCGGCATGTCATAATGCAGCCCCGCCATCAGCAGCAAAATCGAAGGCACTGCTCCCCCCACGCCAAACCAGTCATTCTTTTCAAAGCGCCCGGTGCGCGGCTCATGGTGGCTCTTGTGCAAGCTCCACAAAAACCCGTGCATCACATATTTATGCGAGACAATGGCCACAATCTCCATGACGCCCACCACGAGCAGCGCCACAAAAATGCCTTGCCAGATGTTCAAATCAGCGTTCATCCTCCCTCAATAGCCGCAGCCACAAAAGAACGCGAGGCGTCAGATGCCGCACATAAGGATAAGCCGATGCAACCCCTAAAAATCCTCCCCGCCCTCCTGCTCTCAGCCGCCCTCGCCGCCTGCAGCACCCCCTCTCAGCGGATAGAGCGCGCCCTCATCAACTACGGCCTCCCCGCCCCCCAAGCCGAGTGCATGGGCTTCCGCCTTGCTCAGCGCCTCACCAACAATCAGCTCCGCCAGCTAGATCAACTAGCCCGCCTAAACTCTGATCGCCTAGGCCGAACCCGCCTCGAAGACATAGGCCGCACCCTCGCCGGCGCCGAGAACCCCGCCTTAATCGCCGAAGTCGTCCGCACCGGCCTCGGCTGCCTGATATAGCTGCGCCAGTCAGGCCGCCGCAAGTCAGGCCGCCACCACCAGCCGCCGCCTTGCCGCCAGCAGTGCACGCACCTAAAATTACGCTACACAAACCGGGGAGCCTAATATGAAAGTCCTGCACTACGCCCAAAACGGCGAACCATGGGACGTAATAACTCTCCAAAACGAGCCCGCCCCCATGCTCGCCCCCGGCCAGGTCATGGTAAAACTCGAAGCCCTGCCGCTCCACATCGCCGACATCATGGCCATACGCGGCACGCTGGGGGTGATGCCCAAAGGCTCCGGCATACCCGGCTTCGAAGGCGTAGGCCGCATCATAGAAGCCGCCCCAGATGTGACCGGCTGGCCCCTAGGCACCCGCGTCCTCCTCCCCATAGCCCACGGCGCCGCCCGCGAGCTGCAAGCCCATGCCCCCGCCGCCCTCATGCGCGTGCCCGAAGGTCCAGACGCCGCCCAAATGGCGCTGGTCCGCATTAACCTCAGCACCGCCTGGCTCCTCCTCCACGCCTATGAAAAGCTAAAGCCCGGCAGCTGGGTCATCCAAAATGCCGCCAATTCCAACGTCGGCTTCTACATTGCCCGCCTCGCCAAAACCGCCGGCATAAACGTCATAAACCTCGTCCGCCGCCCCGAACTAATCGCCCCCCTAAAAGCCCAAGGCCGCGAACATGTCTTCCTGGATAATGAAGACCTCCCCGCTCTAATCGTCCTCCTAAACGCCGCCCCCCAAATCGCCTTCGATGCCATAGGCGGCCCCGCCACCGCCCGCCTTGGTCACCTCGTCGCCGATAACGCCCACATAATCTCCTACGGCTTCCTCTCCAAACAACCCCACCAGCTCGATTACACTGATCTCGTCTTCCGTAACGTCCGCCTCACCGGCATGCTCACCAACCGCCCCTTGGAAGACATCGGCGAACAAGGCCGCGCCCGCCTAAACGCCGAGTTGCAAACTTTCATCGCAGCAGGCAACCTCCAAACCGAAATCGCCGCCATCTACCCCTTTTCAGAGGCCGCCGCCGCCTTCCGCCACGCCAACGAAACCGGCCCGGCCCGCACCGGCAAAATCATCCTCACGCCCAATTGACGCGCGCCCCACGCCCTGCTCTTTAACAACATATGCCGAAAAATGCGCCTTGGCAGCCCCCGCCCCCACGGCTTAACCGCCGTCTTCTTCTCATAGGCGCCGCCGGTCTTGCCGCCAGCATAAGCGGCGGCTGGTTGCTCACCGCGCCAGCCGAACCTGCCACCCCAGAAACCAGGCAAGTCACCACCTATTACCGCTACTGTAGTGACGCCCGAGCCGCCGGCGTCGCCCCTCTTAATCGCGGCGATCCCGGTTACAGGCCAGAACTTGATGCAGATGATGACGGCATCGCCTGCGAACCTTATTCCGGCCGCAACACACGCCGCTTCCGTTGGTAAACCCGTTCACAGCCCCTTGGCGATCTGCGAAATGTCGGCTTGACTGGTAGGTAAAATTAGGCAAATTCGCCATCAGGCGGCAAGTCGCTCGGGGTGTATTCACCCAGCATTTCATATTTTTAGGGACTTTGTTAATGCGATCTCTGGGAGATCAGCTTAGGGCGTATCAAGGCTTTGGCCCCGGGTTTAACTTTGCCCGCATAGCTCTCGCCTATAGTGTTCTTGTCTGGCATGCCGTTTCTATCGCCGATAATGGTGCCGAACAAGCCCTTCAAACAGCTTTATGGCCTTTTGTCTTCGCGATATTGCCTATGTTTTTTGCGCTGTCTGGGTTTCTTGTAACCGGGTCGGCGCTACGTCTGGCACTAAAATAATATATTCTTAATCGGGTTTTTCGTATCGTTCCCGCGCTTGGAGTCGACGTCGCCGTTAGCGCCCTGATACTTGGGCCCATATTCACGACATTTGCTTTGGGCGCTTACTTTACTGATCAAGAGTTCTGGAAATACTTTTTAAATATTGTAGGCTACATCCATTACGAACTTCCCGGCGTATTCATTGAAAACCCTTATAACGGTGTCGTGAATGGCGCCCTATGGACAGTTCCTTACGAGATCGCTTGTTACGTAGTAATGTCAACTATGATTGTTCTCGGTGTAATCCGCAGCTGGAAGTGGACTGTTGGCCTAGCTATATTGCTTGTATTTGCAGCGATAACTTTTTATCTTCTTGGATTTGGAAAAACTGATGAACTACTGGACAAAGCGATAAGATTCGCTTTTCTTTCCAAAGGCGCTTCACTTGTGCCCTCATTTCTTGTTGGATCCGCACTTTACCTGATTAAAGATCGCATACCTTA
>Ga0105050_10003461_pt1 | contig 21821 bp, 24 predicted proteins | sample FRY01_FD_78088 | JGI IMG/M metagenome (GOLD analysis project Ga0105050, IMG submission 78088) | Freshwater microbial communities from Lake Fryxell liftoff mats and glacier meltwater in Antarctica - FRY-01 | ecosystem: Environmental > Aquatic > Freshwater > Ice > Glacier meltwater ...
AGATCTTATGCAGGTCTTTACCAAGCTACGATAGATTTTTGCAAAAAGAATGGGGCTTTTGATCCAAAAACAATGGGTAGTGTTCCTAATGTTGGATTAATGGCACAAAAAGCAGAAGAATACGGCTCTCATGACAAAACATTTTTAATAAAAGAAGACGGTGTTGTTAATGTTGTAGATGCAAACGAAACAATATTAATGCAACAAAATATAGAAAAAAATTCAATATTTAGAATGTGTCAAGTTAAAGACACGCCTATTCAAGATTGGGTAAAATTAGCTGTAAACAGAGCGAGACTTTCTAACACACCAGCTGTTTTTTGGTTAGACGAAAACAGAGCTCATGACAGACATGTTATAGAAAAAGTGAATCTGTATTTAAAAAATTACGATACAAACGGTTTAGATATTAGAATTTTAAATCCAGTTTTAGCTACTAATTTTACATTAGACAGAATAATAAAAGGCCAAGACACTATTTCTGTAACTGGTAATGTTTTAAGAGATTATTTAACAGATTTGTTTCCTATTTTAGAATTAGGTACGTCTGCAAAAGTGTTATCAATTGTTCCGTTAATGAATGGTGGCGGATTGTTTGAAACAGGTGCTGGTGGTTCTGCTCCAAAACACATAGAACAATTTATAGAAGAAGGTTATTTGCGTTGGGATTCTCTAGGAGAATTCTTAGCTCTTGGAGTTTCTTTAGAGCATTTAGGCCAATCTTTAAACAATTCTAAAGCATTAATTTTATCTGAAACTTTAGATACAGCAACAGAAATGTTTTTAGAATTTGATAAATCTCCTGCAAGAAAAATTGGAGAAATAGATAATAGAGGCTCTCATTTTTATCTAGCTTTATATTGGGCTCAAGCGTTAGCTAAGCAAGATAAAGACCAAGATTTAAAAAATGTGTTTGCTGCTGTTTCTAAAGAATTAACTAAAAACGAAGCCCTTATTAATTCAGAATTAATAAATGCACAAAGTAAAGCTCAAGAAATAAAAGGATATTATAAACCTGATACTGATTTATTAAACGCTGCTATGAGACCAAGCGCAACGTTTAATGCTATATTAGCTAAATTAAGTTAATTTTTATTTACTTGGCCTTTTTGACCAATACTATAATTACATGCGTGTTTTGGTCTTAGTCAATCTTCTAATGTTACATATACGGCTCAATAAATCGGATAGACTTTTCTATATTTACATTATTTAAAATTAATAAATGTCATCACATCATATCGTTAAAGACGACCAAGAACCTGCATTGATTATTGCCAATGGAGCATCTTGTAATCTAGAACTATTAGGTCAACTATTAGAGTGGTCTCCAATTGTAATTGTTCTAGATTCTGCCATAGAAAGAGTTGTAGAATTAGGAATAAAAATAGATGTTCTTTTAGGTGATTTTGATGATGATTTTGATGCTAATTACTATAAAGAAACCCAATATCCAATAGAAATAATACATACGCCAGATCAAAATAAAACAGATTTAGAAAAGGCTTTTGACTATTTAGTAGAAAGAAATATCCCTGCTGTTAATGTAATATGGGCAACAGGCAAAAAAACAGATCACACTATTTCTAACCTAACAAATATTGTTAGTTATAGAAACAAATTAAAAATAGTAGTTTTAGACGATCATTCTAAAGTTCATTTGTTGCCTAATAAATTCAATAAATGGTATCCAAAAGGCACTGTAATATCTTTAATACCAGTTGGAGAAGTAAACGGAATAACAACCACAAATTTATTTTATCCTTTACATAATGAAACTTTAAAAATAGGATATAAATCTGGCTCAAGCAATCATGTAACTCAAGACGGGATTGTATCTATTAATTATACAAAGGGAGATTTATTATTAATGGAATGCTTCGATTAATTAGTAAATAAACAGCAACTTATTTTTTCATTTAGTATCTTTGACTTATTCAAAAATCTAATGAAACCCAATACAATTTCAGAAAAAACAAACTTACATTCTAGAAATCTTCACAGAGATAAATATAATTTTAGTCTTCTTGTAGAAAATTTTAAAGAGCTTTCTAATTTTGTATTTATAAATAATCATGGCGTACAAAGTGTAGACTTTAGTAATCCTGATGCAGTTATTGCTTTAAACAAAGCTTTGCTATATACTTATTATGATGTTACTTTTTGGGATATTCCGCAAAATTATCTTTGTCCGCCAATTCCTGGTCGAGTAGATTACATACATTATTTAGCAGATTTATTAGCAGAATCTAATAACGGAATAGTTCCTAATTTAAATACGGTTATAGGTTTAGATGTAGGTATTGGTGCAAATTGCATTTATCCAATATTAGGAAACGCAATATACAATTGGAGTTTTGTTGGCTCAGAGATAGATAATAATGCATTAGAAAATTGCAAAAAAATAATAAAACACAATCCAAAGTTAATAGATAGTATAAGTTTACATCAACAAGTAAATTCTAGATTTATCTTTAAAGATATTATTTTACCCGAAGACAAATTTGCCTTTACAATTTGTAATCCGCCTTTTCATTCATTTAAAGAAGAAGCAAACAAAAGCACATTAAGAAAAATAAACAATCTTGAAAAAACTAAAACAGACAAAGTAGTTTTAAATTTTGGAGGTAAAAACAACGAACTTTGGTGCGATGGTGGCGAAATGGTTTTTATTACACAAATGATTTACGAAAGTGTGAAATACCAAAAACAATGTTTATGGTTTACTACATTAGTATCAAAAAACAGTAATATAAAAGGTCTTTACAAACTTTTAAACAAAGTAAAAGCAGTTTCTATTAAGACTATAGAAATGTCTCAAGGTCAAAAAACAAGTAGAATTATAGCTTGGTCTTTTTTATCTGATGATGAAAAAAGAAACTGGAAATATTAAATAGTATAATGAAGTTTAAAGTAGTATCAGATTACGTTCCAACAGGAGATCAGCCATTAGCAATACAAAAATTAGCTAAAGGAATAACTAATAACGAAAGATATCAAACACTTTTAGGTGTTACAGGTTCTGGTAAAACTTTTACTATTGCAAATGTTATTCAAGAAGTACAAAAACCAACTTTAGTTTTAGCACATAACAAAACATTAGCAGCACAATTATATTCGGAATTTAAACAATTCTTTCCAGAAAATGCAGTAGAATACTTTGTTTCATATTGCGATTATTATCAACCAGAAGCTTACATTCCTGTTACTGGAGTTTTTATAGAAAAAGATTTATCTATAAACGAAGAACTAGAAAAAATGCGATTAAGCACTACTTCTTCTCTACTTTCTGGCAGAAGAGATATAATTGTTGTAGCATCTGTTTCTTGTTTATACGGAATTGGAAATCCAGTTGAGTTTCAAAAAAATGTTGTTTCTATAGAAAAAAATCAGCAAATATCTCGAACAAAATTATTGCATAAATTAGTTCAAAGTTTATATTCTAGAACCGAGGCAGAGTTTACTCCTGGCACATTTAGAATTAAGGGTGATACAGTAGATATTTTTCCGAGTTATGCAGATGATCCGTTTAGAGTTCATTTTTTTGGAGACGAAATAGAAGAAATCGAATCTTTTAATAACAAAGATTCTAAAGTAATAGAAAAATACGAAAAGCTAAATATTTATCCCGCTAATATGTTTGTAACATCTCCAGATGTATTACAAAATGCAATTTGGCAAATACAACAAGACTTAGTAAAACAAGTAGATTACTATAAAGAAATTGGCAAACATCTAGAGGCGAAAAGGTTAGAAGAACGCACTAATTTTGATTTAGAAATGATTCGTGAATTGGGCTATTGTTCTGGTATAGAAAATTACTCTAGATATTTAGATGGTAGAGAACCTGGAACTAGACCTTTTTGCTTATTAGATTATTTTCCGGATGATTTTTAATGATTATAGACGAAAGTCACGTAACCATATCGCAAGTTCATGCAATGTATGGTGGAGATAGAAGTAGAAAAGAAAATTTAGTAGAATACGGATTTAGATTACCAGCTGCAATGGATAATAGACCATTAAAATTTGAGGAATTTGAAGCGATGCAAAACCAAGTTATTTATGTTTCTGCAACTCCAGCAGATTACGAACTACAAAAAACAGAAGGCGTTTATGTAGAACAAGTTATTAGACCAACCGGTTTATTAGATCCAATTATAGAAATTAGACCAAGTTTAAATCAAATAGACGATTTAATAGAAGAAATTCAGCAACGTTGCGAAGCAAACGAACGTGTCTTAGTAACTACTTTAACCAAAAGAATGGCAGAAGAGTTAACAAAATACTTGACAAAAGTTTCTATTAAATGTAGATATATACATTCAGACGTTGATACACTAGAACGTGTAGAAATTATACAAGATTTACGCAAAGGTATTTTTGATGTGTTAATTGGTGTAAACTTACTTAGAGAAGGTTTAGACTTACCAGAAGTCTCTTTGGTAGCAATATTAGATGCAGATAAAGAAGGGTTTTTAAGAAGTCATAGATCACTAACTCAAACAGTTGGTAGAGCTGCAAGAAATGTAAATGGAAAAGCAATTATGTATGCTGATAAAATTACTAAAAGCATGCAAAAAACTATAGACGAAACCAACTACAGAAGAGAAAAGCAAATAAGTTACAATTTAGAGAACAACATTGTTCCTACAGCTTTAAATAAAAGTTTAAATAACGCATTAAATAAAAATTCGGTGTCATCTAAATATTTCGAAAATATAGAATTAAAAGCTGCAGAACCAGAAAGCCTATATTTAAGTAAACCCGACTTAGAAAATAAAATTAGGAGTTTGCGTAAAGAAATGGAAAAAGCAGCTAAAGAATTAGATTTTATGCAAGCGGCTAAACTAAGAGACGAAATTAAATTATATCAAGATAAAATTTAGTTGTGTTGTTCTTTAAAAGTTTCTATTAAGAAAGAAGGCTCTATCATTCCAGTTTCAGATTCTTCCATAGCTCTTAAAACTCTTTTAATTGCAAACGGATTTAAAGCCATATTAATAGCAATCTCATTAATTGCTATTTCTTCTTTTTCGTGTAAAACACCATCTGAATGCATTAATAAAGCAAGTCTATAAAATTGTTGAATTCTTTGAAACTCAGACTTGTTTTTAACAACTTCATTTTCCATATGAAACAATTGGTCAAAATCATCTTTTGGTATGCGTAATTCTATTGCCACTAAAGATAAAAATTGCAATTCTCTCTCATGTAATTTACCATCAACTCTAGAAAAGGCAATCATTTCTGCCATTAAATTATATCTTTCGCTTTTATTTTCCATCAAATTTTTATTTTTAAATTGTATACCACTTTTTCAAAAGTAATTAAATTATAAAAACTATTATCATAAAAAAAACTAAAGCTAAAATATATTTTATGTGTGGCGATAAATAAGATTAAAGAATTAGATGAAATCAATAACTTACTTGCTAGTAAGCAATGTTGTTTTTTACATCTAGCTAAAAAAGTAATTATAAAAGGCGGTAAACATAATAAAAAAATTATACAGAGACGAATTTGGAAAAGCATACCTTTGGCTCATAAAATAAAAGAAGATGAATAATAACGATATATTTAAAAAGTTAAGAGTAGCTCTTCAGTTAAGAGATGACCAAATTGTAGAGATTTTAGAATTAGTAGATTTTAGAATTGCTAAAGCAGAATTAGGTGCTTTTTTTAGAAAAGAAGATCACCCAAACTTTATGGAATGTGGAGATCAAGTTCTTCGTAACTTTTTAAATGGGTTAGTTATTCATTTACGAGGCACAAAAGAAAACCCTAAAAATGCAATGGATGTTATTAATCAAAACATTAAAAAAATTAAAGTAGAATTCAAACCAAAATCAGATACTAATTTTTCTAAACCAAAAAATAATAAGGTAAAATTTGGTAAGAAGTTTGATCCTAAAAGAAAAGAAAAAAAGCCGGAAATAGTAGAAAAAGTAAAATTTAAAAATGGCAAAAATTCAAAAAAATCCTAAGTCTACTTAGGATTTTTTGTTTTATATAAATGACTAGTCCTAAATAATCTATATCGATTATTTAGGACTAGTAAAATAATAAATTATTTTGATAAAGCAGCTGTAACTTGATCCGCAGCTTCTTGAAATTCAACAGCAGATAATATTGGCATTCCAGAATTATCGATTAATTCTTTAGCAATTTCTGCATTTGTTCCTTGTAAACGTACAATAATTGGTACTTTAATAGCATCCCCCATATTTTTGTATGCATCTACAATGCCTTGAGCAACGCGGTCGCATCTTACAATACCACCAAAAATATTAATTAAAATTGCTTTAACATTAGGGTCTTTTAAAATAATTCTAAAAGCAGTTTCAACACGTTTAGCATCTGCAGTTCCACCAACATCTAAAAAGTTAGCTGGTTCAAATCCTGCATATTTAATTTAATCCATAGTTGCCATAGCTAAACCCGCACCATTAACCATACAACCAACTGTACCATCAAGATCTACATAATTTAAACCTACTTCTTTAGCTTCTACTTCAATAGGATTCTCTTCTCTAATATCACGCATTTCTGCAATTTTAGGTTGTCTAAAAAGAGAATTATCGTCAATATCAACTTTAGCATCAACTGCTATTATTTTGTTGTCAGATGTTTTTAAAACTGGGTTAATTTCAAACATAGATGCGTCAGAACCAATATATGCTTTATATAAAGAGTCTACAAACTTAACCATTTCTTTAAACGCATTACCAGAAAGACCTAAGTTAAAAGCAATTCTTCTTGCTTGAAATCCTTGTAATCCAACAGATGGATCAATTTCTTCTGTAAAAATTAAATGTGGTGTATGTTCTGCAACTTCTTCAATATCCATTCCTCCTTCTGTAGAATACATAATCATATTTCTAGCTGTAGATCTATTTAAAAGAACTGACATATAAAACTCAGAAGTTTCACTTTCTCCAGGATAGTAAACATCTTCTGCAACTAATACTTTATGAACTCTTTTACCTTGAGGTGGCGTTTGTGGTGTAACTAAATCCATACCAATAATTTGACCTGCAATTTCTGCTACTTGATCTAAATTTTTAGCTAATTTAACTCCTCCGCCTTTACCTCTTCCACCAGCGTGTATTTGAGCTTTAATTACGTGCCATCCAGTTCCTGTTTCTGCTGTTAATTGTTTTGCTTTTGCAACAGCTTCTTCGGCATTATTAGCAACATAACCTCTTTGTATTCTTACTCCGTAACTTGCTAAAATTTCTTTACCTTGATATTCGTGTATATTCATAATAGAAATCTATTTATCTTATTAAAAGTTGCACAAAAATAATAAAGATATTTTGAACTTACTAATGATTTTTTTTTAAAAATATAAAGTCCTTTTTATCTCTAATAAAAGAAATTTTATGATTTACAAAAAGCAAATTGTTGTAAATTAAACATTTTGTTATATTTTGTTATTATTCATCATAAAATTTTTATTTGATAAAGCTAAAACTACATTTGCAAAAATTACTTTATATTTAAACATAAAAAAATGAGCCCACAAGAGTTATTAAAGTTAGTAGACGAATTTGGAGGTCCGCTATATGTATATGATGCTGCCAAAATAGAATCTCAATACAATCGTTTAACAAATGCTTTCTCAAAAGTAGAACGAGTTAGAATTAATTATGCGGTAAAAGCATTGTCTAATATTTCTATTTTAAAACTATTAAAAGAAATGGGTTCCGGACTTGACACTGTTAGTATTCAAGAGGTTAAATTAGGTTTATTAGCTGGAGTTGAACCAGAAAAAATAATTTATACACCAAATGGAGTTTCTATGGAAGAGATAGAAGAGGTAACTAAATTTGGTGTTCAAATTAATATAGATAATTTATCAATTTTAGAACAATTTGGCACAAAGCATCCAAATATTCCGGTTTGTATTAGAATAAATCCGCATGTTATGGCTGGCGGAAATACAAATATATCTGTTGGACATATAGATAGTAAATTTGGAATTTCCATACATCAATTACCTCATATTCTAAGAATTATAGAAAACACTAACATGCATATAAATGGTATACATATGCATACTGGATCTGATATATTAGATATCGAAGTGTTTTTATATGCTGCAGAAATATTATTTGATACCGCAAACCATTTTAAAACATTAGATTTTATTGATTTTGGAAGTGGATTTAAAGTCCCATATAAAAAAGGTGATATAGAAACCAATATAGAAGAATTTGGTAAAAAACTTACAAAAAGATTTAATGCTTTTGAGAAAGAATATGGTAGACCTTTAACTTTAGCATTCGAACCTGGCAAGTTTTTGGTAAGCGAATCTGGTTATTTTTTAGCTAAAGTAAATGTTGTTAAACAAACTACTTCTACAGTATTTGCTGGTATTGATAGCGGTTTTAATCATTTAATTAGACCAATGCTTTATGGAGCCCAACATTTTATAGAAAACATATCTAATCCAAAAGGCAAAGAGCGTTTTTATTCTGTTGTTGGATATATTTGTGAGACAGATACTTTTGCTAATAATAGAAGAATAACAGAGATTAACGAAGGAGATATTTTATGTTTTAGAAATGCTGGAGCTTATTGTTTCTCGATGGCATCAAACTACAATTCTAGATTAAGACCCGCAGAAGTTTTGTATAAAAACGGACAAGGATTTTTAATTAGAGAAAGAGAAGTTTTTGAAGACTTAATTAAAGGTCAAGTAATTTTAGACTTTTAATTTTAATAAAATTAACATTTACTTTAAATTTGAATTTTTATATTTGAAGAATAATTTATCACTATGAACAGAAGAAAGTTTTTTAAGAACGGATCATTATTTACATTAGGAACAGCACTTATTAATCCTTTTGAAGGAATATCTCAACCTATAGAAGAAGATATTTTACAAAAAAATAAAAAAGCTAAAAATATCATTATTCTTGTAAGCGACGGTATGAGTTCTGGTACATTAAACATGGCCGACTTATATCTAAACAGAAAAATGGGTCGTGGTTCTAATTGGTTAAATTTATATAGAGAAAACAAAGTTACTCGCGGAGTTATGGATATGGCATCTGCAAACTCTATAATAACAGATTCTGCTGCGGCAAGTTCTTCTTGGGGCGGTGGTTTTAGAGTTAAAAACGGAGCTTTAAACATTGGAGTAAATGGAGAAGAATATTTACCACTATGGCAAAAATTTAAACTAGCTGGTAAAATGGCAGGTTGTGTAACTACGGTTCCAATTACACATGCAACTCCAGCTGGATTTTGTGTAAATAATAAAAGTAGAAATAGTCAAGAAGATATTGCAGAACAATATTTAAACTTAAAGTTTGATATAATGATGGGTGGTGGTCAAAAATATTTTGATGCATCTCTTAGAAAAGATAAAAAAGACATTTATGCTAATTATAAATCTGCTGGATATCAAGTTGTAAAGACTAGATCAGAAATGTTAGCAACAACTAACGACAAACCAATATTAGGTGTTTTTAGCGAAGACTCTTTACCTTATTCTATAGATAGAACAAATGCAAAAGAGCTTCAAGAAAGCACGCCATCTCTTGCAGAAATGACTCAAAAAGCTATAGATAGAATGAAAAGCCATAAAAATGGTTTTGTGCTACAAGTTGAAGCTGGAAAAGTAGATTGGGCAGCTCATGCTAACGATGTTGCTGGATTACTATATGACCAAATTGCATTTGATGATTGTATTAAAATCGCAATGGAATTTGCAGAGAAAGACAAAGAAACACTTGTAATTATTACTACAGACCATGGCAACTCAAATCCTGGAATAGTATATGGTAAATATGCCGATGATAATTTTGATACAATTCATAATTATAAATATACAAACGAATGGATTTTAAACAAATTAAATCCTAATTCTACATTATCACAAATAAAAGAAGGCATAGAACATGCCAATAATTTTGTTCTAACTGACGACGAAGCAAATTTAATTTTAAGTTATTATGAAGGCATAAAAAAGTCTGATGAAGGCTTATACAATTATAAAAACTTGCCATTTAAGGCGTTTTCAGAAATACAATATAATAGAAACTCGGTTAGTTGGCTTGAAGGAATGCAACATACAGCAGATTTTACAGAAATTGCAATGTTTGGTCCGGGAAGTAAAAACCTAAAACCATTTATTAAAAATACAGAGTTACATTATTTAATGCTAGAAGCAGCAGAAGTAGAAAATAAATTTTAACAAAGAAGCCACTTAAAAGTGGCTTCTTTTATTGTTTTAATCTGCTATTTTTCTACGGTCTCTTTCTTTTTTTATTAAAAATAATTCTCTACTTGTTTGACCTGCAACAGATGTGTTTTCTTCGTCACGTCTAATTAAATAAGGCATAACATCTCTAACAGGACCAAAAGGTAAATATTTTGCAACATTATATCCGTTTGCAGCAAGGTTAAAACTTATGTTTTCACTCATTCCAAACAGTTGCCCAAACCAAATTCTTGCATCGTTTTTAGCAATAGAATTTTTATGCATTAATTCCATTAATTTATAAGAGCTCAATTCGTTATGTGTTCCTGCAAAAATTGAAAAATGTTCTAAATTACTAACCATAAAGTCTATACAAGCATCATAATTATCGTCAGAAGTTTGTTTTGTAGCACAAATTGGAGATTTATATCCTTTATCTTTAGCACGCTCATTTTCTTTTTCTAGATAAGCTCCACGAACAACTTTTATTCCTATTTTAAAGCCTTCTTGTTTAGAAATATCAAAAATAGATTTTAAATAATCCAATCTGTCCCATCTGTACATTTGTAAAGTATTAAATATAATAATCTTATTTTTATTATATTTTCTCATCATTTCTAAAACCAAATCATCTGCAGCATCTTGCATCCAACTTTCTTCGGCATCAATTAAAAGTGGTACATCTTTTTCAAAAGCAGTTTTACAAACAATTTCTATCCTATCTATAACTCTATTCCATTCTACTTTTTCGGCTTCTGTTAAACCCAATTTAGAACCTACTTTTTCAAATAAAGCAATTCTGCCAAAACCAGTAGGTTTAAAAACTGCAAAAGGGATAGCCTTTCTTTGTATAGCAAAATCTATAATTTTTAATATTTTATCTCTTGTTGCATCAAATTGTACTTGCTCTTCTTTACCTTCTACAGAATAATCAAGTACAGAAGAAACTTTATTTGCATACATTTTATCAATTACAGAAATGCAATCTTCTTCGGTAACGCCTCCACAAAAATGATCAAAAACAGTAGCTCTAATAAGTCTTTCTACAGGTAAATGAGCTTTTAATGCAAAATTTGTAACGGCAGCTCCAATTTTAACTAATGGCTCACTTTCTATCATTTTAAATAAAAAATAAGCTCTATCTAATTCGGTATCGCTTTTTAAAGAAAAGGCTACTTCTGTATTGTCAAATATTCTGTTCATGCTAATTTTAAAAATTGTTTTACAAAGATAAGTACAGATTAATAATAATAAATAAATTTTGACTTATTTTGCAGTATGTTTTTTAACAATAATTAAAAATTATGCAGCCCATTCTTGCAAATCAGTATTCTGTTTACTTTAACAACTCTTGTTACTCGTTTTTAAACGATTTACTTTCTAATAACTCCTATTCTAAAATTTTTATTCTAGTAGACGAAAACACAAATAGTTTTTGTTTACCAAATTTTATAGCAAATATAGCTACAGAAATAGGTATAGAAATTATAGAAATAGAGGCTGGAGAAACAAATAAAAACATAGAAACTTGTTTACATCTGTGGAACGCTCTAACCGATTTAAAAGCAGATAGAAAATCGATTTTAATTAATCTTGGTGGTGGAGTTGTAACAGATATTGGTGGCTTTGTAGCTTCTACATTTAAAAGAGGAATAGCTTTTATAAACGTTCCAACAACATTATTAGCCATGGTAGATGCTTCTATTGGAGGTAAAAACGGAGTAGATCTAGGAAGTTTAAAAAATCAAATAGGCACAATAAACAATCCGGTTTCAGTTTTAATAGATACTTCTTTTCTAGAAACACTTTCTAAAAAAGAAATGAAATCTGGTTTAGCAGAAATGTTAAAACACGGTTTAATATTTGATGAATTATATTGGGAGAAATTTTTAGATTTATCTAAACTTACAACAGAAGATTTAGATTTATTAATATATGAGTCTGTTGTTATAAAAAACAATATTGTATTACAAGACCCAACAGAAAACGGAATTAGAAAAGCTTTAAATTTTGGACACACTTTAGGTCATGCTATAGAAAGCTATTGTCTAGAAAACAACCAAAAAGAAAGTCTATTACATGGTGAAGCTATAGCAATAGGAATGATTTTAGAGTCGTTCTTGTCTTTACAACTTAATCTAATTACAGAAAATCAATACAATAACATAAAAACAAATATAAATAGTATATTTGATAAAGTAGATTTTACAGAAAACGATGTTAACTCTATATTAGAATATTTAATTTTTGACAAAAAAAACGAATTTGGAAACGTTCTTTTTTCGCTTTTAAACGGGATAGGAAAAACACAAATTAATCAAACAGTAGATAATCAATTGATTTTTAAAGCTTTTAATGATTATTCTAAATAATTATTTTTTAATAGAAACCATTTCATTTCATATATAATATTTTTTACATTTGTCACGATGAAAAAAACACAAAATAACATTTTACAAATGCAGCTTGATAAAGGTAGAAATTGGTTTTATGCTAATTTTCTGAAAAATTTATCTCATCATTTTTGTATTATAAATTTTGACGAAATTGAATATTCTGATTTGTATCATGAAAAGCTACAAATAGTTTATGCAAATATTAGAGTTTGAAAAAAAGTAAATTAATTTATTTTTTACTAATTTTAAACTAAAATATTGATACTTAATGAATACTAAATATTTCGATTTAATAAATCAAACCTTTTATTTTCCGCAAGAAGAGTTTACTTTAAATAAAGATGCTCTTCAATTTCATAATATAGACTTAATGAAATTGGTAGAACAATACGGAACACCATTAAAATTTACATATTTACCTCAAATTTCTAATAACATCAACAGAGCAAAAGGTTGGTTTAGAAAATCGATGGAAAAAAACAAATACGAAGCAAAATATTTTTATTGCTATTGTACAAAAAGCTCTCATTTTAAATTTGTTATGACTGAGGCTTTTAAAAACAACATTCATATAGAAACATCTTCTGCATTTGACATAGACATTGTAGAGAATTTAATAGCAGAAGGTAAAATAAACAAAAACACCTATGTGATTTGTAACGGTTTTAAAAGAGACCAATACATAGAAAACATTGCACGTTTAATAAATAATGGTTATAATAGAACTATTCCGATTATTGATAACTTTGAAGAGTTAGATTTATTACAAGAATCTATCGAAGGGAAATTTAAAATAGGAATTAGAATTGCAGCAGAAGAAGAACCTAAATTTGAGTTTTATACCTCTAGATTAGGTATTGGTTATAAAAATATTGTTCCGTTTTATAAAAAACAAATACATGAAAATAAAACAGTAGAGCTAAAAATGCTTCATTTTTTTATTAATACAGGAATTAGAGATACTGCTTATTACTGAAATGAATTATTAAAATGTTTAAAAGTATATATTGCACTTAAAAAAGAATGTCCATCATTAGACAGTCTAAATATTGGAGGTGGATTTCCTATTAAAAATTCATTAGCATTTGAATTCGATTATCAGTATATAATTGATGAAATTGTAAATCAAATTAAAATAGCATGTGAGGATGCAGAAGTAGATGTACCACATATCTTTACAGAATTTGGATCGTTTACTGTTGGAGAAAGTGGTGGAGCTATTTATCAAGTTTTGTATCAAAAACAACAAAACGACAGAGAAAAATGGAACATGATTGATAGTTCATTTATAACTACATTACCTGATACGTGGGCAATTAACAAGCGTTTTGTAATGATGGCAATAAATAGATGGAGCGATACATACGAAAGAGTTTTATTAGGTGGAATGACATGTGACAGCGATGATTATTACAACTCAGAACAGAACATGAATGCTGTTTATTTGCCAAAATATAATAAAGAAAAACCTTTATATATAGGCTTTTTCAACACTGGGGCTTACCAAGAAACCATTGGTGGTTTTGGAGGATTACACCATTGTTTAATTCCGCAACCAAAACACATTTTAATAGATAGAGACGAAAACGGAATTATAGCAACAGAAGTTTTTTCTGAACAACAAAGTGCTACAGACGTATTAAAAATATTAGGTTATTAGTTAACTAACATTCTAAAAAACAAACAACAATTAATACAATAAGATGAGTAAAGGACCTATTAGTCAATTTATCCAAAAGCATTATTTACATTTTAATGCTGCTGCATTAGTAGATGCTGCAAAAGCATACGAAGAGCAGTTGCAAAATGGTGCTAAAATGATGGTAACTTTGGCTGGAGCAATGAGTACTGCAGAATTAGGAAAAAGTTTTGCAGAAATGATTAGACAAGACAAAGTACAAATTATATCATGTACTGGAGCAAATCTTGAAGAAGATATTATGAATTTAGTAGCTCATTCGCACTACGAAAGAGTGCCAAATTATAGAGATTTAACACCCCAACAAGAGTGGGATTTATTAGAAAGAGGATTAAATAGAGTTACCGATACTTGTATACCAGAACACGAAGCGTTTAGAAGATTACAGAAACACATACATAAAATTTGGAAAGATGCAGATGATAAAGGAGAAAGATATTTACCGCATGAATATATGTATAAAATGTTGCTTTCTGGTGTTTTAGAAGAATATTACGAAATAGATTTAAAAGATAGCTGGATGTATGCTGCTGCAGAGAAAAATTTACCTATTATTGTTCCCGGATGGGAAGATAGTACTATGGGTAATATTTTTGCTTCTTATGTAATAAAAGGAGAATTAAAAGCAAGCACCATGAAATCTGGTATAGAATACATGATATTCTTAGCAGATTGGTACACCAAAAATAGTAAAAACGGAGTTGGTTTCTTTCAAATTGGAGGCGGAATTGCTGGAGATTTTCCAATATGTGTTGTGCCAATGCTATACCAAGATATGGAAATGCACGATGTGCCGTTTTGGAGTTATTTTTGCCAAATATCAGATTCAACAACAAGTTACGGATCTTATTCTGGAGCAGTACCAAACGAAAAAATTACTTGGGGTAAATTAGATATTACAACGCCTAAGTTTATAATAGAATCAGATGCTACTATTGTAGTACCATTAATATTTGCATACTTATTAGATTTATAATAAATTTTTATGAGAAGAGTTATTGTTGACTATGTCAAGCTAACAAACGACATTTTGTCTTTATTAATCGAGAAATTTCAAGAAGGATATGAAGATAGTGATATTATACGTTTTAGAAACGCACAAAACGAGTTAATTGAAGCCGTAGAAGTAAGAACAAAAGACACCATGTTTCTTGTTAAAGTAAGTAAAAACCTTGCAAAAAGAATTGAAAACTACGACAAAGATGAAGAAGATAATTTAGTTACCGAAGAAGGTAATTCAGTTATCGAAGAAGGTGATTTAGTTATCAAAGATGATGATTTAGCTCTCGACGATGATGACGATGATGAAAAAGACATGTTAAAAGATCCAGGAGGAGATGACGATGATGAAGATGACGAAGATGAGCCTTCGACAGAAGATGATGACGAAGACGACGAAAATTAAATAAAAAAGGACATTTAGACTGCCCTCAAAAGTTAGACACTATTGAGGGTTTTTTTATCTATATATTCTTCTCTTTTATAAATATCTTTCTTTTATAATTTTTTTATGATGCTTTTGATGTCCTAAAATAATAAACCCTAAGGCTCTAACAGAAACTTCATAGCCAGAAGCTACGCCAACTCTTTCAATCTCTTCTTCTTCTAACCTATTAAATAAAATAATAGTCGTTAATCTAACCAACTTAAACTCTTCTATAAGATTATTCCATTCTATTTTGTTTGCTTTTGCAGCTTCAGCATAACTATTCTCATCAAATCCAGGTAATGGAGTTTTATCTTTTCTAGAAATTCTTAATGCTCTATAAGCAAAAATTCTTTCGGCATCTATTAAATGTAATAAAATGTCTTTTATAGTCCATTTGCCTTCTTCATATCTATATTCTAATTTATCTTTAGGAATAGAATTTAAAAAAACAATAAATTTTGTTAACGATTCTTCTAGTTCAGTATTTAGATCTACATTACCTAATTCATTAATATATGGAGCATAAAAAGATGCGTATTCTGTACTTTTTAAATTAAATGATAACATTGTTTTGGTATTAAAAAAAAGTCTCAATTAATTGAGACTTTAGTTATTATAAATTTTTAAAAATTGTATGCATCAATCTCTTTTTGTCATTTATACTTTCTTCAAGAGATATCATTGTTTCTGTTCTATAAACTCCCTCAATATCATCTAGCATGAATATAACATCTTTAGCATGCTTTGTATCTTTAGCTCTAATTTTACAAAATACATTAAATTTACCTGTAGTTACGTGAGCAACTGTTACGTATGGAATTTCGTTTATTCTTTCTAAAACAAATTTAGTTTGAGATGTATTATTTAAAAAAACTCCTACATAAGCTATAAAAGAATACCCTAATTTTTCGTAATCTAAAGTTAAAGAAGAACCCATTATTATTCCTGCTTCTTCCATTTTTTTCACTCTAACATGAACTGTACCAGCAGAAATTAATAATTTCTTTGCTATATCAGTAAAAGGCAATCTTGTGTTATCTATTAACATATCAAGAATTTGATGATCTACTTCATCTAATCTAAATTTACTCATGGCTACTCGCTTGTATATATTTTTATATTTAATTTACAAAATAAATGATTTTTTTTAATAAAAAAACGTTTTTATTGATTTTTTCGCAATCCATTAACAAATTCAATCGAATTTCCTAATTTAAAACTTGCAATTTGATTAATTGTTGGCAAATAAATTTCTTCTTGACTAAATTCTAGACCTTTAGCATCATATTCTAAATGACCATTTAAATTCTCGGCATTACCAACACAAGTAATCAAAGCTTCAAAAACAATTTCTTTATTTTTTAAAACCTCTTTATATTGAGCCGCAAAATTCGTAATTATTTTTGACCCACCAAAATTTATTTTAACATTTTTGTATATAAAATCATTAAAACACACATGATTTTGAGGAATTCTTAAATATTCATCTAATTTGTTATTAACTATGTCATTTTCGTAAATAAATTTAAAACTTTCAACTAAAGCTATATATATATTTACGTGTTTCTTCTCGTTGATAATCATTAGGGTAATGACCTGCTTCGAATAATATTGTTGGTACATTTAGAGATTGAAAAGTATCTCCAACACAATTTCTGTTAAAAGAATCATCAAATCTACCTACTTGCCCTTTTATGTGCTTTTGCAACTCTTTATTAATAGCCACAATTACATTTACTGCCTTTAATCTTACTTCATTATAATCGCAATCTTGATTATAAGAAGGTGCTAAAAAAGAAACTGTAGCAGGTTTGCCAGAATCTCCAGCACCAAATATAGTTCGTTGATCGTGTAAATTATAGCAAAAGTCTGGTTTAAAATTAGTAAAAACATCAAATAGTAATATGCTTTCTGGTTGAGATAAATTTAAAAAATCTCTATTCAAATCTACTTTATTTGCATTTTCTCTTGTGTATAAATCTGCACCATCTGGAGTTAACATTGGTATAAATTTAAATGTAAAACTACTTAAAAAAGTATTTGATAAATTTGAGTTAGAGTTTAAAAAATTAAAAAAATCAAGAATCGCTTTTGTAGTTGTAGATTCGTTACCATGCATTTGAGACCATAATAAAACCTTTGTTTTACCAGTACCAAAATTTACTTCGTAAATAGGTTTCTTTAAACCCGATTTTCCAATAACATGTACATTATTTAATTTTTCTAGTATAGGTTCTAAAATTTCAAGGTTAAGATATCTACCTTGAACCATTGATTCTATATTAGTTTTATGTAGTTCTAAATAATTCATTAATTAAATTTTAAACAAAAATAGCAATCCTAAATTATCTTACTAACAAAAATAGTATATTTACAATTGTAAACATAACAAAATTACAATAAATTAATTTCATAATAAGAATTTAATTATTTAATAACCATGTGTTTATCTATTTTTATTAAAGTAATAATTTAACATTTAATTGCTTGTAATAATTATGCATAATTACATTTGTAAACCTATATAAAAAGCAATAAATGAACGAAAACAACAAATTTAGCACTAAACTTGTAAGTATATTAGAGCATTATAATTTAACTGCTTCTGCATTTGCAGATGTTTTAGGCGTTCAAAAATCTAGCATTTCTCATTTATTATCAGACAGAAATAATCCTGGAATAGAGTTTATAATAAAAGTAGTTGAAAATTTTAAAGAAGTTGATTTAAACTGGCTTTTATTAAACAAAGGAGCGTTTCCAAAAATAGAAGATAGTACACCAAAAAACATCATATCAACCTCAAATTCAGCAAATAACGAAGTTGAAAAGATTATTGTTTTTTATAAAAATGGTGAATTTAAGAGTTATAATCCAAAAGAGATTTAATCTAAAACTTCGAAACTATACTCTGGTACTTTTCCAATTGCCCCTTTATAGAAACCTCTTAATATCTTGCAATCTGCTTCATAATCTCCACTTGGATTTAATGGTTCTCCTAGTCTAACTTCTTTTTTGCTAAAGTCAAAAGCAATTGGTAATATTGGAACATTTGCTTTAAGTGCAATGTAGTAAAACCCTGTTTTCCATTCTATTACTTTTTTACGAGTTCCTTCTGGAGCAATGGCTAATCTAAACGTTTCTCTTTTTTTAAAAATTTGTGCAATAGTGTCTACCTTATTTAAACCACCTGTTCTGTCTAATGAGGCACCTCCCATCCAATCAAAATAATATCCTAACGGAAAAGTATAAAGTTCTTTCTTGGCAACAAAATTCATCTCTAAACCAACACAACCTCTTGTAAAAACACCAATAAAAAAGTCATGCCAACTTGTATGAGTTACAACAGCCATTACGCATTTTTTAAGTTCTGGATTTATTGTTCCTACAATTTTCCAGCCCATTAATTTAAAAAAGATGAATTGATAAATAGCTTTTTTCATATTATTAATTTTAGCAAAACTACATAATTATAACATTTTTCTAGCTTTTTCTAGATCTTCTAGAGTGTCAATACCAATACTAACATGGTTTGTTTCTACCATTTTAATACGTTTTCCATACTCTAAATATCTTAATTGTTCTAACTTTTCTGAAGCTTCGAGCGGTTTTATAGGTAAATTATAAAAATCTATTAATGCAGATTTTCTAAATGCGTAGATTCCGATATGTTGAAAATATCTAACCCCAACATTTACCTCTCTTGGATAAGGTATTGGAGAACGAGAAAAGTATAAAGCGAAATTATTATAATCTACAACAACTTTAACATTATTTGGATTATTTATTGTTTCTAAATTTTTTATTTCTCGCATAAGCGATGCTAAGTCTATTGTATTATTTGCATCCTGTTTAAAAACGTTTATAACAGCTTCTAATGAGTTTTTGTCTATAAAAGGCTCATCTCCTTGAACATTTACTACAATATCAACATTCATATTCTCTACAGCTTCTGCTATTCTATCGCTGCCACTTTCGTGTTCTTTAATACTCATAATAGCTTTTCCTCCATTCGATATAACTTCGTTAAAAATTATATCGCTATCGGTTACTACAAAAACGTCTTTAAACAAATTTGTTTCTAAAGCGGCATGATATGTTCTAAGAATTACAGATTTACCACCTAAATCTTGCATAAGTTTTGCATGAAATCTAGTTGAGGCGTATCTTGCAGGTATTACAGCTATTACATTCATATTATATAAATTATTCTTCAAAAAAATCGTTTTTAAATCCTATTAAATATAGTCTTTCTTTTGCTCTTGTTATTGCCGTATATAACCATCTAATGTAATCTCTATTTATGCCTTCTGGCAAATAAGGTTGTTCTACAAAAACGGTATTCCATTGTCCGCCTTGCGATTTATGACACGTAATAGCATAAGAAAACTTAACTTGTAACGCATTAAAATAGGTATTTTCTTTTACTTTTTGAGCTTTTTTATATTTTGATGTTTCATTTTCGTAATCTAACATTACTTCTTGATATAATCTATTAGATTCTTCGTATGTTAAAGATGGCGATTGACTTGTAATTGTATCCAACAACAAAATAGTTTCAAATGGTTTTTGGTCAGGATAATCTATCATTCTAACTTTAACTTTTGCAAATCTAAAAGAATATAAATCTAAGATGCTAAAAATTTCTAGAATTTCTATAATATCGCCATTTGCAATAAACCCAGCTTCGTCTGAATCTTTAAGCCAATAATAATTATTTTTAACAACCATTACTAAATCGCCTGTAGAAAGCTCACTTTCTTTCATTAATATTTTAGAACGAATTTGCTCGTTATATAAGTTTGCTCTTTTATTAGACCTAACAATAAAAGTAGTTTCGTCTATACCATAATTACTATAAGAAGAATTTATTGCGTCTTGAATTTCAAAACCATCTTGTAACCTAACTATATCCTTAAAAGATTTTACATTAAATTTAAAGATATCAAAAAACACAGTTTGCAATAATTCTCTTAAAATTGTTGCGTTATAAAGAATTCCAGAATCTTCTTCCTGACGCATTACTTCATCAAATTCTATATGGCTAACTTCTTTATTATAATGTAAATCTAAAGTATCGCAATCTAAGGCTGGACTAATATCTAAATGTACTGGAGGTAATTGTGCCGTATCGCCAATTAAAATTAATTTACAACCATCGCCAGAATATACATAAGAAATTAAATCGTCTAATAAAGAGCTGTTTTCATATAATTTAGAATCAGAATTAGTATCAGAAATCATAGAACTTTCGTCTACAATAAAAATTGTGTTTTTATGCTTGTTAGGTTGTTTTGTAAAACTAATGCCTCCTCCACTACTCTTTTTAGGAAAATATATTTTTTTATGAATTGTAAATGCTGGTTTATTAGAGTAATTTGCAATTACTTTGGCCGCTCTACCAGTTGGAGCTAGTAATACATATTTTTTATTAATTGTAAAAAGTTGATTAACTAAACAAGAAACTATAGTAGTTTTTCCTGTTCCAGCATATCCTTTAAGTACAAAAATTTCGTTAAAATTGTTATTTGTAACGAATTCTGCAATTTGTTGAAAAAAAATTGCTTGTTTTTGAGTTGGAATAAACGGAAAAGAATTTTGTAATGCTCTGTAAAACAGCGTCAATGACATTAATTGTGTGTTAAGTTGAATATTTATTCAAATATACACATGAATTTTTGGCTAAATGCTTTTGAGAGGAAAAAAAATTGTAGATTTGCCTTAAATTGAAATAAATTATAAAAATGATTTTACTGATTATTATTGTTGTCGTATTATGTCTAGGGATATTTGGCCTAGTTAAAGTAATTAATAAAAATGTTAATCCAAAACTTAAACCAGTATTATCTATAGTACTTTGGGTTGTAACAATTTTATTTGTTTGGTTAATTTACCAATCTATTCAAGAACCAATTAAATTTGATGAATTAAAACAAAAGCGTTATCAAGTCGCTGTAAACAAAATGCTTGATATTAAAGCTGCTCAATTAGCTTACAAATCTGTTAGAGGTACTTATACAGATAATCTTGACTCTTTAGTTCAATTTATCGAAAATGAAAGTTTTACAATTATTGAGAGAAGAGACA
>Ga0105050_10003465_pt1 | contig 21813 bp, 11 predicted proteins | sample FRY01_FD_78088 | JGI IMG/M metagenome (GOLD analysis project Ga0105050, IMG submission 78088) | Freshwater microbial communities from Lake Fryxell liftoff mats and glacier meltwater in Antarctica - FRY-01 | ecosystem: Environmental > Aquatic > Freshwater > Ice > Glacier meltwater ...
CTTGGGAAGGGATATTCCGGTCGATAGCGCGCCAATGGTGCGGGCAGTCTCAACGAACGTTGCTCCGCCGAGACTGCTTTTTGGACTCCCATTGGACGCAGGAGTAGATGCCTCAAAAAATCCTCCATTCTGGACAGATGCCACTAAAATCCGAGAAGAACCTGCCTAGAAAAGCTTGTAGTTCATGAAGCCATTTGATTCCCATAAGAGATTGCAAGTCAATCATCCACTCGCATCCTCGGCTACCGCCGATCGGATGGTGTGGATTTATGGAACGATGCTATTCATCAATTTTTTCACCTGGCAAACGATAGCGCTGGCCCAAAATGACATGACCAGCATCGCACCACGTCGAATTGCAAAGCCGCCCCGAGAGGCACTGACAGCGACAATTGATTCGCGTCGCCAGGAAATCAGAAACAGTTGGGCAACGCCGCTGCCAACGGGTTCCGACTGGCCCTGCAGCCTCATCAACGAATCGTCGCCCACATCCCTGCCACCGGATCGGAAGTCGGTACGATTGCCATCTGTTACACCCAAAGACAGTGGCAACGTCCCGCGAGATGCGACGGAAGAGATCGGCTGGCCCTGCGATAGCAAGCGGTCGACTAAGGAGGTTCGTTTTGGCGATGCTTTAACCGAATTTGGGTTAGCGAGTCGAATTGACGATTCGCTCACGACCGCCAACGAGGAAAGCCAAGAATCGCCGATCTCGCTATCAGGATTCTTTGGATTTCCTTCGCCTGCCGATGTACTCGCGCCCGTCAAAAACGCTTCACTCGTCGATCGATCTGTTTGCCCGTCGATCCCTTGGGATCACGCGGACGACTTTTCCCCAACGCCGATGCCGGTCGATCCATGGTTCCATGATTCTTGCACCGAGCAATCGGTCTATGACGACAAACACGCCGTGCCCACTCAACGGCCTTTGATCGAATGGGGCCGAAACTGGTATGGGAGTGGAATCACGCCGCCGAGTGAAACTTGGTTAGGTGATACCAATCTTGTCCAACAACAGCTCTATCTATACGGAGACTTTCGAACGGGTATGGCGAGTGGTCGAAACGCGGTGAGTACTTTCGATAACTGGGCGAGTCGTCTTAATCTCGATTTGGATTACCGCTTGACGGGCACCGAACGATTTCACGCATTTTTTGGTCCCCTGAATCGAGCGACCGAGTTCACGCGATTTGAACTCAACAACGGAGAGTTTGAATACCTCTCTTTCTATAATTTGAACCCGGTGACCGCCTTTTTCGAAGGTGATGCCGGGGCACTTTTAGGCGGCGCGATGGGGACCCCGTCTGCCTTTGAATTGCCTATCACCGCGGGCTTGGTGCCTTTACTTTTCCAGAACGGCATTTGGATGGAAGACGCCGTCTCCGGCGCCGCTTTCGCTATTCCCGCTCGACATAGCCGACTGTTGAACTGGGCAAACTTTGATGCAACGTTCTTCGCCGTCTTTGACCAACTCAACAGCCCCGCATTTCCGGGAGACGCCAATGCGGCGCAAGCCTTCGGAACGGCTTGGTTCATCGATGCCTACGACGGTTACATTGAAACGGGCTACGCCTACCTTAATGATCGCGTCAGCTCGGACCGCAGTTATCACAACTCCACGATCAGCTTTACGCGGCGCTACTTCGACAAAATTAGCAACAGTGTTCGAGTGATCGTCAACTCGGGCCAGGACTTACGCAAAGCAGAGCGTACCGCGGACGGCGTTTTACTTTTGATTGAGAACAGCCTCGTGACGGCTGAACCGTTTACGTTCGTCCCTTATTTCAATCTCTTTGCCGGATGGGATCGGCCCCAATCAGTCGCTCGCGCGGGCGTTTCCGGTGGAATTCTTCGCAACACGGGGCTCAATTTCGAGATCGACGGACTCAACGGCTACCCAACACTCGATTCCACCGGTGCCGATACCGCCGGCGGGTCGGTGGGCGTCGATTTGATCGGCAGCAATTTTGACCGCCAATGGGTTGTCGAGGCGACTTACCTCACGCCACATGGCGATCGCGCGTTCGTCAAGGGGAATGAGTACGCCTTGGGAACCCGTTATCAAATCGCCCTTTCGCACCGCACGATCCTGCGTTTCGACGCGATGTACGGTTGGCGAGAGAATGACCGCGACTTGAGTGGCACCCGCATCGAATACCGCTGGAAGTTCTAGTTTGGTAGAACATGGGAAGTCATCAACTTCACGCCAGCAGATCAAAATGAACGACGCCGATTCCCCGAAACCTGTCAAGCATTTCATTGAACAAGCGATCGATTCCGATTTGGAAGCCGGCCGCTTTGATGGTGTCCACACCCGCTTTCCGCCGGAGCCCAATGGCTATTTGCACATCGGGCACGCAAAGAGCATCTGCCTTAATTTCGGACTTGCGCAGAAGTATGACGGTACCTGTAATCTCCGCTTCGACGACACCAATCCCGCGAAAGAAGAAACGGAGTATGTCGATTCGATCATGGAAGATGTCCACTGGCTTGGCTTTCAGTGGGACAACCTCTTCTACGCAAGCGACTATTTTGAACAGCTTTATCTTTGGGCTGAAAAGCTGGTTCAAGATGGCAAAGCTTACGTTTGCGATCTGACCAGCGAACAGACTCGCGAGTACCGCGGGACCTTCACCGCGCCGGGTCGCAACAGCCCCTTCCGTGATCGCTCGGTTGAAGAAAATCTGAAGCTGTTTCGCGGCATGAGGGCGGGAGAATTTACCGACGGCAGCCGCACGCTCCGAGCAAAGATTGATATGTCAGCAGACAATATTAATCTCCGCGACCCCGTTCTGTACCGCATCCTTCGTGCACGCCATCATCGCACTGGTGACGCTTGGTGCATCTATCCGATGTACGACTGGGCACACGGTCAAAGTGATTCGATCGAGAAGATCACCTTCTCGATCTGCACGCTAGAATTTGAAAACCACCGCCCGCTTTACAATTGGTTTTGCGACAACCTTGGCATTCATCGCCCTCGCCAAATCGAGTTCGCACGACTTAACATCACCTACATGGTGATGAGCAAACGAAAGCTGCTGCAGCTTGTCAAAGAGAAACATGTCTCCGGTTGGGATGACCCACGCATGCCCACGATCAGCGGTCTGCGACGGCGCGGGTACACGCCCGAATCGATGCGAAATTTCTGCGCCGATATCGGCATCGCGAAGTTCAACAGCACCATTGAATTTGTTCGACTTGAAAATGCGATTCGAGATCATCTCAATCATGTTGCCCTGCGACGGATGGCGGTCTTGGACCCAATCAAGTTGACGATCACGAATTGGCCGAAAGATGCAGTCGGCAACGACGTCGTCGAAATGGTTTCGGCTGGTAATAACCCTGAAGATGCGACCGCGGGCGTTCGTGGAGTGCCATTCTCAGGATCACTTTGGATCGAACAAGACGACTTCCGTGAAGAAGCTCCCAACAAGTTCTTCCGGTTGAAGAAAGGTGGCGCGGTACGTCTTCGCGCCGCTTACATCATCGATTGCCATGATGTTGTCAAAGATTCGGCTGGAAATGTCATCGAGATCCTTTGCACCTACGATCCGCAAACCAGGAGCGGCCAAGATGTGTCGCAGAGAAAGGTGAAGGGCACGATTCACTGGGTCAGTGCCTCGCATGCGGCTGATGTCGAAGTGCGTTTGTATGACCGGTTGTTTACGGTCGAAAATCCCGATGTGTCCGATGGGGGGAAAACGTTCCTCGACTACATCAATCCCGAATCGCTGAAAACGATCACGGCAAAGGTCGAACCGGCGCTGGTGGCAGCGTCCGTCGGCGACCGTGTTCAATTCGAGCGACTGGGTTACTTTTGTGTTGACCGAGACAGCAGACCTGACAAACCGATCTTCAATCGCGTCGTTTCTTTGAAGGACGCTTGGGTGAAGATAGATGCGAAGGGATGAGATTTACAGGCGAGCTCCTCTGACATCCTTCAGCTTCCATGACTCGTCGAAGAAACCGGCTTCGATCACAATGCCCGGCATCTGACTAGTCGCGCCATCGGTGACATCAACGATGGCCCAGTCAGGAAGCATCGGGATTTGACGAGCGTTATTCAGGTACGCGAACTCGCGAAATGTAAAGCCGCTGTTGATCACGACGTAACGATCCGCCGCGAAGGGGCTCGGATAAATTGCGATCAGCGCCGACTTCTCCGGAGCATGCCCGGTGCCGTTGCTGATGACCGTCGTGCGAGTCCAAGCGATCGGCATGCTTTGAAGGACTTCCGCGATCAATGGATTGCTCTGCGGCGTGCCAAACAAAATCAAGTTCTTACTTAGTTTATCATCGGCAGAAACCTGGGAAGCGGATTTCGCGTTTTCCTCACCTCGAAAGTGACGACACCATTCGCCCGTTGCGTGTTTGAATTCCGATGATACCCAGCGATCCACGACACTTGGCTCCTGAACATCATCCGGGGATACAAATACGAATGGCGAAAGGAATGCATCATCAATGGGTCCTTGAAGACCGGGACGCTTGCGCAGGGACGGGGTCTCGGTTTCCTCATTGTTTATTGACCATTTTCCGTTTTCCTTTATCAGTTTCACCTCACCGGCAATCTCAGCCGGCTTGGAGCGAATCGGCAACTCCTGTTGATCAATCACAATCGATGTGGGCTGGTCGGCTGAAAGCCCCTGCCAAGGTCCGAGCGTAAGCTGAGAAACATTCTTTGTCGAAACGCGAATAATGCCGTTATCCTCAACGTTGGCGTGGACTCTTGATTCCTGCCAATGTTCTTCTAAGCCTTCGATGTTCACCCAACTGCTTTGGTGGTAACGCAGTGTGTAGGTGGTGAAGTCAACTTCGCGCGGTGACGTCATTCGTCCTGAATTCGCGAGCTCAGTTAATCGCTGCTCGATCTCGATTTTGGATTCCGGATGAAGCTTGTGCGCCGTCTGTGGCCCGATGAGGTGAGTCAGCTTGATGCCGCGATCTTGCAACGTTCGCTCCATCAAATCCGCGGCCTGCTTTTGTTTATCCAGGTCACCGCTGTAGGCGATCGTTGGCAGGTGACGCAGGTTATTTCCCCAATCGGGACAGTCATACCAATGAAGTAGCGGTTCTTGAAAACGGGTCGGGACAAAATTCTCTTGTTGGAATTCTTTTAAAAATTCACGTGTCTCACAGAACCCAGCACCGGGAGTCGCCGCCATCCACATACTCGGATAATGAACCGCCATCTGCCAGCATCCCGCGCCACCCATCGAGAAGCCGCGAATGTTGACGCGGTTCTCGTCGATCGGAAACCGCGTCTTCACATGCTCAATCGCCTCAAGCACATCAATCTCACCAGCGAACTTGAATGCGTTGCTATATCGTCCGAATGGATGAAGCACGATCGTATTGGCTGGTGCAATTTCGCCGACTTGCTTTAATCGCTGATTGAGAAACTGGACTTCGCAAACCTTTTCGCCACGGCCATGAAGCCACACATCCAAACGCAGCGGAGAGGGATCGTCAAGCTGGAAAGAATGCGGCACGACCAAACCGTAGGGCTGAATCGAACCATCGATCTTGGAACGAAATCCACCAACAATCAGCCTTGGCTTCGAAGACGCATCCGAGGACTCGGTTTGATTCGAAGAAACAAGTTCATCATGCAACCAGTTTTCGATTCCATTTGCCCTTTGCAAAGCAAACTTCGCGAGCTCACGCGTTTGCAAGACCTCGGCATCAGAATAGAAGGTGGAGTGCTCAATCGCCAGTTCGACGGCTCGAGCAAATACAAGCACCTCGGCTTGGTCAGCGTCACTTGCCGATTTAACGTTCGCCACGGTCGCCCGTATTTGAGCGGCGACTTTCGCAAGCTCGTCTCGCATGTCTTGCTCAAGTTCAATTCCAGCGGGTGGGACCAGGCGGACAGCGGTGGGAATATTGTCAGCGGGACCGTCAGCGAGTGTCGCACTGGGTGGAAGATACGCGAGTATGATGGGGCCAATGACGATTGCGATGAACGTCGTGAAGCGGGATCGTCGGAGCATCTGCGGAGCCTTGTTGCGTGTCAGTGGCGAGTGTTGCGATCTTTCGCGTTTCTCGGCGATTGGCATGATTGATTTCGTTATCATAAACGGTTTTAAAGTTGGCGGAGGTGGAGTAATGACCGGTGGTGGCAAAGTTATGATTCGTGCCATGATGCACCTGCAATGCATTTCGATGCTCTTGGCTTCTTCGTCTACCGGCGCCGCAGACGAAGCTGAATCTCGAAAAGTTCACGCAACCACGATCGACTTTTCGCGAGACGTGTATCCGTTGCTCCGTCGTTCGTGTTTCGAATGTCACGGCGAGTCGAAACAAGAAGGTTCGCTTCGCCTGGATCAACACGAATCGCTGATGGATTCTCAAAGTGCTACGTCGGGTGAATCTGACAACAGCGAGCTTATTCGCAGAATCGAATTACCGGAATCGGATCCTGAGCGCATGCCAGCGATCGGTAAGTCACTTAGCGTGAAAGAAATTGCGACGCTTCGCGAGTGGATTGACCAAGGTGCTGCTTGGCCTGAGATGATCGAACAACGGCAGCATTGGGCTTATGTAATGCCGCAAATGCCGACATCCCCAGCGGTGCTTGATGATAGCTGGGTGAAGAATGAGATCGACCGATTTGTGCTTCATCGACTGGAGCGTGAAGGCTTACCGCCATCCCCACAAGCATCGCCCGAAGCGTTGATCCGCCGCTTGCATCTCGACATGATTGGCTTGCCGCCAACGACGGATGAAGCAAAAGCGTTCTCAAGCGATTCATCCGAGTTGGCTTACGCCGCGATCGTTGATGACCTGCTTTCGCGACCGCAATTTGGTGAACGCTGGGCACGGCATTGGTTGGACTTGGCTCGATATGCCGATTCACACGGATTTCAACGCGACGACTTGCGAGATAATTGGGCCTATCGAGATTGGGTAATCCGAGCGATCAACGACGACATGCCTTTTGATCAATTCACGATCGAACAATTGGCCGGTGACCTTTTGCCCAATGCCAGTGAGTCGCAACGAATTGCGACTGGGTTTCATCGCTGCTCGCCTACGAATGTCGAAGCAGGTTCCATCCCCGAAGAGACTCGCAGTTCACAAGTCATTGATCGCGTCAACACCACTGCGACGGTTTGGCTAGGCTCGACGCTGGAGTGTGCGCAGTGCCATGACCACAAGTTCGATCCGTTTACCACCAAGGAATATTATCAACTGCTCGCGTTCTTCAACAACACAGAACTAGAAGCGGATCGAGCGAATCCAGAAACGGCTTCTTCAATCCAATTCATTGGTCCGTCGATGCCAATCTCGGATCCGATAAACGATTCGTTACGCGATGCTCAACAAGTAAAGTTAGATGCACTTTTGGAAAAGAAGAATGCAAGACGCAACCAATTAGGAATTAGCCTGACGGTTTGGTTAAAGACGCTTTCCAAGTCCGTGGCAAGCTTGCCGCAGATTCACGGTCTCGAAATCAACCGCTTTGAGTCGTCTGGAAGCACGGACACTCATCAAGCACTGGATGACGGTTCGATCTTACTGGTCGGCACTGACCCGCCGGAAAAAGATTCATATGTCTTTCGTACCAAGTTAAAGAGGAATGATGTCCGAGGATTTCGCATCGACTTATTGACCGATCCTTCACTTCCCGGACAAGGTCCGGGGCGAGGTGATGCAAAACGCCCGAACTTTGTCTTGAATGAGTTTACGGCGACACGGATCGCAGAGGGAACAAAAGCAACCCCCATTCCATTCATTTCCGCCACTGCGGACTTCGCACAAAAAGGATTTGACGCAGGCAATGCGATCGACTCGGATCCAACGACCGCCTGGGCCATCAATCCACAGTTCGGCACACCCCACTGGGCAAGCTTTGTTTTGGCAACGCCAATCGATGCTGCCGACGGAGCCGAGATCGAATTCCGTATGGATCAAAATTTCGGCGGGGCCAGAACGATCGGACGGTTTCGCATCTCCGCCATTACTGGTGATGTCGATGGCAAACCCATACCCGCACGAGTGCATGAGTTGGCCCGGGTACCGATGGAGCAATGGACGAAGAAAGATCACGAGTTGATGATTGACTTTCGCAGCGTGACCGACAAGCCGATTGTGGCGATCGAGCGAGAGATCACCGCAACGGAGCGAGCGATCAAGCAGATGCCCGCCAAAGAAACCTTGGTGATGATCGAATTGCCGAAACCACGCACATCAAACGTCTTTACCCGGGGCGATTACAAGAGTCCCGGAGAAGTGGTCCGGCCAGGAACTCCCGCGATACTGCATTCACTTTCCATGGACGATGAGAAAGTAGCAACGCCAAATCGGTTGACACTCGCGCGATGGCTTGTTGCCCCAGCGAATCCGTTGGTTGCGCGTGTGACCGTGAACCGTTTTTGGGCAGAACTCTTCGGAACGGGGATTGTCGAAACGGTGGAAGACTTTGGCATCAAAGGTGAATCGCCGTCGCATCCAGAATTGCTTGATTATCTAGCGTTCACGTTCCAAAACGATGGCTGGTCGTTGAAACAGATCGTTCGACAGATCGTGATGTCAGCGACGTACCGCCAGAGTTCAATGACAAATGAAGAACGGCTTGAGCGAGACGACCACAATCGGCTCCTTGCTCGTGGTCCGCGATTTCGAATGGATGCGGAAATGATTCGTGACAACGCATTAGCGATATCAGGCCTATTGGAATTGCGTCAATCGGGACCTCCGATCCGTCCGTTTCAGCCGCCAGGGATTTGGACAAAAGTGGGGGGCGTTGCTTATGACTATGAAGTCAGTCCTGGTGGTGACCAGTTTCGACGAGGCATTTACGTAGTGTTGAAACGTGGCGCACCCTATCCAAGCTTCCTTAACTTCGATTCTTCCAATCGTTTGACCTGCTCCGTCAAACGCTCCCGTACCAACACGCCTCTGCAAGCGTTGACGCTGCTCAATGATCCTGTTTACGTGACGGCAACGAAGGCGTTTGCGATGAAGGCGGCACTCGACTATGAATCGACCACTGCGGAAATCATCACGGATCTTTTCCGTCGCTGCATCGCACGCGAGCCTTTAGATGCAGAGCTCGAGTCATTGCGAACCCTGTTCGAATCGCAACGATTGGCCGCAGTGAACCAGCAGGCAGAAACGTGTAAGTTGTTCGAGGGATTCGAGGGATTCGAGGGATTCGAGGGATTCGAGGGATTCGAGCCGCACAAACGCATTGCTCCCGAAGATTTTTCAGCCTGGTACAGCGTAGCAAGTGTGTTGCTGAACCTGCACGAAACGATCACCAAGCCGTAGTTCGGCACAGATCAAAACCGCCCACGTTCCCTTTCCACCAAAACACCTCATCATTTTCAAAAGTCGCCAACATGGCTCTGCCACATCGCACCAATCGACGAATGTTCGCAAATGGTTCGATCGGCTTGAGCAGCATCGCGTTGGCAAGCTTACTGAACGAATCAAACGCATCACCTTCGGCAAACGCGCTAGCCGCTCGACCGACGCACTTTCCGCCTCGCGCAAAGCACGTCATTTATTTGCACATGATTGGCGCTCCCTCGCAACTTGATCTTTTCGATCATAAGCCGGAGTTAACCAAATGGGATGGCAAGGCTTGTCCGCCCGAGGTCACCAAAGGTCGTGACTTTGCGTTCATTGGAAAGACCTCAACGCTGGCTGGCTCTCGGTGGAAGTTCAAGCAACATGGTGAAAGCGGTCAGACGATTTCAGAGTTGCTGCCGCACTTGTCGACGGTGTCCGATGAAATTTCAATCATTCGGTCACTGCACACCGAAGAGATCAATCACGCGCCGGCGCAGATGTTTCTGCATTCCGGATTTGGCCAAGGCGGTCGCCCCAGTTTTGGAGCTTGGGTGACGTACGGACTGGGAAGCGAAAATGAAGACTTGCCCGCTTATGTCGTTTTGCTAAGCGGCCCTGCCGGCGGCGCGGGAACAAGTCTGTGGACACCAGGATTTTTGCCAAGCGTCTATCAAGGCATTCAGTTTCGTTCTCAAGGTGACCCCGTCTTGTTTCTCTCCAATCCCGAGGGACATTCGCAAGCGGACCGACGACGAGTTCTCGATACGCTTGGATCATTGAACAAGCAACATTCAGCGGCGACGGGTGATCCCGAAGTTGAAACACGAGTCGCGCAGTATGAGATGGCCTATCGGATGCAGGCATCCGTGCCGGACCTGATGAATATCGCGAACGAGTCTCAGAGCATGCTCGACATGTACGGTGCCAAGCCTGGCAAGGCATCGTTTGCAAACAACTGCTTGCTCGCTCGCCGGATGGTGGAGCGAGGCGTGCGTCTGATCGAGCTTTACGATGCGGACTGGGATCATCACAACAACATCGCGACCCGCTTGCCCACCAAATGTAAAGATGTTGATCAAGCGATGGCCGCACTGATTCAAGATTTGCGACAGCGAGATCTGCTGAAGGACACGCTTGTCATTTGGGGATCGGAATTTGGTCGCACGCCGTTGAGCCAAGGCAGTGGTGCGCCGGGCCGTGATCATCATAAAGATGCGTTCACGGTTTGGCTTGCTGGTGGTGGAATCAAAGGTGGCACTGCGTATGGCAAGACCGATGATTTCGGCATGGATGTCGCGGAGTCACCTGCACATGTGCATGATCTCAATGCGACGATTCTGCTTCTGCTTGGCCTTGATCACGAGCGACTTACATATCGTTACCAAGGTCGCGAGTTTCGCTTGACTGATGTTCACGGGTCGGTGATAAAAGGCATCATCGCTTGATCATGACCTCTGCATCCCAGAGGCTTAAGCAATCATTGTCTCAGATGCATTCCGACGGTTAACCGGTCGCAAATCCGGTCAGCTTCAGGGCTCGAATCGAAGACGGGTGTTGCATGAATGTGTTCCAAACGCTGCCCGTTCTAAGGTTTTCCGCCATCAAAAGCGAGATTCCGGTATCGATACCGATCACGTCTCGCGACACCCAACCGGTGGAAGGATTATGAGCATTCGCGAAGCCGTAGATGCCATAGATTTGCTCACCAAAATGCTCCTTCTGGTAACGTAGTGTGTGCAGCGCTTCGTTCGGCAAAATCGCTAATCCACCCGCTGCGGCACTGGGGACAACGGTGCCGTCGATTCCGCGATCGGGTTCATAGCGACCAACTTCATAAGGTCCGCCCCAGTCCCGATAGCCGTCGACGCTGTCGCTGCTGGTCAGGCCCCACAGGTCCGCGCCGTAGTGGCCGAAGCGGTCGGGATTTCGCTTGCCTAGTTCGCTGAGGAACGCAATGTGGGCCTTGTGGGCATGCACAGCGTTTTTGAAAAAATTTCGGTCTTTCGAAGAATTGTAAGATCGAAAATCAAAGAACGTCATCGGGTACTGATGAACAAATAACGGTGGGTAGCTCAAGAAACCCTCACCATCAAACTCCAGCACCGGCTCGCGTCGCCAAGTCTCCCACGCCACGGGCGGGATGGGTGACATCGGCGCGCCGATCGCCATCAGAACCAAAATGATCAATTCGCTGTAGCTGTCCCACTGGTGGGCAATCATTCCGGATTCAGGCTTCCAGCCCATGTGCATAAGCAAGTTTTCGCCCAGCATCCAGCGCCAATCCACGCGTCGATAAAGCTCTTCGGACAACTCGACAATCCGTGGATCGTCGGAAAATGTCACGGCCGCATTGACAGCACCGGTCATCATCAAGGCCGTATCGATCGAAGACACTTCCGAGCCCAGGGCTCTTTTCCCGGTTGCCGTATCAATGAAATGGTACACAAAGCCGTTCTCATGCTCGGCAAGATCAACAAGCGAGCCCAGCATCGCGCGGACTCGATCGGCCGCTTCACCACGGGAGGTCCAACCCGCGTCCGCGGCGACACAGTGAGCCGCCAATCCGAAGCCGCAGGCGGCGGAACTTGCGTAGCTGCTAAATGAGCTGCCCGTCGTTGTGCCGCGATCGGCCACAAGACCTGTCTTTGGGTTCGCGCCGTCCAGGAAATACTGGTAGCAACGCAATTGTATGTCACGCAGAAACGCCTCGTCCGCCTCGGAAAGTTGTGCAGCCGATGGCAGTTTTGATGCCAATGGCAAGGAAGTCGGAGGCAGCGACTTCGAGATCGACATCGCCTCGGTACCAAAAGCGTTTGCGACAAACGGGAGCGCCAGGCTGGATGCGAGGAAACTACGTCGTTTCATTGCGGACTCTCGATTCTTGAGTGAGGTGGGAAACCGACGAGGAGGGCAACTGTTTTCTGCGCGGAGTCGGCGAGCGGACCGCTGCGCTTTGGTGAGGCGGGAAGAGGTAGATAGGTGTTTGTGGATTGAAGATCAAGGTTGATTCCTGCTTCCGAGCCAAAACCGCCAAAGAGTACATCGACTTCTGTGGCATTTAAAATGCCTGCGAATTTCTTTTAAGGAGCTTCATATGCCATTGTAGTTAAGGCGTATGATTCGGGTACCCACTGGCTAGGGAAAATCGAAGCATAATCAGCGGGGGCCACAAGCCTTGAGAGGCCCTCCGATGGCTGCTCAGCATCGGTCAGCGAAAGATGGTTGCGAGCCCTAAAACGGCTAGAACGTCTCGGGATAGACGACGAATTCGATCCGTCGATTGGCAGCGCGGCCGGCGGCATCTTCGTTGGCGGCACGAGGATGGTTTGGTCCTTGGGCAACGGTAAAGAGCTGCGTTTCAGGCAAGCCGCTGCGGCGGGTTAACATTTCTAGCACACTCGACACTTGTGCGCTCGTCATCTGGTGACTGGTCGCGAAACGTCCACCGTAGATCGGCGCGTTGTCGGTGTAACCTTCGATCGCGATCCGTTGCCGCGGAAGTGCGGTACGAAACTGAGCGGCCAGGTTATCGAGAATCGGTGCGGCGCTAGGAAGCAGCGTCGCGGTTCCAGGCTGGAACAATTGATCCGCCGGAACGACGACTCGAATGGTGTCGCCGTCTGAAATGAGGGTCAGCCCGCCAAGGTTCATTTGACTGGCGACCTGCTGCAAGTTTGTATTCGCACGAATCGTCGCTCCGCCGCGAAGTTGGGTGGATGCTTGCATGCCTTGCAAGCGGTCTTTGGCTTCACTGGCAGCGATTGCCGCCGAATCGAGGCGGTTCGTGGTATCGGCAAGCTGCTGGCGAACGAGATTCAGTTCGTCACGATAGACTTGCGACTGCTGTTCGCTTTGCGCGATTTGGGTGTGCAGTTGGCGATTATTGTCATCGAGCAAGCGAACTCGGCGGTTCAACTCCGCCATTTGAGCCTGCATGGGGTCGATTGCGGTGGGTGCACTGGGCGTTTGCCAAGCGGCACTGCCCGGGGATGTCAAGTATGGGTTTCCGGTGCAGCCGGACGCGAACGCGAGTAGCAGAGAACCAATGCCGGGAAACCAACTGACGTCGCCAAACCAACCACGAACGGTTGCTTGGGCGATGTCGGGGTTTGCGTTTCTCGGTACCTGACGCGTCACGTGCTTGAATCTCCCGGGGCGGCAACCTGTCACGCGATCGTCACGTGCTGTGGTTGTGCCGCCGCGAGACTAAATTCGATGGTGCTTCGTGATCAATAGCAATTTGCTTTAAAAACAGGGGCTTCTCGAATCGCAGGAGGCTGTCCACGCGGATTTGATGGCGGGAAGAAATCGGCAACGCATTCCTGGATTTGAGGCACGGATAGCGGTGTCGTCCGCGAGGGAAAACCGCTACAATCTCAACCCACGCCGAAAGCATTTTTTCGGGCTTTTTTGACGCAAATGAAACGATCTGAATGAGCGACGTCCCGACTCCAGAACCAGCTCCTGAAGTTCCTGTTCCGGCCACCGTGCCTGTGGTTGAAGACTACATTGCGGCTCGGATTGCCGCGAACTCCGAATACACCGATAAGGATTTGTTGCACCTCTCGGACTTGGAGCATGTCCGAGAGCGGCCCGGCATGTACATCGGTGATACGACTCTTCGCGGCTTGCACCATCTTGTCTACGAAGTCGTCGACAATTCGATCGACGAAGCGATGGCTGGGTTTGCCAAAATGGTTTCCGTCGTCGTTCACACCGACGGTAGCGTCACGGTGGAAGACGATGGGCGAGGAATCCCCGTCACCAAGCACGACCAACTTTCGGAGGAACTGGAACGCGAAGTCAGCACACTGGAAGGTGTGATGACGGTGCTCAAGTTCGGTGGAAAATTCCAGAAAGGCGCATATCAAACCAGCGGTGGATTGCACGGCGTCGGTGTGACGGTCGTAAATTTCTTATCGCAATGGGCCGAGGTCGAAGTCAGCCGAGATGGCTTCACCTGGACACAGGAATACGAGCGCGGCGTTCCGACGGGTCAAGTCAAACAAGGCCGCCCCACCAAGAAGACCGGCACGAAGACAACCTTCAAGGCCGACGGACAAATCTTTACGAGCACGAAGTACGCGTTCGACACCGTTTACAAACGACTTCAAGAACTCGCATTCCTCAACTCCGGCGTTCACATCAAGTTTCTTGATGAGCGAAACGGCGAAGGCGGCGACTTCAAGTATGAACGCGGTATCGTTGAATTTGTGGAACACCTCAACCGCGCCAGCGATGCTCTGCACGCAGAAGTGATTAACTTTACAGGTGCAAGAGAAGGTGTCGAGTACGATATCGCGATCCAGTACAGCACGGAATTCACCGAAAATGTGCAGTCTTACGTTAACAACATTCACACCGTTGAAGGTGGAACTCACGTCAGCGGTTTCCGCAGCGCGTTGACTCGTACAATCAACAACTACGGTAAGAAAGAAGGTCTCTACAAGACCACGACACCGACGGGCGATGACTTCCGCGAAGGGCTGACAGCCGTCATCAGCGTGCGTGTTCCGCATCCCCAGTTCGAAGGCCAAACCAAGACCAAACTCGGCAACGGTGAAATCGAAGGTATTATCAACGGCAGCATCGGGGAAGCGCTCGCGAAATATCTCGAAGAGAATCCTCGGACCGCGAAGTCGATCGCTCGCAAAGCGTTACTTGCTTATGAAGCACGCGAGGCCGCTCGCAAGGCCAAAGATCTTCTGCGCAAACGCAAAGATGCGCTCGGCGGCGGTGGCCTGCCTGGAAAGCTTCGCGATTGCATCAGTAAGAACATGGAAGAATGCGAGGTCTACCTCGTCGAAGGTGACTCCGCAGGCGGATCGGCCGAAGGTGGCCGAATGCGAGAATTCCAAGCGATCCTGCCGCTGCGTGGAAAGATCATCAACGCTTACAAGAGTCGCGAAGACAAGGTCTTGGCGAACGAAGAAGTCCAGTCGATGATCCAAGCGATCGGAACGGGCATCGGCATCGATCAAGACTTAAGCAAACGCCGGTATAACAAAGTCGTCATCATGACGGATGCCGACGTCGATGGAAGCCACATTCGCACGTTGTTGCTTTGCTTCTTCTATCGTCAAATGTACCAGCTCGTTGCCAGCGGCCACGTCTATGTCGCACAACCGCCACTATTTCGCGTCGTCAGAGGAAAAGAGCGTTACTACGTTCAAACCGATGAAGAGATGAAGATGCAGATGCTCGAACGTGGGCTCGCGGAAACAAAGCTGACCTGCGAAGACGGACGGAGCGCCGAGGGCGAAACGATGAAACGCCTTTGCACGACACTTGCAACGATGGAAGAGTCCATCATCGCCATGGAACGACGTGGGATCAGCCTGCGAACTCATGTACTGCGATACGACCCTGTGCTTGGCAAGCTGCCGTCACTTCACCTGCTCTGGGGAAATCAGGATCAGTGGTTCTATGACCTCGAAGCGGCTGAGAAATTCATTGCCGAGAATAACCTCACCCTCGATATCGACCAAACCGATGAGGACGTCGCGGGTGACAACAATGACGGCGATGATGGCGCCAAGGCCGCCTTGGAAACGACCGAAGTGGGGCGTGGCACCGTCGCCCACTTGGATGAACTTCATGAAGTTCGAACCATCAATTCCGCACTAAAGGATATTGAGCCCCTGGGATTCACCATTGATGACCTCGTCCCCACGGACCGAACCGGTTCAACATCATCACGATTTGAACTGATCAAGGGCGATGACAGTCGGCGCGGCTTGGAAGACCTGCGTGGACTATTGCCTGAAGTTCGCTCCGCCGGTGAAAAGGGGTTGCAGGTTACTCGCTTTAAAGGTCTTGGTGAAATGAATGCCGAAGAACTTCGCGAGACAACGCTTGACCCAGCCAACCGCACATTGATTCAGGTCAATTTGACGGATGCCGGCGCGGCAGACGAAATGTTTCGGCTGCTCATGGGCGACAAGGTAGAACCTCGCCGCGAATTCATCGAAAAGCACGCTTTGGATGTTCGTAACCTAGACGTCTGATCCATGCCCCATTCGCGTCTCAACGAGCTTAACGCTCGGCATCGGCAACTTCGATATGAAGCGTCGGTGCTCGCTCGCGATCACCTTCACGGCTGATAAAATACATCGGCTTGTTCTCAAGACTTCCGCCCGCAAGAACAAAGGTGAGGAAATCTTCTTGGATCGTTCCAACGAACTCAGTCATGCGTTCGTCACGAATCCGAAGCTCTGTTGCGGAGTCGTTGCCAGTGATGGTGATCTCCGCAAGCAGCGGAATCTTTGTCAGCGGTTCTCGCGAAAGCGAGTTGGACCAATTCAGGGATTTCAAACCCGATTCCGCCCAATCATCTCTTGCCTCCTCCGGCACACCATACACTCGCAACTGTGACCCTGCGGGTGCGGGCGCTCCAGGCAACGAAAGAACAAGCTCGACGCCGGCAATGTTTTGTGAATTGAATTTCCCAGCCTTCCGATCGAAACGGATGTAGCTGTGCTGGATATCTACCTGTCCTCGCGTTTGGACCGCAATCGAAAGATCCTGGCCGAGCTGTTCACTTTTGCTACCTCCGCGTTTCACGGTCGTGTCAGCGCCCCCGCCGTCGCTCGTGCTCCAGGAAATTTTCTCCAGAATGACGGGGACATTTGTCTTGATCACGGCTGAAGATTCCGGAGCACCTTCCATTGCCGGCGACGAAGCTATTGAACTCGCCGTTTCAGAATCTCGCCCGTTCATGTTATCCGCACCTGTATCGCCTGCGGCAGTGACGACGGATGCAGGCTCATTCGAGCGACTCTTATTTTTGGCCTTTGATTTATTCTTCTTAACCGTCGCATCCTGAGTTGCCGGCGAACCACCCGTTGCATCAGGCGGCACCGCGTCAGAGCTTCCCCGGCGCTCTGCGTTTTCGGACGACTGCGGAGCAACAACCGAAATTGTCGGAGTCGGCGGAACGACTTGCGGTGCGGCAGGCGAAGAGACGACAGGTATTCCCGATGACATTTCCGGCATCGGCATAATCATGATGTTGCCGCCTCGACTGGAGGCGCTCATGGTGCCGTACCAGACGCCCGCAACGACCGCCATCAAGACCATCGCCACTGCGCCGATGGCAGCAATGGGCCAAAAACGCAGCAATGAGTTTTCACCTTGCTTCGATGCTGACGCGTTCGCAGGTTTACCGAATGAAGTGACAGGACGAAGCGGAGTACCAACCGAGATAGCCGCGGTCGCTTTTGGAGTTGGTATCGCGGGCCCAGGGAGCGGCAGTTCATCGAAAACATTGTCGCCCATCACCGCTGGCGACGCGACATCCCACGGGGCGGCTTGTGATGAAAGCGGAGCAGGTTGCTTGGTTGCAACCAGATTGAGTTGAGCTTGAAGTTTGTTGATCGCTTGAGCGACATCCGATTTTGCTTCGCAATCGGTGGCGGCTTTCTCCAACAAGTTCGCCAGCGCAATTGCGGAAGCAGGGCGGCGGCGGGGCTCCTTTTGGAGCAAGCGTGCAATCAACGCGGCTAACGGTTCGGGAATCTCGGGGTTGATCGTATTCACACGAACAGGCTTATGAACAAGTGTCGCGATTAACTGCTCCGCCACGTTCTTGACACGAAAGGGCAACTGACCCGTGCAGAGCTCAAACAGAACGACCCCTAAGCTGTAGAGGTCCGTTCGATCATCCAGCGGCTCCGAGCTCGCTTGCTCAGGAGACAGATATTGCGGCGTTCCGATCACGCTGCCACGCGCAGCGATTTGATCGACGGTGACATTGGCGAGAGCGAGTCCAAAGTCCAATATCTTGACACGGTCGCTATCCGCTTCGATCCAAATGTTGGCGGGCTTGATGTCGCGGTGAACAATTCCCTGCGAGTGTGCGGCGGCAAGTCCGTTGGCTATTTGAGTCGCATATCGAATGACGGTCTGATAATCAAACCGTTTGGTTTGACGACTCTGATCTTCGAGCGTTCCTCCCCTGAGCAGCTCCATCGCCATGAAGGGAGTGGCGAATTGATCGTTGACTTCGTAAATCGTCGCGACATTGTCATGCTTCACTGCCGCCATCGAACGAGCTTCTTCGATGAATCGGCGACGACTATCCGCGGTCGCCGCAATCTTCCGATTCATCATCTTCAGCGCGATTACTCGCTTCAGCCTAGTATCTTCGGCTCGAAAGACGTAACCCATGCCCCCACGCCCCAGCTCGCTGATGACCCGATAAGGTCCCAGAGCGCCGAGGTCCCCCGGATTCATCGGAGGCTCGAGGAATGGATATTTTATTGCCGCGGATGCTGACATGCATGTACGCCAAACGGAAAGACAAGAGAGGAGCTCACGGTTTGCGCTAAGCGAGCTCTGCCAGTAGTCTAGCAGCCTCATTTCCAAGGACGAGCGAATTGCGGACCATCAAGTAGTTTTGCCTTAAAAAGCGTGGGGGTCGGCGTCGCTGGGCATTCGCCAATCGCCCCGCGGAGACAGACTGACCGAACCAACCTTCGGCCCATCAGGAACACAGCTACGCTTAAACTGACTGGCGAAAAAACGCTTCACGAAACTGTCCAGCGTGCGATGGATCGTTTGCTCGTCATAAGTCTTCGAAAATCTTGCCTTCAATGCAAGAAACATTATCTTGCGACGATCGAAGCCGTTGCGAACAAAGTGGTAAAGAAAGAAATCGTGTAGTTCGTAGGGACCGACAGCGTCTTCCGTATTCTGACGGATATTTCCGCTCGCGTCCGGGGGCAGCAACTCGGGTGAAATGGGGGTGTCCGCGATCCGCAGAAGCAGCTCCCTACACTCCGCATCAAAGTGCGTTGAAGCGGCGTGACGCACAAGAAACCGAACCAGGGTTTTCGGAATCGAAGTATTGACGTTGTACATCGACATATGGTCAGCGTTGTACGTACACCAGCCTAACGCCTGCTCACTCATGTCACCCGTGCCCAGCACAAAACCGCGAGACATCAACAGGAAGGTCCGCAAGCGAGCTTGCACATTTTCAAGCACGAGATCACCCACGCCGTGAGCCGTCTGCACCAGCGCCGCCTGCAAGGATTCGACGGTCGTTTTGTCATCGATAGCGATCCCAAGCGGCCGATGATGGAGCGCCCGAAAGGTATCTAGCGATAATTGTCGGATATCAATTTCCTCACTTCTAACCCCCAGAACCCTCATCAAATCGATCGCACTTCGCCGCGTATGCTCGGTCGTCCCGAAGCCTGGCATCGTCAATCCCAAGATTCGATCCCGTGGCCAGGCGTTCGCATCAAGTGTCTGCACAGCCACTAACAACGCCAGCGTGCTGTCGAGACCACCAGAAATTCCGATCACCAAGGACGAGCTTTTCGGCAAACGAGAAACGCGTTTTGCCAAACCCGCAGATTGAATGGCAAGGATTTCTGCACAGCGTTCGTTTAGCGTCTTGGGGTCCTGAGGAATGAACGGGGCACCGTCGACCGAAACCGCGACTCCACTCCTCGTGTGATCGGCAGGTTTGAACGCAACGTCGATGAATCGATAGGGGCGACGCACGTGATCGGGAACATCATGCCAAGTCCCAGTAATCCTCCGATCATGCTCAATTCTTTGCAAATCAATATCGGCCGTAACGGATCGAACCGAATCGATCGATTCCTCTTCCGCACCATCGCCGACTCGGCTGGACTGAGCCACCAAACGTCCGTTCTCGGCAATCATGCAGTGGCCGCCAAAGACCAAGTCAGTTGACGACTCCGTTGGCCCTGCCGATGCATAAACGTACGCCGCGATGCAGCGGCCTGACTGGCTAATGACGAGATCACGTCTCCACGCAGCCTTGCCGATGGTCTCATTGCTGGCCGACAAATTAAGCAACACGTTCGCACCGCCAATCGCCGCCAAACTGCTTGGCGGAATGGGCCCCCAGAGATCTTCGCAGATCTCGATCCCAATCTTCGCCTCGCGCCACCGGATGATGAGATCGATTCCAAACGGCACAGCCTCGCCGCCAATCAGAGTCGATGGTGGTGCGTTCGGATCACCGGCTTTGAAATGCCTTGCCTCATAAAACTCTCGATAAGTCGGCAGGTACTGCTTCGGTACCGCCGCGATGACTTTACCATCACCAAAGACGATCGCGGTGTTCATCAGCGCAGCATCTACCACTAGCGGTGCACCGACCACGATAAGTTGACGCTTGCCCTGACTATGAATTCGCAATGTTTCGATTGCGGCCAAGACACTTTCGAGCAACGATCGATGACCAAACAGATCACCACAGGTATATCCACCAAGGGCAAGCTCAGGCAACAAAACCAAGTGCGATTCAGTAGCTTGATCGATCGCTGCGATACAATGCTTCGCACAGGAAATCGGATCCGCGACCGCGACGACCGGCGATACAGCCGTGACTCGCATCAACCCATAAAGAAAACTGCCAGCGACCGGTGAGGATTGATTCATATCGATTCAGCAAACATAAGCTTATGTAAAAGCGATTACCATTTTTTGAAACCATTCGGGAATCTGCTCATAGGGACGCTCTTCCTCATATTCCAATGCGACAAAACCACGGTAATTCGAAACCCGAAAAATACTCGCCATTCGAGCAAAATCAGCCAGAACTCGTTTCCCTTCGAGTGTTCGAAGCGAAGGCTTGAGCTGTATGTTGACCGCGTAAGGCACACAGACTTCCATATCCTTGTAGGGGTCTTCGGACACGAAGTTGCCGGTGTCAAGATTGATGCCCACCCAGTCACTTTCCACGCGTTCCATTACCTGAAGAAGTTGACTCGAGGTAATGCCTCCATGATTCTCGATCCCGAGAAAAATGCCATATTGTTCCGCAACTTTAGCACACGTCGAAACAGCATCACAAATCCCAACCATCTTGGCTTCGGATTCACCGAGTTGTTTCGCGGTTCCCGCGAAGATTCGAATATGGGGTGCGCCTAACGTGGCTGCATGCTTGATCCATCGATTCGTGTATTCAATCTGTGCGGCGAGCTTTGATGGATCATCGACCGTGAAATCATTCCCAATGGCGGTTCCGCTAATCGTGATTCCACGAAGGAAAGCGTGCTGCCGCAACTCGAGCAACAAACCGTCGTCGCTCATCGGCGGAAAGAAATAGCTCGTAAGTTCCGCCGCGTCACAGCCGATCTCCACGCAGTAGTCAATGAAGCCGAACAGATCGATCGCCTTGCCATCCGCTTTCGGCGTCTTCGGCTTTTCTTTCATGAAAGAAAAATAATCTCTCAGCGAATAAGCCGCGAGTGCCGGACGAAATTTTGCGGGACCCGATCGACCGATCGGCTCCCGAGAAAACAGAGCAGGTGTTGCGAAAGATACCATCGCAGCGGCGGTCATAAAGTCACGACGTTTCATCATTCGTATTCCTCATTCTGAGTTTGCGGACGCATTTCGTGGGAGGTTCTTCTCGGATTTTAGTGGCATCTGTCCAGCATGGGGGATTTTTTGAGGCATCTACTCCTGCGTCCAATGGGAGTCCAAAAAGCAGTCTCGGCGGAGCAACGTTCGTCGAGACTGCCC
>Ga0105050_10003482_pt1 | contig 21731 bp, 18 predicted proteins | sample FRY01_FD_78088 | JGI IMG/M metagenome (GOLD analysis project Ga0105050, IMG submission 78088) | Freshwater microbial communities from Lake Fryxell liftoff mats and glacier meltwater in Antarctica - FRY-01 | ecosystem: Environmental > Aquatic > Freshwater > Ice > Glacier meltwater ...
AAGCATTATCTCCTGCGCCCGTAAACAGTCGTTGAAAATAGTCCGAACTCTCGCGGATTTGATCAAATCCCCTTTGAACCTAGGAAAAAAACTCGTCGACACTGTCGGACCTGAATAGTTACCTTGAAGAAGCTTCTATCCTCGCACGGATTAGCGAGTGTTACGGTTCATAAGAGCTGCATTCCATACCGAACTTGGTGAATGCCGACTACCTAAGCACTCTATGAATGCCGAGCCCTTCGGCTGGCACCGCTTCCACGCCGACCGCGTCTTCGACGAGTTTCTCGAACGTTTGATCCTCCAGCGAAAGAGCTCCATCACCGGGCAACCCTTTTGAATAATCGCTAACACGCAAAACCAACCTTCATGTCCCAAGCCAAATACTCCGTCAACCAGCACCCGATCTCCATCGTCCTTGCGTGGATCACGCAGGGAGAAATCGCCATCCCTGAAATCCAGAGGCCTTTCGTCTGGAGCAAGACGCAGGTGCGCGACCTGATGGACTCGCTGCTGCGCGGCTTCCCGGTTGGCTACCTGATTGCCTGGAAGAATCCGAACATCAAACTGAAAGACGGCTCCACCTCGGAGGGCAAACGCATCCTCATTGACGGTCAGCAGCGGGTCACTGCCCTGATGACTGCCGTCAGCGGGATGAAGGTGCTGGACAAGGATTACAAGACCACCCGCGTGCGCATCGCCTACCACCCGATCGATCAGCGTTTCGAGGTCTTCAACCAGGCGATCGCCAAGGACAGCAACTGGCTGACCGATATTGCCGAGGCCTTCGCACCGGGCTTCAAGACCCACAAATTCGTCAGCCAGTATTGTGAGGCCAATCCGGAGGCGGAGGAGGACAAAGTCTTCGAGGGGATGGATCTGCTGACCAGCATCACCACCAACCAGCTCGGCCTGATCGAACTCGACGGCACGCTCGACATCGAAACGGTCACTGAGATTTTCATCCGCATCAACGGCAAGGGCGCGGTGCTGAGCCAGGCGGATTTTGCGATGTCAAAAATTGCTTCCAGCGAGACCTACGGCGGAGACAAGATCCGCAAGACCATCGATTACTTCTGCCACCTCGCCATTGCCCCGGAATTTTACGACACCATTGTCGAGAACGACCCGGAATTCTGTAGCACCGAACGGTTTCAGCGAATGAAATGGATGCGTCAGGAAAACGACAACCTCTACGACCCGAATTATACGGACATGCTTCGTGTCGCCTTCACCTCGCAGTTTGGACGCGGCAAATTGCAGGATCTCGTCGCGCTACTCTCCGGAAGAAATTTCGAAACACGCAGCTACGAAGAGAGCATCGCCGAGGAAAGCTTCGCCAAGCTCCAGACCGGCTTGGATGCCTTCATGAATGAATACCATTTCAAAGGTTTCATCATGATCATCCGCTCCACCGGATTCATCCTGCCCAATCTCATCGGCTCCGGCAGCGCACTGAACTTCGCCTACATTCTCTACTTGCACCTGCGCTCTGAAAAGACCGAGCCAACGCTGATCGAGACGGTCGTGCGCCGCTGGTTTGTCATGTCGATCCTGACGCGCCGATACAGCAGCAACCCGGAAACCGCCTTTGACCTCGACATCCGCCGCATTCACGAGCGAGGGGCCGTCGAACACCTCGAAAGCATCGAGCAAGCAAACCTCGGCGAAGCCTTCTGGGAGTTTGGCCTGGTGCAGGACCTTGATACTTCGGTGGCCAGCAGCCCGTTCTTTAAGCTCTTCCTCGCTGCTCAAATAAAGGCAAACGACAGGGCATTCCTCTCCAAGGACATCACCGTCACTGACATCATTCTCAACCGCGGCGACCTGCACCACATTTTCCCGAAAAACTTCCTCAAGAAGAACGGCTTCCCGCGCGGACGCTATAACCAGATCGCCAACTTCGCCGTCACCCAGACAGAGACCAACATCAAGATTCGCGACCGTGAGCCAAAAGTCTATTTCACCGACGTGGTCAAACAAACCAATGGCGGCGAACTGAGCTATGGAGCGATCAACGACGCCAAGGAGCTGGCGTCGAACCTGGCCACCAGCTGCATTCCCGAGGATCTCCATGAAATGGGTCTCGACCGCTACGACGAGTTCCTCAACGCCCGCCGCAAATTGATGGCGGCGAAGTTGAAGGACTATTATCAGACGCTCTGAACGAAGGCCGATTCCTTCTCTACGAAGTGGGAAAGAGGTCAGTGGAGATCTTGACAGAATGCGTCGGGGACAGAGTGAAACGGCAGATTGTTCTCTGGAGTGCAGTTTGTGCAGTGTCTCCTTTCCGCCTTTGAGGGGGGTAAGGAACTGATTGGCCCTTCTTGGAGTCCGGGGCCCGGGCGGAAAGCATCCAGCATTTGCGCCTCGCGACCGATCTTCTGCCCAGCGATCCATCCACTTGGCTGAATCTCGGCCTGACCTTGGAAGAGGAGGGCGAGCTGGGGGAAGCGGACGAAGCCTTCCTGCAGGTGCTCACGCTCGACCCGACCGGGCAACTCGGCCAACGCGCGGAGAAAGGGCGGAGTCAGATCGCCGAGAAGACCTTTCGCGCCCGCGGCGGAGAGGCCAGGCCGGATGCCTTTTCCTACTGCCTCGGTGCCTTGCCGCGATTCGAAGGAATGCCGAAACCGGAGATCCAGAAAATCTCCTTCGAGATCGCCATGCTCGGGACCCGGGGGCTCGATGTGAACGATCCGGCGCAGAAATACACCCTGAATTCCATCCCCGGGAAGTTCTCGGGGCTGCATTTGCTGTGCATCGAGTACGTGGGGTTCCAGTTGATCGCCCCGTCCATGGATCTTGGGTTTGATCTGTCTGCCGAATACGCGGAGGCTATGAAGATGCACATCTCAGGGGGCGGTCCCAAATAACAGGAAATGGTACCAGGGTGAAAATCTGACACAAATTCATGTGGCATAGGGCTCCAAAGCTGTGATCGCATCACTGTCTTACCGGGCTACCTGCTAGCGCTCCGACATCCTGATCCAGACATCGGAGGGTGTGTGCCTCGTGGAAGCTAAGGTCGATGCCACCGATGCCTCCCGGAAGCGGTCGCCGCTGCCGACTTGACAGTGCCAATGAAAATAGCTTACTTTTCCTTGGTGGAAATCCCTAAGCAGCATGCAGCAAGCCATTGAAAAACAGATTGTTTCGAGGATTTACGGCAAGGGGAGGGCTTGGGCGTTTTCCCAGAAGGACTTTGCCGATCTCGGCGGCACCTCGACGATTCACTGGGCGCTCGCGGAGTTGGAGAAGGCGGGCACCATTCGGCGGATTTTGCGCGGCATTTATGACTACCCCCGCATCAGCCAGTTGCTCGATGCGGCCCTGCCGCCGGATGTGCACCAGGTGGCTCAAGCCATGGCGCGGAAGTTCGGCTGGCGGATTCAGCCGGGTGGGGCGGCCGCGCTCAACCTGCTCGATCTATCCACCCAGGTGCCGGGCCGTTTTCAGTATTTTTCCAACGGGCCGAGCCGGGAGTATCGGGTGGGCAAGACCACCCTGGAGTTCCGGCATCAGGCGCTGAAGGATGCGGTGCGCCATGACGAGACAGCGATCCTGCTCCAGGCGCTCAAGGAATTGGGATCCAAGCGGATCACCACCGAGGTGCTCCGGCAGATGCGGGAGTGGCTGCCGGGCACCAAGCGCCCAAGAGTCCTGCGCGATGCCCGCGGTGCGACCACGTGGATCTATGAAGCGCTGACAAAAATCTGCCGGGAGGCCGCCGATGGATAAGCTGGTCCATCTCTCCGCCGCCTCCCGACAGGAGCTTTTCGAGACGGCAGCCGCCGAGCGCGGGCTGCACCCGGCCATCATGGAAAAGGATTTCTGGGTCTGCTGGGTGCTCAAGCAGCTCTTCCTCTCGCCGCAACTGAAAGACCAGCTCGTCTTCAAAGGCGGCACAGCCCTCGCCAAGGTGGACGGAATGATCGATCGCTTCTCGGAGGATATCGATCTGGTCTTGAACTGGGAGTTGCTGGGCTACGGTGCCGGGGGCGAGGATGCTTGGCGGGAACACCCCTCCGGCCGCCAGCAAGACCGTTTCAACCAGGAACTCAACACCCGCGCCGCCACCTATCTGAGCGACACGCTGTTGCCGCATCTTCAGGAGATTCTCTCCACGGCCCCCGGTGTGCGGGCCTCCGTCTCGGAACGCGACGAGCTGACGGTCAACATCCATTATCCCGCCTCCCAGTCCCTCGCGGCCTTCCGGCCGGAGGTGAAACTGGAAATCGGACCGCTGGCATCGCGCGTGCCCTCCCGCCCCGCGACCATCCGTCCCTATGCGGCCGAGGTGTTGCCGCGCTTTTTCGACAACCCCGAATGTGAAGTGATTGCCATTCGCGGAGAGCGCACCTTTTGGGAGAAGGCGACGATTTTGCATCAGCAGGCCCACCGGCAGACCGCGATGCCGAAGGGGTATTCCCGGCATTACTACGACCTGGCCCGGATGACGCGGTTCTCCGTGAAAGACCGTGCCTTGGCCGACTTACCGCTGTTGGAGGATGTCGTCCGCTTCAAAGAGCAGTTTTATCGCTCGCCCTGGGCGCGCTATGAACTGGCGGTGCCCGGCAGCTTTCGGCTGATGCCCACCGCACCGGGCGGCAGAGAACTGGAGGCCGACTATCGGAGCATGCGGCCCATGTTCTTCTCCGAGCCTCCTCGATGGGCCGACATTCTCAAGCAACTCCACGGATTGGAAGACGAGATCAATCAGCTCTCGTTCGAGCCATAAGCATTCGTGTGCAGCGGCCTGGAAAAGACATTTCAGAAGCACATCGCGGACTAACAAGATGCCCACACCCGGAGAACACAAGACCGAGCAGAATTGATCTGCTTAGTGGCGGATCCGTCGTTTCCAGTCTGAGCGGTGCATTTGGCGGATCGTTGCGGGAGACGCGGATCACTGCCCTGTTGGGCTACCTGATGGCGCTCAATCCCGCGCCGTATCTGAAACTGTTTCGATTCCCCGGAGTCGCGGGATCGGTCACGCTGGAGAATTGGCATGACTCCGGTCTCCGAGACCCGGCGATCCTGTGCGCTCATTCACTGCACCAGACCTCAGTTGTCATCACGACGCTTTTTAACAGCGTTGAAAGTCTCATCGAGATGAACCTCTTTGAGGAGGTAGTAAGGATGATTGAGAGCACCTTTGATCGGTTGGGCGAGCGGAAGCGGTAGTCTAGCGCCCTGAGCCGGGGGGGGCTGAGGGCTTGAACTGTAAGAAATGGGGGTTGAAGTGTGCAAATCTTGACAAAGCGTCTGGCGTCCGGGCCCGCTGCATTCCCATGGGGCGGCCAGATCACGGTGCGTTGAACGGTCCCGGCATGCGGACATCCGAGATTGTGGTTGCGGAACAACCACAATCGGGTAGCTTGCCTCGAACCCACGACCGACCATGAGCAACACCCCACAAAAATTCGGAGACTACGCCAAAGCCCGCAGAATCGCGGCAGGCATGACGCTGCGGAGTTTCTGCCGAGACGCCGCGATTGATCCAAGCAACTGGAGCAAGATCGAACGAGGAGTCCTTTCGCCGCCGGATGAAGCGGGATTTCTAGTCCGTGTTTCCGATGTCCTCGGGCTGAACCCGGAAGAACGGGCGGCGCTCGGCGACTTCGCCGCCATCGCCCGAGGACAGATCCCCGCCGACCTACGGGACGAGGAGATCCTGAACAAAATGCCGGCATTCTTCCGCGCCATTCGCGGGCAGGAATACACTCCGGAAGACTTCGAAAAACTTCTCCAAGGAGTGAGGAAACTCCACCAACCGTGAGCCGCACCCTGACTCCATGACGAACGAACAAGTTTGGGATAAAGTGGAGGAGCTGCGGGCGAAGCATGAAACCCTCAAGGCGGACAAGATCCCGTTGGATCTGATTTCCTTCGTTGAACTGGATCTTCGACTGGACCTCATTCCCTATGATCGCCTCAAAGACGATTTTGGAGCGGATGCGGCCATCCTTGCCGACTTTTCCGGCTTCTACATCGATGGGGAGATATTCGATCGGATCGATATTGGCGATGCCTCGTTGCTTGAGCAATTCGCCGACTACACCGTGCGGAGGAGGGAGAAGCGTGACGAGATCCGTGCGGGACGCTCCGTGAAGCGGGACTACACCAATTTTCGAGTGGTCGTGGATGGTATCGAGCATGTCAGGCTCCCGAAGAACAGGGCGATCCTGACGGTGGTTCGGGGGCTTCATGGTTTCGGGGTCTCGCCAGAGGTGATGCGGGAAACCATCAATCAGAGTATGGGACGATTCTACGTGGTTGAGGGTCTTGTCGCGGATGAAGCTGCTTTCATTGAGCTTGCAGCTCGTTCGGCGGTGAAGAATGAAGGGAGGACCTTCGATCCGAGGCGCTACTTCACCTCTTTCGATGATCTCCTGCCCTTTGAGGGCAAGACCTTCGCGTTCAGCAATCAGTGGGGGCCGCACACGGAGAAGAAGATGCAGGCACTGGTCGCGGCCCATGCAGGGCGCTGCCCTTGGCTGAGGGTTTGGGCACCGTTGGTGCGGGAGAGGGAGAGGTGAGGGGTTGGGCGGGGGTAGAATGCCGGCAGCAGGCTGCCACGAGGGAAAGCGGCAGCGGGCTGCAGCAGTCCAAGGCGGAGGAGGAATGGTGGGCGGTGGTGACATTTTTCAACACTTCGGGGTGGTTCTGGCGCTAGATCGGGGAAGCTGCGGCTCCGGACGGTCGGAAGCTGGCCCGAAACACACTCCCCCCACGATGAAGATGACTCTGAAGAACACGTTGAAGACCCTCGCAATCGGCCTCTTTTTGGGGCTGGCGACCCCGGCGATGCATGCCGCGCCGGGAGCTCCGGCGGCGGCTCCGAGCGAGGCCCCGGCGGTGGAGGGGTTGAAGGATCTGAAGAGGTTGAACCGGCAGTTGGTGGGGATGGCGGAGCGCTGCGGGGCGGCGACGGTGTCGTTGGTTTCCCGCGGTGGGGGCGGGGCGGGGAGCGGGGTGATTGTGAGTGAGGACGGGCTGATCCTGACCGCGGCGCATGTCTTGGCGGCGATGACGGATGAGGTGATCGTGATTTTCCCGGATGGGTCGCGGAAAGAGGCGAAGCCGCTGGGGGCGGATTTTGATCGGGATGCGGCGATGGTGCAGATTACGGAGGAGGGGAACTACCCGCATGTGGAGTTGGGGGAGAGTGCGGTGCTGCAGCGGAATCAATGGTGCATTGCGATGGGGCATCCGGGTGGGTTTGATCCGATGCGGACGCCGCCCCTGCGATTGGGCCGGGTGTTGCGGGTGGGTGAGTTTTTGGTGACGGATTGTGCGGTGGTGGGTGGTGATTCCGGTGGGCCGTTGTTTGATGCGCGGGGTCGGGTGGTGGGGATTCATTCCAACATTGGGGCCAGCCTCAGTGAGAACCGGCACGTGCCGGTGGATGTGTTTTTGGGGCAGTGGGAGTCGTTGAAGGAAGGGAAGCGGAGTGGGCGGAAGTTTGCGGGGAAACCGGCAGCGGTGGATCCTGATCGGCCGGTGATGGGGGTGCAGTTGGGCGAGCCGTCGGACGATGGTGGGGTGGTGGTGGAGGGGGTGATGGAGGGATCTCCGGCGGCAACGGCGGGGCTGGAGGAGGGCGATGTGATCACGGCGGTGAATCGGAAGAAGGCCGTTTCGGCGGAGCAGTTGATCGAGTTGGTGGGACGGTTTGCGCCGGGCGACACGGTGAAGATTGCGTATCGGCGCGATGGTGAGGCGCGGAATGCGGAGGTGGAGTTGAAGCGGTTGGGGGACATGATGGGCGAGAAGGCTCCGGAGGGGGGCAAGGCGAAGGGGGAGACGCCGAAGGCCAGGAAGGCGGAGGCGAAGCCTGAGGCGAAAGATGGTGAGCAGCGGGCGGGAGCGGATCTGTTGAAGGAGCTGTTGGATCGGGCGCTGCAGGGCGGCGGGCCGCTGGAGTTGACGCCTGAGTTGGTGGAGCAGATGGGCGGGGTGGAGCAGTTCACGAAGCGCCTGCAGGAGTTGGCGTCGCGGATGGGTCCGGAGGAGTTGGGCAAGCTGATGGAGTTGGGGTTTTCGGCGGGGCCGGATGAATTTTTCGCGTCGTCGATGAAGGCGCTGCAACCGGTGGTGGCGAAGACGGCGGGATCGACGGTGGCGGTGCTCATCGACGGCAAGCCGGTGGCGCTTGGCACGGTGGTTTCCAAGGAGGGCTGGGTGCTGACGAAGGACACCGAGACGGCGAAAGGATCGATCGCCGTGCAGGTGGGGGGAGAGTTGTTGCCGGCGACGGTGTTGGCGCGGTTTGCGGAGCGGGATCTGGCCTTGTTGAAGGTGGAGTCCGACAAGTTGCGTCCGGTGCGTTGGGCGGCGGGGGACAAGCCACTGGCGCTGGGTGCAGTGTTGACGGCGGCCGGGGTTGATGGGGAGCCGTTGGGGATCGGGGTGGTGAGCGTGCGGGCTCGGGCGATGGCGGACGTCGGATTTCTCGGAATTCAGACCTCGGAGTCGGAGGAAGGTGTGCTGATCGAGTTGGCCGTGAAGGGTGGGCCGGCGGAGAAGGCGGGGTTGAAGAAGGGCGATGTGATTGTGTCGATGGATGGTGAGGCGGCGGGTGCGCCGCACGAGTTCGGGCAGAAGATTCGGGGTCGGAAGGCGGGAGAGGAGATCGCCTTGCAGGTGCGCAATGGGGAGGCGACCCGGGAGGTGCGGGTGAAGCTGGTGGCGCGTCAGAATGGTCCGACATCGGGCAAGGCGGACCGGATGAACACCATGAGGGGTCCGCTTTCCAAGAAGCAGACCGGCTTTCCGGAGGCGCTGCAGCACGATATTCCGCTGCCGCCGTCGTTTTGCGGCGGGCCGTTGCTGGCTTTGAATGGGCGCTGTGTGGGGATCAATGTGTCGCGGGCCGGGCGGGTGAAGACCCTGGCGATTCCGGCGGCGGATGTGCAGGCGCTTTTGGCGACGGTGGATGTGGAGTCCCTGGCGGCGGAAGCAGCTGCGGAGGAGGAAGCGCGGGAGGCGAAGGACCGGGCGGAGGTTCGGGCGGTGATCCGCGAAGTGCGGGAGAAGCTGGAGGGTTTGGAGAAGAAGCTGGAGGAGATGGAGGCGCGGTAGTTTTTTCGGATCAGGCCATCCAATCGGCGATGCGGTCCTTGTGAGTCTCGAAGAGGGCGTCGGTGGAGTGGTGGATGGTGATGGACTCGATCTTGTCGCCGGCCTTGATGGCATCGACGACGTCCTGGCCGCTGGTGACTTCGCCGAAGACGGTGTGTTTGCCGTCGAGGTGGGGAGTGGGGCAATGGGTGATGAAGAACTGCGAGCCATTGGTGTTGGGGCCGGCGTTGGCCATGGAGAGGATGCCGGGTTTGTCGTGCTTGCGGGTGGGTTTGCATTCGCACTCGAACTTGTAGCCGGGGCCGCCGGTGCCGGTGCCGGTGGGGCAGCCGCCTTGGATCATGAAATTGGGGATGACGCGGTGGAATTTGAGGCCGTCATAGTAGCCGCGGCTGGCGAGGTGGAGGAAGGAGGCGCAGGTGACGGGGGCGTCCTCGGGGAACATGGTGATGTCGATGGGGCCCTTGGAGGTCTTGATGGTGATGTTCATAGGAAGGGGGAGTGTTGGGGGAGAATGCGGATTGCGGAAGTCTGAATTGGGGATTTTGCGGAATGGGGAATGCGGAATGGGGAATGCGGAATGCGGAGTGGGGAGTGGGGAGTGGGGAGTGGGGAGTGGGGGAACGGCGCAATGTCGAATGTTCAAAAGGGGGGGGCCGGTATCGCCCTATGAGGCTCTGCCTGGACATGGCGGGGCGGGAGGGTGGAGCATCGACATTCCTGTCGAACGGGGGGAGCGCAGCTTGGGGTGGGGAGGGCGGAGCGTGACTGGGTATGTCGCCGCCTGTCGGCTGCTCTGCGACCCGCCGTTGCTAGGAGCTATGGCGTGGCAGGCAGGAATGTCGCGGCTCCGTTGGGGAGACGCTGCGCCCGGGCAAACAAGACGGTCAGGCCACGGGGAGTTGTGCGAGAATGTTGGCGGGGGTGGAGCCGGATTGGCGGAGGGAGCGGAGGGTCTGGGAGTCGTCGCGTTTGGCGAGGCGCTGGCCGTTGGCGTCGAGGAGGAGGGGGTGGTGGTGGTAGGTGGGTTCGGGGAGGGCGAGGAGGGCTTGGAGGAGGCGGTGGACGTGGGTGGAGGGAAGGAGGTCTTCGCCGCGGGTGACGAGGGAGATGTGCTGGAAGGCGTCGTCGACCACGACGGCGAGATGGTAGGAGGTGGCGATGTCCTTGCGGGCGAGGATGACGTCGCCGAGGAGGGCGGGATCGACGGGGATTTCGCCGTGGCGTTGATCGTGGAAGGTGAGGGGGCCGAGGCGTTGGCTGGCGGCAGCGGCGTCGAGTCGCCAGCAGTGGGGGGTGTTGGCGGCGAGGAGGGCGGCGCGTTGGTCGGCGGAGAGGGCGCGGCAGGTGCCGGGGTAGAGGGGGCCTTCCGGGCCGTGGGGAGCGTTGGTGATGCGGGCCGTTTCCTCGGCGATGTCGCGGCGGGTGCAGAAGCAGGGGTAGAGGATTTGGGTGGTGTTGAGTTGTTCAATGGCCGCGGCGTAGGCGGGAAGGCGGTCGGTTTGACGGAGGGGGGTGCCAGACCAGGAGAGGCCGAGCCAGTGGAGGTCCTCCTCGATGGCGTCATAAAATTCCGGGCGGACGCGGGTGTGGTCGATGTCCTCGAAGCGGAGGAGGAAGGTGCCGTGGTGCTGGTGGGCGAGGCGGTGGGCGACGAGGGCGGCGTAGGCGTGTCCGAGATGCAGCAGTCCGGTGGGGCTGGGTGCAAAGCGGGTGATCATGGGGAGAGTTTGGGCAAAGGGGAGGGGATGGGCGATGGGAAAATGGCGGGGAAGAGGTTGGGGAATCCGGAACGGACTTCCGGGGGCCATTCGCAGGCTGCAAGCCAGCGCTACATTGGGGAGGGGGGGGCTGGCGGTCGTTCTTGGGGATGGCCCGGTAGGAAGGCCCTGTTTATGGGGCGTTTGGGGAAAGAGTGCGATCTTGACCTTGCGGTCGGAATTCTTGAAGATGGCAGACGGCATGAACACGAAGCAGGAGCAAAACCAGAGGTGCCTGTTGAGGGCGATGATTGCGGGAGGTGTCGCGGTATTTGGGTTTGTTGAGGTGGTCGCGGCGGCGGATGACATCTTTGCGGTGCGGAACCGTTCGTCGTCTGGGATGGCGCAGGTGTTCGAGCGGATCAATGATGACTCGACGATTGCCAGCAGCGGGTTCGTGTACACGTTGCACGGGATCTACGGGGCGACGTTCAAGGATGGCCTCTACTATGCGATCGAGTTGGAGAACGGGACCTTTGTGGATTATCTGGCGACGATTCCGCATGAGGGGGCGTTGATCGGGCAGGGGGCGAGAGTTGGGGTGACGCCGATTGGCTTCCCGAACGTGGAGGCCTTGGCGAATGTGAATGGGACCCTGGTGGCGGCGTCGGTGGATTTCGGGGGGCACAAGACGCAGCTTATTTCGATTAGTACGGCGGGAGTGGGTGCGCTGATCGGCAGTGGGCCGACGGATGTGCTGATTGTTGGACTGGCCTACGATCCGATTGGCGGAGTGCTCTATGGAGCGAGCATTCCATTTGCGACGGTGTCCGGCTATAATTTGTACACGATCAATCCAGCGACCGGAGCGATGAGTCTGGTCGGTTCCCTTGGCACGGAAATTCAGAGCCTGAGCTGGTCGATGACGCATGGATTGATCGGGGCGTTCGATCATTTGTACTCGATCTCCACGACGACGGGGACGGCGACGCAGATTGGGGCGACGGACTACACAAATGGACTGCCGGGGACGATCAACGGGGTTTGGGCGCTGGGAGCGATTCCTCCGGTGGCGGTGCCGGGCGGGTTTGAGATTACCAGTGTGACGAGGGACGGGGCGGGGGAGGTGACCTTGGTGTGGGTGTCTGCGACGGGGTTCAACTATGTGGTGGAGTTTCGAGCGTCGTTGGCGACCGGGACGTGGGGGGGGGGGGGGCGGGAACCTTCCCCGGGGTGCGGGGGGGGGGGGGTAACAGTGAGACCCGGGGGGGGCGGGGGGGGGGGGGGGTGGGGAACCTTGCCCGGGGTTGCGGGGACGATGAGTCACATGCACACCTCGGGGTTGCCGGATGGGTATTATCGGGTTTCGAGAGTGGCGGCACCGTGAGGCTGGAGTTTTTGGGAGGGTGGATGATAGTGGGGGGGTGAGCCGGGAGATAGATGTGGAGGTGTTGCCGCCTGCGGGTGGGCAGGGTGGGGGGCGTTGGCGGCAGTGGCAGGCGCCGGGGTGTGGGATGTTGCTGGTGTGGGTGGTGGTGGCCTGGGGGGTGGAGGTGGCGGATGTGTTGTTGGGGGGTCGACTGGATGGGTTGGGGATCTGGCCGCGGCAGATGCGGGGGTTGCCGGGGGTGTTGTTGTCGCCGTGGTTGCACGGGGGCTTCGGGCATTTGATGGCGAACACGATGGCGTTTCTGGGGCTGGGGCTGTTGGTGTTGATGGCGGAGGGGAGGCGCTTTGTGGGGACGACGCTGGCCCTGGTGGTGGTGAGTGGGTTGGGGACCTGGGTGATTGGAAGGCCGGGGAGTGTGCACATCGGGGCGAGCGGGTTGATCTATGGGTATTTCGGGTATTTGCTGGGCCGGGCGATCTGGGAGCGGAAGCTGGGGTGGGCGGTGCTGGGGGTGTTCGTGGGGGTGGTGTATGGGGGGATGATCTTCGGGGTGATGCCGGGACAGGGGCCGATTTCCTGGGAGGGGCATTTGGCGGGACTGGTGGCGGGGCTGTGGCTGGGGTGGTCGCATGTGAAGGGGAAGGAGCGCAGTTCGTGAGCGGGGAGTTCGTGATGCGGCAGATTGGGCGGGTGGAAAGTTGTTATCCGGAAAAATTCGGGGTGCCGCGGCAGTCGGGATTGGCACCCTCGGCACGGGGACGGGTGGTATTTGCGCCGGAGTATCGGCGCGAGGAGGCGCTGCGGGGATTGGAGGGGTTCTCGCATGTGTGGGTGGTCTTTGTCTTTGACCGGGTGCCGGAGGGCGAGGTGCGGCTGTCAGTGCGGCCGCCGCGCCTGGGTGGGAACGAGCGGGTGGGGGTTTGGGCGACGCGGTCACCGTTTCGGCCGAATCGGATCGGGTTGTCGGTGCTGCGGTTGGAGAAGATCGTGTGGGAGGGGGAGGAGGGTCCGTGGTTGGAGGTGTCGGGGGTGGATGTGGTGGATGGGACGCCGGTCTTGGATGTGAAGCCGTATGTGCCGTTCGCGGATGGGATCGCGGGGGCGCGGGGCGGTTTTGTGGAGGGAGTGCCGGAGCGCTTGGCGGTGGAGGTTTCGGCGGAGGCGCGGGAGGGGTGGGCGCAGGTGTCGGAGGAGGAGCAGGCGGTGCTGCTGGAGACGATGGCGCTGGATGGGCGGCCGGCCTATCATGAGGAGACGCAGGAGGGGCGGGTGTATCACTTGCGGGTGGGAGCGTGGGAGGTGGACTGGGAGGTGCGGGGATCTGTTTGTCGGGTGGTGGGGGTGAGGTAGGAGTGGTTAGTGGGGAGTGGGAAATGGGGAATTGGGGGGAACACCCATTGTCGAACAAGGAATGTCCAAGGGAGTTGGGAGAATGGGGGAGGCTGGATGTGGAAGCGACGCCGTGACGGGTGCAAACCGCGGCCGCTTGGTGGCTTGCGACCGGGACGGTCACGCCACTTGGGGGGCGGAATTGGGGGTTGCCAGATTAGTTAAGGAAAGTTAATGATATCGGGGTGCGATTGTGTGCTTTAAAGATGTTGATGGTGATGGGGATGCTGCTGGGGGGGTGTGGAAAGGTGGAGGAGAGTCAGGAGCTGCGGTTGGAGGAGATGGGGTATGAGGTGAGCACGGAGGATTTTCATCGGGCGGCGGAGATTGGGGATGTGGGGGTGATGGAGCGGATGTTGGAGGCGGGGATGGACCTGGAGGCGCGGAGTTTGGGAGGGGATCAGGGGTTGCATGCGGCGGCGGCGGCGGGGAGCGAGGCGGGGGTGAAATTTTTCGTGGAGCAGGGGATGTCGGTGGATGCGCGGGGGGCGGGGGAGCGGACGGCGTTGATGGTGGCGGCGGAGCAGGATGAGTGGGAGGTGGTGCGGGAGTTGCTGAAGTTGGGGGCGAAAACGGAATTGGTGGATGCAGGTGGCTACCGGGCCGTGACCCTGGCGGCGGATGTGGGGAGTGCGGAGGCGATCGAGGCGTTGTCGGCGTCCTCGCGACCATTTTTGGACGACGCGCTGTTGCTGGCCTCCTTGCGGGGGCACAGCAAGTGTGTGGCGTTGTTGGCGGACTACGGGGGCTCGGTGTATGCGCGAATGGATGATGGGATGACGCCGCTGATGTTGGCGGCGCGGGAAGGGCATGTGGAGACGGTGGAGGTGTTATTGGAGCGGGGGGCGAATCGGTATGCGTTGGACGTTGAGGATCGGACGGCGGGGCAGATCGCGATGGAGGGAGGGCATGGGTCGTTGGCGGCGCGGTTGAATGCGGATCCGGGGGCGGAGGCGTTTTCGCTGCCGGAGTTGCCGGAGTTGGTGGCAGGGGACGACGCGGTGGCAGGGGGAGCATTGTTGGGGGCGGGGGCGAGGGCGATCATCGGGCATCAGGAAGGGAGTGCGTTGGAAGGGGCGTTGATTGGTGCTGCGCTTGGGGGGCAGGCGGGGTATGTGGTGGGAGGCGAGGTGGAGGAAGAGGAGGGAGTCATTGTGGGGAGCGACGAGGAGGTTGTGGGGGAGGAGCGGGAGTTGAAGCGGGTTGGGGAGCGGTTGGAGTCGGGGGCCACGGTGGACGGTGGGGATGAGGCGGAGGCTGGAGGAGCGGCAGTGGCGGTGGACGGTGGGGGTCCGCCGGAGGTGGTGCGGGAGAGCGGGCGGGAGCGGAGCGTTTCTACGGTGGACGGTGGGGATGAGGCGGAGGTTCGAGGAGCGGTAGTGGCGGTGGACGGTGGGGAGGAGGCGCGGCGGGAGAACGGCGGAGAGGCGGGGGCATCGGCTGTGGCTTTGCGGGCTTCGGACGAGAAGGCGGCGAGGACGGGCTTGGTGATGGCGCGGTATGAGGAGAAGCCGCTGCCGTTGCGGATCGAGGGGGCGGAAGAGGGGGAGGTGCGGGTGCGGTATTTGTACGGGGAGAACGAGCGGGTGACGGTGAAGGAGGGGGAGGTGATTCCGTTGACGGGGCTGCGGGTGGTGGAGGTGCGGCGGAAGTTGGATCACTCGAAGATGAATGGGGGTCAGCCCACGGACGTTTCGGTGGTGGTGGTGGAAGATCCGGCCACGGGTCGGCAGCGGGAGTTGACGGTGCAACTGGAGGCCGAGGCCCACGAGCCGTTCGCGGTGATGCGGACGGGGAAGGCGGGGGAGCCGAGGCTGGTGCGGCGGGGTGCGGTGTTGCGCGGAGCGGACGGGAGGACCTACCGGGTGATCGATGTGCGGCCGACGCAGGTGGTGGTCGAAGGGATCGACAGCGGGGAGGTTTTGACGCTGAATCTGACGAAGAACTAATGGACGACGCGAAGACCAGGGAACGAGGACCGTGCATCCGCCAGTTTTCGGTGATGCTGCCGAACCGGGCGGGGGCCCTGGAGGCGCTGATGCAGTTGTTGCACAAGGTGCGGATCGAGTTGCTGGGGCTGAGTGTGCAGGATTCGCGAGACGCGACGATGGCGCGGATTGTGGTGAGTGATTCGGACGGGGCGGAGGAGGTGTTTTTGGAGAAGGGGATCCCGCATACGATCAGCGAGTTGGTGGTGGTGGCTTTCCGGGATCCGGGCCGGGAGTTTGCGGAGTGTCTGCGGCACTTGCGGGCGGCAGAGACGAACATTGATTTTGCGTATGCGCTGTTGCCGCATCCGGAGGGGCGGACGTTGTTGGCGCTGCATGTGGAGGATCACGAGTTTGCGGCGTCGGTGCTGCATCAGGCGGGGTTGATGGTGTTGAATGAAGAGGATTTGTGTCGGTAGGGGAATTTGGGAGAACGCTACTTTGTCCGGTTGGAGAGTCCGCCGCCGCCGCCGTGAGGCGGAGGTCTCGACGTCGGGCGTCGGCGCTTACCCGGTGGGGCCGAGGCGGGAGAGGGTGAGGACGATTTTGGATTGGGCGTCGCATTCCTTGAGGTTGATCTCGAAGGTGGCGGTGTGGTCGTTGAGGTCTTCCTGGTCGATGAGGGTTTGGTGGACTTTCCAGAGGTGTTCTTCGGGGAGCTCCTCGAGGTGGAAGTGTTTCTGGTTGCGGGCTTCAGGATCGAGGCGGATGTGGCCGTGGGTCTCGTGGTAGGGCTCCATGAGGGCGGCGAGTTCGGGAATGGAGAGGTCGGCCGTGATCTCCGCGAGGGCCTGTTCGTAGTGTTGGCGGGAGAGGTGTTTGACGACGTCGAGGACGGCGTTGCGCACGGCGCGGGTGAAGGCGGCGCGGTTGCGGGTGAAGGGGATGGCTTTTTGTTCGGCGACGGGTTGTTCGGAAGGGGGAACGTAGTCGGGGTTGCGGAGTTTTTCCCATTCGTCGAGGAGGCTGGAATCGACGGCGCGAAGCATCGTTTCGAAGAAGGCCTCGGCTTCGAGGAGGTCCTCGGTCTTGAGGGCGGGAGGGACGGTTTGGGCGAGGATCTTGTAAACCTCGGTGAGGTGGCGGAGGAGGACGGCTTCGCTGCGCTCGAGGCCGTAGAGCTTGATGTAGTCCTCGAAGGAGGAATAGTCCTCGAACATTTCTCGGGCGATGGACTTGGGGCGGACGGAGGCCTCCTTGGCGTAGGGATAGACGAGGACGAAGGCGTTGTAGGTATTGTAGATGAATTCCTTGCCGGGCTTGGGGTGCTCGACTTCCTCGAGGCGTTCCATGCGTTCCTCGTATTCGATGCCTTCGGCCTTCATGTCGGCGACGAGTCGGTCCTTGGCCTTGTCGATCTGGCGGCGGAGAACTGCGGTGGGGTCCTCGACGATGGCCTCGGCGAGGGAGATGACGTTGAGGGGATAGGCGGGGTCGTCGCGATCGAGTTGGGGGATCGCTTCGAGGAGGTAGAGGCCGAGGGCCTGGTTGAGGGTGAAGTCATCCTGCAGTTCAATGTTGAGGGCGATCTTGGCGGGGCCGCGGCGTTCGGCTTCGGGGAGGATCTTGAGGACGTTTCCCTCGACGAGGCCGCGGAAGAGGGCGAAGGCGCGTTTGCGGAGAGCGGCTTTCTTGACGGGCGTTTCGTGGGAGTCGCGGATAATGCGGCGGAGGGCCTCGCAGCCGTCTTCGCGGCGGCGGCTGAGGACGTTGAGGAGCATGCCGTGGCGCATAAGGAAGCTGGAGGAGAGCTTCTCGGGGGGTGAGTCGATGAGTTTGCGGAAGGTGCCCTCGTCCCACATGACGAAGCCCCTCTCGGGGGCCTTTTTCTTCACCGCCTTGGATTTCTTTCCCTTTGCGGCGGCCTTTTCATCGGCCTTGATGTTGTCGATGACGTGGGGCGGGGCCTGGGCGACAACGTAGCCGATGGTGTCGAAGCCGCGACGCCCGGCGCGACCGGCAATCTGTTTGAAGTCGCGGACGGCGAGGGTTTTGGTGGACTGGCCGCCGTATTTGAAGAGTTGGGTGAAGACGACGGTGCGGATGGGGACGTTGACGCCGCCGCCGAGAGTGTCGGTGCCGCAGATGACCTTGAGGAGGCCGCGTTGGGCGAGCCTTTCGACGAGGGTGCGGTATTTCGGGAGAAGACCGGCGTGATGGATGCCGAGGCCGTGGCGGAGGAGCTTCTTGATTTCCTTGCCGTAGGGGCTGCGAAAGTCGGCATCGATGAGTTGTTCGGCGATGGCATCCTTTTCCGCCTTGGAGCAGAAGTTGCGGGACATGAGGTCCTGCGCGGTGCGGGCACAACTGAGCTGGGAGAAATGGACGAGGTAGATGGGGGCGCGGTCGGCGGTGACGAGTTCCTCGATTTTTTCCTCGAGGGCGGTGGTGGAGTAGCCGAACTCGAGGGGGACGGGTCGATCGTCGGAGAGGACGAGGGTGGTGGGGGTGCCGGTGAGGGCGGTGATGGATTTCTGGAAGAAGTCGGTGTCGCCGATGGTGGCGGACATCAGGAGGAACCGGGCGCGGGAGAGGGTGAGGAGGGGGATCTGCCAGGCGCTGCCGCGTTCGTGGTCGGAGTAGTAGTGGAACTCGTCCATGACGACATCATCGACGACGGCCTCGGCGCCTTCGCGGAGGGCGAGGTTGGCGAGGATCTCCGCGGTGCAGCAAATGACGGGAGCGGAGGGGTTGACGGTGGCGTCGCCGGTGATCATGCCGACGCGTTCGGGGCCGAAGGTGTTGCAGAGGGCGAGGAATTTTTCGTTGGCGAGGGCCTTGATGGGGACCGTGTAGTAGCAGCGGCGCTGTTGACAGATGGCGCGAAACTGCAGGGCGAGGGCGACGAGGGATTTGCCGGAGCCGGTGGGGGTGTTGAGGATGACGTTGTTGCCCGCGAAGAGTTCGAGGATGGCCTCCTCCTGGTGGTCGTAGGGAGTGGTGCCGGAGGCCTCGAGGTAGGAGAGGAAGGCGTCGAGGATTTCGTCGTTGGAACCGGGGTCGGCGAGGAGGGAGGGGTCGAGAAGGAGCATCCGGGGGGAGTCTGCCCGGTGTGGGGGCGGACGGCAATGCCTGCTTGGTCCGGAGGGGGAGATCAGAGGGAAGGAGGGGGAATTACCATCATTTGTGCGTGTCGTCGGAGCGGGAGGCTGCTTTGCTTGGGCCATGAGGAGTCGAACGAGAACTATTGTGGCGGGGATGGTGGCAAGTGTTGTATTATCGCCATCGTTGCCGGCGGAGCCGGGACAGCCGATCTTGTTGTGGGAGGGAGTGGCACCGGGGGAGAAGGGGGATGTGCCTGCGGAGAAGGTGGAGAAGGGGGGGGATGGGATCGAGCGGACCTCGAACGTGACGGTGCCGAGCATCGTGGTGTATCCGGCGCCGAAGGAAACGCGCAATGGGGCGGCGGTCTTGGTTTGTCCGGGAGGAGGTTATGGAATGCTGGCCAGTGAGCACGAAGGGTCGGCGGTGTGCGAGTGGTTGAATGCCAACGGGGTGACGGGCGTTTTGTTGAAATACCGGGTGCCGCGGCGGGAGGGCTTGGCCAAGCACGAGGCTCCCCTGCAGGATGCGCAGCGGGCGATGGGGATGGTCCGGACTCGGGCTGCGGAGTGGGGGGTAGATCCGAAGCGGATCGGGGTGTTGGGCTTTTCGGCGGGCGGGCATTTGGCGGCAATGACCTTGAGCAATCCGGAGCGGACCTATCCGGTGGATGCGAAGCACGACGCAGTGAGTTGCCGGCCGGACTTCGGAATTCTGATTTATCCGGCGTATCTGCTGGATGAGAAGGATCCGGACAAGCTGGCCCCGGAGTTGGCGTTCAACGCGAAGAGCCAGCCGGTGTTTCTTGCGGTGGCGAGCGACGACCATTGGGCGTCGAGTAGTGCGCGGCTGTACTTGGAGCTTCAGCGGTTGAAGGTGCCGGTGGCGATGCACGCTTTTGCGAAGGGCGGGCATGGGTTCGGGATTTTGAAAAAAAAGGAGATGCCTGTGGGATCGTGGCCGGATCTGGCGGCGGGATGGATGAAGGGGGCCGGGGTGTTGGAATAGAGTTGGGAGGGAGAGCATATTGCCGGGGCCCGGCCCTCGGGGGGGTGGAAACTCGCACTCTCTTGAGAGGAGTCAGAGCAGGCCGAGCCCTTCGGCGATTTCCTCGAGGGGGTAGGTGACCATCTCGGAGAGGGTGGGGTGGTACCAAGGGGTATTGAGGAGGTCGAGGACGGTGGCCTTCATGTGAATGGCGACGGAGAAGGCGTGGATGAGTTCGCCGGCGTCCTTGCCGACGATTTCGGCACCGAGGATGAGACCATTGCGGTCGGCGAAGACGCGGACGTAGCCGTGTTTGGCTTCCATGAGGATGGATTTGCCGTGGTCGTCCCAAGGGTAGTCGGCGCTGACGAAGTCGATGCTTTCTGCGGTGAGGGCGGCGGCGTTTTTTCCGGCCACGGCGATTTGTGGGTCGGTGAAAACGACGCCGAGGAATGCCCAGTCGGAAGGCTCGCGGGTGGGGCGGCCGGTGGCATGTTTGGCGGCGGCCTCACCCTGGATGATGGCGGTGTGGACGATTTCGACGGGGCCGGCGACATCACCGGCGGCGTAGATGTCGGGGTTGTCGGTTTGGTTGAATGGGCCGGTTTGGATGTGACCAGATTTGCGGAGCTGAACGCCGGCGGCGTCGAGGTTGAGGCCCGCGGTGTTAGGATTGCGGCCGAGGGCGTTGACGAGGTGCTTGGCGCGGCAGGTAATGGAATTGCCGTTCTGGTTAAACACCACCACGAAGTCGTCGCCGTCCCTGTGGAGAGAGGTGATGGAGGTGCCGGTGTGGAGTTCGATGCCTTCGTCGCGGAAGACCGTTTCGATGACGGTGGAGGCTTCGGGGGAGATCTCTTTGAGAATGTGGTTGCTGCGCTGGATCTGGATGACTTTGGAGCCGACTCGGTTGAGGAACTGGGCGAGTTCACAGGCGACGATGCCACCGCCGAGCATGAGGACGGATTCGGGGAGGAAGTCGAGATCGAGGACCTCGTCGCTGGTCCAGACGCCGTCGAGATCGGCGAGGCCGGGTACGGGTGGGACCTGGACGATGGAGCCGGTGGCGATGAGAATTTTGTCGGCGGAGAGCTCGCGACCGTCGTCGAGTTTGACGGTGTTGGGGCCGGTAAACCGGGCGCGGTGGCGGAAGAGGGTGAAGCGGTCGCTTTCGAGGCTTTCGACGCGGTAGTCGGCGAATTCGTTGATGGTGGTGAGCTTCCGTTGGTGGAGGGCGGGCATGTCGGCCTTTGCTTCGGGGATGTGGAGGCCGAAGAGTTTGCCCTGCTGGGCGAGGTGGAGGACCTCGGCGGAGTAGATGAGGGTCTTGGAGGGCATGCAGCCGCGGAGGATGCAGAGGCCGCCGAGGTGTTCGCTGCTGTCGACGATGGCGACGCGGTCGAGGACTTCGCGTGCGGTGCGTGCCGCGGCGTAGCCGGCGCTGCCGCCGCCGATGACGAGGAAGTCGAAGTGTTCTGCGCTCATGGAAAGGCAGTCTTCGTGCGCTGTGGCGTCATGCAAGTCGCGTTTTGCCGTCATCGATGGCTTGTCATAGATTGTTGCAGATGGCCCGTCCAGAATGACCCATTGTTAAGCCGAAAGATCCCACATTGAACCACTGACTGCGCTGATATAGCCGATTCTTCCGGAGGCTGGCGAAGGGACCAGAATACCCTTCTTTCGGCTCTGCGATGCACATTTCGGAAATCTGTGATTGTCCGTGTAATCAGTGGTTGATTCCTCGATCCGCACCCGGGTCAGCAGAAGAAAGGCGCGAAGAGCCGCCTTATCCGCCTGGCATTCTGACCCCATTTTCCTTCCTGCTCTCGCTAGTACATCGAGGCGCGTGGCACTCGATGCCAAGCGACCTTCTGGGACGGCGAGAATGTTGCTGGCATCGATCGTGGATCCGCTCGCGATGAGTAGCGCTTCCCACCTCGAAGCAGTCTCGGTATGCCGATTTAGGTCTGCACGGGTTCTCGGCGGAGGTCGCGGAAGGTGCAGAGGGAGGTGGCGATGCCCCGGATTTTGCGGGGGCCGCTGCGGCGCTTGGCGCCGAAGTGGCCGCGGTTGAGGACGAAGAGCTTGCCGAGGAAGCTCTGGGAACCGAGGGCGACGCCGTCGATGAAGAAGCGCACCTTGCAGCGGAGG
>Ga0105050_10003485_pt1 | contig 21714 bp, 40 predicted proteins | sample FRY01_FD_78088 | JGI IMG/M metagenome (GOLD analysis project Ga0105050, IMG submission 78088) | Freshwater microbial communities from Lake Fryxell liftoff mats and glacier meltwater in Antarctica - FRY-01 | ecosystem: Environmental > Aquatic > Freshwater > Ice > Glacier meltwater ...
AATCAGTACCTTGAGGCGAAGAGCGCCAATAGTTTTGCCAGAGGGGGCCGTGTTCGCGGCTTCAAAGCTGGCGGCGGTGCACGTTCTGGCGGAAGTTCTGCCCGAGGTGGTCAGGGTGCCCCCGGTGCAGCAGGGGGAGGTGGCCCCGGTTTCGCGGGGAGGTCTGCGGCAGCCCACGATTATACGGCCCAAGGTGGTCAGGGTGCCCCGGGGTACGGGCAGGATCAGGGCTATTCAGGAGTGGCTGGTGCGATAATAGACCGCGCGCCCGGAATTTTAGGTATGGGCCTGAGAGGTCTGCGAGGGCTAGGTGTTTTCGGCAGCGCCGGTAATCCACATAATCATGCGGTAGGTTTTGGTCGAGATAATAGTCCGGATCATGGTGGGCGAGATATGCGTAATGACTATCCCGGTGGCCTAGCTAATAATGCTCCTTCTGGGAGTTCCTCTTATGGCGGTGACCAGTATGGGCAACCTGCTGCGCCTGCGCCTATTGCGCTTCCGGGCTACGGCAGCGTCGATTTCGATGCCATCCTTAGTCGCCTTCTAAGTAGGGGGCAGAGTGCTCCTGTTTCGCCTGAGAGTCTTACGGATCGACAGCGCACACGGGTTCCCCAAGGAGCGCCAACTTTCCCAGTAGGGCAAGGTGGCCAGCTTCCTCAGGGCGCGCCAACAGGCTACGGTAATACGGTGCCCGGTGAAAGCATCTGGGAATACCTAGCACGGAGCGGATCATGACAAGAGATGACGTAGCGTATGGGGCTGCCACGATTTGGGGTGAAGCCCGAGGTGAAAGCTTTGAAGGTAAGGTTGCGGTGGCCAAGGTCCTATTTAATAGGGTTGTGGACCAGCGGTGGCCTAAGACCCTTAAGGAGGTGGCTACTCAGCGGATGCAATTCTCCTGCTGGAATGACAATGATCCCAATAAGGCTAAGGTTGTGGGTGTGGTCAATCGTATCAAGGAGTATCGTGATCTGGATGAAGTGATACTCGATTGCCTTGCGGCCCTAGCTACTGCCTATGCCAGTGGTCCCGATATGACAGAGGGGGCTAATCATTATCATACAGATAGTATTCAGGCCTATTGGTCCAAGGGCAAGACGCCTAGCGCCAAGATTGGTCGCCACCTCTTCTTCAAGCTGTAATGGCTGAACCCCCAACTGAGCCCTTTGATTGGCGGGATGCACACGCCCCAGTATGTGCGGAATACGATTGCCGATCTTCTAGAGCAGTATGGGCAGAAAGCCATGGATAAGGCGGGCGGCGTTACACAGATGCGCTATGATAGGGCACAGGCCCATGTACCGAGGGTAAGGCCCCGTCCCGGATCAACGAGGGGGACAGGCGTTACAGACTTGAATTCCCCCAGCATTGACAATGGGCCACCGACTAAGACTTTATCAGAAATAATTTATGGGTGGTTTGAATGACAGTAATTGCATTTAGAGATGGCCTGATGGCAGCGGACACCTGCGCCGTATGGTTTGGCGACTTGAAGGATATGGGCTGCCACAAGATTATGAGGGCGGGCAAGAAGCTTATAGCCTGTGCGGGAATGGGTTGCCCCTCTGATGAAGAGGCGCTCAAGTGGTACAAGGAGGGGATGCCCCCTTGGCCCGAGATGAACTTTGTCATGCTTATAGCCTCGGAGAAGGGCCTCAAATTAGCCACTACCTTAGGGGGCTTTGACCTTGTAAAGGCCGAGTACTTTGCTATTGGCGCGGGAGCGCAATGTGCAATGGGGGCCATGTATATGGGGGCCTCTGCTGAAGAGGCGGTACAGGCCGCCATTAAGCATATAGATGGTTGCGCCGGTGACGTGGACGTTGAGAGCTTGAGATAAATGCTCGTCAGGGGGTTGCGCAGCCCCCACCTTAGTGTTATAATAGTTGCGATGGGAATGCAGCATTTGCCCCTAGCGACCCTAGGAACCCAGATGCACCCCGGCTTAAGGGGCGCGGCAAATGTAAAGACGGCAACACCAACGTTCATGTGAATCCCAGGAGCTACTCTCTGGCCCAGCGACCCTGGGAGCCATAGGTGGAATTCATGGCGACTGCTGCGATAGAGACCGGACGACCCACGACCCCGGCACCTCAGGATCAACCAGCCTTCCACGTCTAGAGACGGTACGGCCCGGCATGGGAGGCCCCAAGCCCGAAGTGGAGAACCTCTATTAAATTGTGTCAAAGGTGACTTTGATACTTTTTTTTAAGAAATAGAGCTTCCGCCGCCATCCCCCTATGGAAAATAAATGAGTAACTCTTGAGGAGGGGCTTTAGGTTAGCAGTGCTTTTTCCTTTAATATCAAGGGCTTAGGGGACGGGCTTTAACCTCCGGCATTGGGATGTTTCCCTCGCTTGCTAAGTGCTTGATGTATAAGGGTTATTAGACACTCCCTCACTAAACTCACTGCATCTACACTGAGGAATTGGTAGCTAAGTGCTTGATATTGTTGAATACCGTGCGCTTAGTGTGGGTAGTGAGGGAACTTTTGCTATGTTCTTAGTAAAAAGAAGGTAAGAGTATACTAGAGAGAAACAAAAGCATCGTCACTAAACTCACTAAACTCACTAACTTTTTTATTGTTCAATGTTATCAAGGGGTTACGCGGGTTTCTTCAGTGCTGTTTGTAAGAGTTTTTAGTGACTTTAGTGAGGGAGCGCCTAATTAGCCTTTAGTTTCAAGGGGTTAGCTGTGCGCTACTTAGCGCAAGACGGGGGCGGAGGGGAGCGTCATCAACGGCGCGGGCTAGGGCTACGAGTTCGGCTCGCTGCTCAGGGGTGTACTTGAGGCGGTGACAGATGGTGTAGGGCATGTCCTTCTTCTTGAGGAAGGCTAGGGCCACAGAGGTGCGAGGGTGGCCGCGTCCGTACTTCTGTAGGAAGGTGCGCATGGGGCGGATGGTGCGGCAGACCCAACGGTGGCGATTGATGGTGCCACTGTACTCTAGGAGGCGGGGGTCTAGGTGGGAGATTTCAATGGAGATGTGGGGCACGTCCCTGTTAAAGTTGTAGACGTAGATGCGTCCGTACTTCTCAAAGATTTCAGATAGGGGTAATTGGGGCGCTTCACTTATAGCTGTGGGCATTGTGTTTTCCTTTCAATTGCAACGCTTCACTTATAGTGTAGCATGAAATTCATAATGTTGTCAAGTTGCTTAACTTATATGGGAAGAAGGTAGTATCGCTGGACACCCATTTCTAGGAGTTAAGAGCGCATCTATTTTTCCACCCACCCTTCTCAAGGTGGGAATAAATGCCTTTAATATCAGGCACTTAGCAGAACGCCACCTAACATTGCTGCTAGATGGCGCTCCACAAAATGCCTCCTATTTGCGCTTGGCGGCGAATGCGGCGAGGCTTGGATCAATTGTGCCGGAGTGGGCCTTAGTGCCCCGGTCCGGGCTGTCCGTCAGGGGAATGACCAGATTGTTGCCCTTTTTGAATACGGGCCGCTCTGTGCCGTCCGAGAAGACCAAGGTGCCTTGGGCCTGATACGGCAGATTAATCATCGGCGGCGTCAAGGGCCTGCTCTTGTCATCAATCCACTTGCCGTTGCCGTCCCGGATTTTTGAAAAATGGGCCACGCGAAGATCGGACATCTCGCCTTCGATAACCAGACGATACTTTGTCATGACGCAGTCCTTTGGCCAATGGCCTGAATAAGCCGAACGTGATTGCCCGGCTCCCAACAGATATGGGCATCTTGGCGGCAGATTGCCACCGGGGCACTCCCATGACCCCTTTCCAGAGAGAGAATGAGCACTAGCATTGTGCCGCCACAGTAAAGCAAGCAATTACTTACTTTATCTCTCCCTAAGTCCTCTATATCTAGCCCTTCCATCCATACACATCCCCAAGATGTGGACTAATGGACATCACTTGACTGTGATAATCAGGATAATCAATAAAAGAACCATCATCCTTAAATCCTTCCTCCTGAATCTTGCGGCACGTCAATGCAACCCACTTCACCGCCTCCACCTTAGAGACGAAAGTACCAACAGTCAGCAGGGGGCATCACTCCCCCTTGAGCAGAATACCACAAGCCAAGAGACCATTAGGCTGGGGCACTATCACACTCTTTAACTCATAGTCAGTAATAACCTTCCAGCCAGCACCATCTTGCAGGGAAACAGGAGCGTTCATTATCGTCATCCTAGGTTTGAGTGCCGTCCCACAAGATATGGGGATACCCCGGCTAAATTGCCACCGGGGCACCCTCACACCCACATTACCAGAGAGAGAACGGGCTGCGATACGTGGCTAGTATGCCACCTCATTCAATAAAGTATCATACATCATCTTCTTGGTATACAAGGATATAGAATTGTACTGCAGCAAGAGAGTGTCATGCATCTTCTGCAACAGGATAATCCTGTCCCGCACCCTGTCATTCTCGAAGGCCACAAAGCCCCTCTTCTCAAGCATTGCAACCTCAACTCCAGTAATAGGGCAATACTCCCTTCTGTCCTCATCTGCCGCTGAACTATCCATCTTCATGATGGTATCGTCAGTCAAGACAGTACCGACAGTGCACCGTGCCTTACTACCTTCATAAGTGTACCTGCACTTTTCGCACTCTTCACGCATGAGTGCCAAGCGGCCATCAAACAATGCCTCTCTGTTGGCCTTCAAAAATTCCTCCCAAGTAATCACCTGAGTACCCAACACTCCCCTCAAGTAATCCCGCATCTTCTCCACCTTCACCTCAACAGGTATATCAGCAGGGATAAGGGAGTCATGCCAGTGTTGCAATTCTTCCAGCCGCGCCCTGTCCTTCTTGGAAGCATCAAACAAATCACCCCAGAGATAGGGCAATGCACTCTGCCTCTTGTCATTGTACTCATAGAGACACTCTTCGACCCCCAACTGAATACCCAACTTGCCTTCAAAGAGAGCCTGCATGGCATTGCGGGCCACCGTCTCAAACTTCAGAACTTGCGTCATTGTGCCATCTCCATTTTGACTGTGATTTGCCTCGTGGCAACAGCCACAAGTACATCATTGTGATTCCAGAACTTCACCTTGTCGCACCCAATCATCTCGAAGAGGATGTTGGCGACACTGTGCAGACTATCCCTCACGGCCTTGGGTGGGCCATTCTCATTGATATGCCGCAATTCCTGGGTGAAGGTCTGGCCCATGTTCCCCATCAAACCGGGCACCTTGTAACTAGCCCTTAACATTGGCCAGTTTCCTTGCATCATTCATGGGGTACAGCAAGCCCTTCTTCTTGTCACTGCACCACACCTTCTCAACACATGCAGCAATATACACTTCATCCTTCTGGAACAGTCCCGTAATTCTCATACGGTCCCCCATCCCATCAACAACCACTTGGCCAACATGGTACTTGTGCATTTACATCCCCTTTAGATGAAATTAAGCATGAAGCCGAAGGCAGCACAAGCGAACACTAGAAGTGCCCACTCGTACCACCTAAGCTCCAAGTCTTCAAGCCGTCTGCGGCGTGTCATCTGGATACGAGAAAGCCGACAATAAAGGCGACCCCCATAACAATGATCCAGAGAAGTGTGTGATCGCGCATTCATTTCGCCCGATAGGTGATTTTCATGCCCTTGGGCACCCTCTTGCCCTTCTTGTACTCAGCAGGGGTCTGCACAACACGTGCATTTCCCTTACTGGCCGACTGGAAAGCACTTCCCAGACGGGCAAAGCCCTCATCTTCACTCATCTCATGGGCCTTATGCCCAAATCCGATGGCATCGAGACCCTTGCGGATATTCATGTTCTGAATGACAGGCATTTTGTGTCTCCTTGACACTAGTGTTGAAATGCGAACCTTTTCAAGTCATGCTCAGGACCACCACTCAGCCCCTCAGGGCCTTAACCATCTCGAATCGGCTCCGAAAGGTGGCATCAGGAATCCTCAGCCTCAGCACTTCCATGGCATCAGCCAACTTGTGCCGCTTCCGAATCAACTCCACCACAGACGGCGGCAGCGTAACCGTCATTGTGGTCGTTACCGACTCACTTGTCGTGATCTGCATTAACCCTCTCCCACTACAAACCAGCCAAAGCGGTACTTCACCTTGGCTGAAGGCTTCTCAACCTTCTTCAAGGCGTACTTTGCGAAGACGGCAGCATTGCGAGGAGCATCCTTACGCAATCCCAGAATCTTCGTCAAGTACTCCTCATCCATCAGAGCATCCATCTTGGCCCCAATTTCTTCAGCTTCCCCCCTCGTCTGGAAGGAACTGATCGACAGGGAACCACCGGGCCTGACATACTTGAACTTGCCAGCCGTACCGACTACTTGCATTTTCTTTCCTCCCGGAAATAGACACGAAGCGTGCCATCAGGCTGCTTCCTTGTGGAAACTTTCTTGCATTCGTACACAGCAGCAATGTACGCCGAAGAACGGACACCTGCATAGGCCATAACTTGCCAAGCAGGCACCACAAAATACTCGCCCATCTTTTGCATCTTGTGAATCTCTCTTCGCATTTCGCTGAATAGGCTGTACTTTGGGTAGGTGAAGCTCTTATCAAACAGCATTACGTACTCCCTAATAGCGGGGCGAGCTTGCCCTGCCTCACACAAATGGGGTCCGGCCTGCCGCGCCGCAACCGGGGCCACATTACCTAATGTACCACAGCTTAATTTCCCACGAGGGAGAGAGAGAGCGTATGCTGCAATAGTCGCGTGATCTGTAAAGACCTAATGCCCCAAGGTTCGCGCGGTTTTCTTCTCCGGGCGAGGCGAGCGGCCCGACCAGTTTTGCAACCGAACCCGAAAAACCCAGCAAAAACAACGGTTTAGCCACCGACTTGACAGGCCCGGCCCGGCGGCGTAAGATGCTGGCCGCACCGAACCCGCCTCTAATTCACCTGAAGGTTCCAATGATTTCAGCATACTTCATTAACCCTCGTGCCCTACGTACCCCGCCTCTACATCCCTTCCTCATATACGCCTTAGCTTACCCTTTCAAATACAGAGGTGTATTCGCTTACAACAATCTAGCACGAGACGTTATATCTCGTGTGTGTACCTCAGCAAGATTAGTTCCCAATACACATATCAACAATTATTATGAGTTAAGCCAAGACCCTTATACAAATCTGGAATTCAAGAATAGTATGCAGCTTAATACTCTTCCAGGCGTAATGTACAGAATTTACGCACAGTATGGAATACGTGCTTCCAGTTCCTTAGAAAATAAAGTCCTACTCCTGAATCCTTGGAGGATGCGTATCTAATGTATAATAATCTCTGTATATCCGAACCTCTATGGAGTACCTCCATGGACAAATGGCGTGTTCATCGAGTAATTTACCCAGCATTTGTCCCCCATAACGCTTATACCGGAAGCCCTCCTTACTGCACATGCAAAGAAATTAATGCACGGTGGATACACACTCTCCTAGAGGCGGCAAATTTCACCAGCGTTCCCTGTCCTGCTATCTATCCAGAATATGATGAACTTGAACTAGACTGTAATGACTACCTAGTTACACGGATGGAACCAATGGGCAACCTTAATATCGAACTTGAGGAATGGGACCACGCCGTACGGTGGTCCTCCCTCAATAACCACAAGCCTATGATGCTCCTGATAATCAACTGGAACAACTCCGAGGAACTCCCCAAATGCCCGAATGCTACGTCTGCGAAGATTTCTACGAAGAAGAGGATGACTCTGAATTCCTTATCTTCCACGATGGTCGGACCTACTGCCACGACTGCTACGACAACTTAAGCCTGACTACCCCACAACCGACCTCCGCTATCTGCGGTTGCGGAAGTACTACCCCCTGTGGCTCTTCAGGATGTGAACATCCCGGAATGGGACACAGCAGCATCATGCGCTATAATGCTGATGTTCGCCAATATTTCCCTGATTTCTACAAGCTCCCCAAAGAGAATAATCCTGTCTATACAGGTATCGAACTTGAGCTTGCTTGGAAAGTTGTTTCCTCGGAACGGCAGCCCATCCTTGATGACCTCTATAAGGAACTGGGCTACTGTATCTTCAAGCATGATGGCTCTCTTGATGACGGCTTCGAGATTGTGACTGCGCCTGCTTCAATGGCCTTCCATAAAGTAGCGTGGAAGAAGGTACTCCCCAAGTTGCGTGCCTCTGTACGATCATGGAATGCCTCCAGTCAACAGTGTGGTATTCACATTCACGTAGATCGCAAAGCCTTCTTCGGTCCTTCCGTAAAGGCGCACGAGTACAAGTGGGCAACCTTCATCAATACCCCAAGGAATAACGACTTCATTGCAACTATTGCAGGTCGTGACATCCGGGGTTCTCGTTGGTGTTCGGCCCAAGACAGGTACAACTTTGCAAACCCTGTAGGAGAGAACGGGAAATACTCGGCAATCAACTTCGACAAAGGCCCCACCCTTGAATGTCGCATCTTCCGGGGCAACATTGCCACTCTAGGCTTCATGAAGAACTTGGAGTTCATCTATGCCTCTCTGGAATTCAGTCGGGAAGTGGGCATTTCGCACAACAGCCTCTCTTACACGGAATTCTTGAAGTGGCTGCACAAGCATGAGAACAAGTATTACTACTTGTGTTACTTCCTCAATCAGAAGAATTACGCCAAGTACCCCACCGCAGTCAAGCGTTTCATTGCAGAAACTGACTTAAGCCTAGAGGACTAACATATGTGTCTCATTGCCTATAAACCCGCAGGTATCGAGTTCCCAAGTCGCCTCCTTCTCTCCACCTTTGCCCGGAACAGGGATGGCTTCGGCATCATGCTGTCCAATGAGGATGACACAATCTATCTCAATAAGGTACAGCCTACCTCATCCTCCGAGATTGAGAAGATGCTACCGGCTTTCAAGGACCGCAATGCGGCCTTCCATTGGCGTATGAAGACCCACGGACACATCGACTTGGAGAATGTGCACCCTTACCAAATCCTGAGTAAGGATGAGCACGGCCTCGATATGTACATGATGCACAACGGCGTCCTGAGTTGCGTCAATGAGGTAGACTCTTCCAAGTCGGATACTTGGCACTTCATCGAAGCCTTCTTGCGACCCCTTCTAGCGAAAGACCCCGACCTCGTTTACGACGAGAAGTTCCAGAACATTCTTGGTGACATGATCGGCACCAACAATAAGTTCCTGATTATGCGTGGGGACACCAAAGAACCCATCATTATTAACAGGACTTTCGGCACTTCCGCAGAAAAGTATGGGGGCTGCTGGCTCTCAAACACCTATGCCTTCACTGACCCCTCTGACAAGTCTGCATACACCACTACGTATCTGGGTGGATACTCTTATCGAGCCGATGGCCGGGGTAGCTACTACGGACGGGATGATTGGGGCTACAATGCGGACGATTACAAGAAGGACAATATGAAGGAGCCGACTTCGGAAGATACCAAAGAGGATGCCACTGTTCTCATTGATGTTACTGCAACCGTGGATTTCAATGCTCTTGCGGCACTGTCGATGGTCCAGCTAGAATGCCTTGTCTATGAAAATCCCGACTATGCAGTTGAAGCCTTGTGGGACCTTATTCATGGAGCCTGAAGTCTATATGGCTTCTTACGACCTGTGTGCAGTAGACCGCTTGGTATTCAAGAAGGGGGACCCTGAACCCATCATTATAGTGGATGTTGACGGAAAGCAGAAACCTCGTGTACTATCAGTAGCCCGCTTTGAAACGAAGGAGCTACAATTCTACGGAAAAAAAGAACAGAAGTACTGGCGTACCCACATGGTTCCCCTCATCGAGCTTTGGAGAAAAGCCAATGTTTCTTAAGTACACCCGGGAAGGTAAGAAAGTCATCCTGAGTTCAGCAGGTAAGGCCCTCACTTTACCCCTTGCTACCCTTAGTGGGTCCAAAAACTTTTACGATCGCTTGAAGAGGCAGAGTGAGGCAATGTCTCGGAACAGGGGTAAAAGCCCTGCAATAGACATTATTCCAGACCGGATTCTGGTCAATACTTTCTGGTCAATGCACTGGGATTACGAGATACGTACCAAGTATAACGGTAAGAATATCTGCCTGCCTCCCCACAATCGCCCAACAGAAGCATTAGAAGCATTAAATCCGTACATTGAAGTGATGGCAAATGAAACTCTCCTATATGTACTCCCGATCTTTGAACGTATGGTAGAGGATCATGTCATAAGTGCCGTTATGTATGCGGAAATCGTAGAAAGGGCATCCTGTCTTCCTAAGGTTGAGGAAAAAGAGCCAGAAACTGACGCACTAATCATTGCTTCTCCGAAGGCCTTCCTCCAATTTTTTAAGGAGAACTTCTAATGCCCTTGATCTTTGTTCCGCGTAACAAAGCATTGCCCTACAAACTTCTGCACGCCAATGCCCTATTTAATCTGTTCTGTGCAATTACTAATGTGTACAATGTTACATTGAAGTCTAAGGCACTTGATCACGAGTACAGTCTTCTAGAACGGAAATACCCAAACGCTAGGGGGAGTATTGGCATAAGTAACCCATCACAATTTAAGAGGGGTGTGGAAGAGGAAGGGGATGGGTACATTCTCTATGATACCGATACCTTCAAATTTGGGATACATGCCGCAATTAAGACCTGCCGGTACAGTAGACCACGTAACGTATACGATGTCCACTTGAATATGGGCTATAACATTAATCTTGCCACTTACTTACGAGAGAGGCACGCAGAAACACACGCATTTTTGCACCTTATGGAGGTTTCAGAATATGTATAAATGCCTATAGACAGAATTGTTCTAATCACATTCATCTTAATACTGGGACTATTAATCGTAACAATAGGTAAAGCACATGGCTGACAATTTTGCATCACTACCCACCAAGGAACTATTCGAACTTCCCGGTGAGGAATTAGCTGAACTCTCTGACGAACAATGGGCAAAAGTTGAAGCCCGCATGAAAGCACTAGTACAACGTCAACGGAAAGCACGAGGACGCAATGCCCCTACAGAAGAAGACAACCCAAGTAACGATTAATACTGAAAGGTACTTGCTGCCTTCTGGCAACTATAATTCTGATTTTTCAGAAGCCAAGTACTTATGGCTTGAGGCTTATATCCGAAAATGCACCTATGACGTTAGCCCTACAGCAATGGTATGGCGTAACTGGCCACAATTGAAGGAAATCATGGAAGCAACCCCAGACACAGTACCGGAAGTACCACATGACACAGATTAATGACGGCTACTCGGGCATTACTAGCAGCCCCATCCACAATCAGATCATCTATAATGAGAATCCCCCTGAACCTTTTATGAAGGCGATTGCCAATGACACCTACACCAAGGGGGACGCCAAGTTCTCCGTCACTGAACTCATTGTACCATCTAGGGTTGTCGCCCTAAACCACGAACACGGGGAGCAGACCCGTACACCCTTCTCAATGATTGATTCTCTCATGGGGCGCGCCATCCATAACATCATGGAGGACAATGACCAAGAGGGCATCGCAGAAGAAATTCTTTACACCACCATTGAGGGCGTAAAGATCAAGGGCCAATTTGACCGCCTAGAAGACGGCATCATTAAGGACTACAAATCAGTCAAGGTTAGTTCCTTTAAGGCGAAAGCCAATGAAGACTTTTATGATTGGGTCCTTCAACTTAACTGCTACGCTGAAATCCTGCGGGAACACGGTGTCGAAGTTGAAGGTCTTGCCGTCAATGCCTTTCTCAAGGACTGGTCGCCCATTGAACGGGACCGCTACGAAGACTACCCCTTCAATCCGTGGCCGGAAGTACACCTCAAGTTAATGCCTCCCGAGGAAATTCGTACTTGGATGACCACCAGAGTGCGCTCCCACTTGGCAGCAATGGAAGACCTGCCCCTCTGTTCTGACGAAGATCGTTGGGCTTCCCCATACACCTTTGCAATGAAGAAGCAGGGGCGTGACAGGGCAGTAAAGCTCTTCAAGACAGCAGAGGAAGCTAAGGAATGGTACTCTTACCAGACCGATAAGTCCCAACTCTTCCTAGAGAGGCGTCCTTCCACTTCTCGCCGTTGTCGTCACTACTGTCCAGTATCTCAGTTCTGCTCTCAGTGGGCTACCCTCAAGAGCGAAGAAGATACCGGCCCCATCTTGATCCCCCTTAATGACGTGGCTGCCCGTTCTTCATCCTTCTCAATCATGGAGTAATTATGAAAGTCATCGCTGCCTTTATTTTGCCTGTAGAAACTGAGGATGATACTCCTTTTGTTGACCTCTATGGCCTTATGGATACTGTGGACTTGCCAGAGGAATTTGAAGGCTGTGAAGAAGTGAAAATCATTGTCACCATGTCAAAGGCAAGTGAGGAATGAATTACTCTGTAGACATTGAGGTAGAAATCGAAGGTGAGCCTATCACACTCACCATTGATTTCCTTGCCACCTATACAGGACACTCTGAAGTGCGAACAGGTGAGGCAGAAATGCCCACCTTCGCCTTCTCCGACTTCGCCTTCTACTGGAATGACATTCTGACGCCCTTCGACTTCCTCGACCCTGAAGACCCGGCTAACCGTCTTCTGCATATCTTCCACATCTGGGGAGACATTATGACGGCAATCGAAAATGTAGTAGACCCCAATGACTTCACCTACGAGGAATAACATGCACACCTACATCTCTCATGCAACTTTAGTAAATGCCTGCTACAAATACTGGAAGGCCAAAAAGCTCGGCTACCAGAAGAGCAACTCCTCTTGTGAACTCTTTTACGAAGATGGTGCCCGCTGTGCTATCGGCGCAGCAATGGACCCCAAAATCCACGGCGATATCGAAGACAGTAATGTCTACGAATTAGTTAGGGATAAGTACGTTATCTTCGAGAACGCAGGATTTGCAGCAACTCTGCAAGAGGCCCATGACGTATGCTGCAACACTATGAGCATACGGCGGGGCAAATACATCGACAAGTTTGAGCGCCTCTTGAAGCGGGCACATGCTGAACTCAATCCCTTCACTCCAGACTAAGGAATAAACGCATGACTGATCGTACAATCACCTTCGAGATTCACGCCATCAAGGGGCACAAGGCCATGCACCGCAATCTTGTTGAGCGGGTATTCGGTGTCCCTTCCGATAAGCAGTACAATATCTTTCAGAATGGCTTCCCTGACCTGCGTATTATCTGCACGGAAGCACAGTTTGGCCGCTTCATCATGCTACGCAATGAGGCGGGCCTTGAAAATGGGATCAAGTGCCTTAACGCTAAGTACGTGAGTGACACCCGTGCCGGTAAGTATGTCTTTCTAGATGTGAGGTCCAATGAGAACAAGGGATGCTGCTGCTAGGATAGGGCGAGTATTAGCTTTGCGTCAATACCGCAAGAAAGTTATCCTTAACAAGAAACGTGAAACCCTCAAGAAATGGACAAGAAATGCACAACGTATTCGTCTACGGCACCCTCAAGAGTAGCAGTTGGAATCACCGCTACCTTGCAGAGGCAGAATTTATCTGCAAGGCCACCACACAGCACAAATATGTCATGCGTGATATAGGTATTCCCATCCTCATGCCCCATGTGGGCGGCTACCCTGTAAGGGGGGAACTTTATGAGGTGGATAATGCCACTCTTGCCCGCCTTGATCGCCTTGAGAACCACCCTACCAGGTACCAGAGGCACTTGCGCCCCTTCCATACACACCCCCTTTCTACTCCTTTGGAGGCGTGGACATACGAAATGGCCTATGAAGTTGATATTGAGAATCATCCTCAAGCAGTAAAGCCCACTCTCACATGGCCTTGAAGCGTCCCGCCTTACGTCTTGGAGCCAATTATTTCCGCACCCTGAAGCAAGTGGAGAAGTACAATGCCGCTAAGTGACTATGACATTCGTGCAGCATACAACAATTATGATCTGACCTTCAAGCAGGCAGAAGAATTTCTGACAGAGTTAGGCATGACGCCCGCTGAAGTTGTTGAATTGATGACTAGTCCTGTCCTGACTTCTTGTGATGGTGAGTACAACTATGACCAGTGGGAAGAATATGAAGCATACATGCAAAATTACCCTTCTGATACCCTTTGACAGGTGGCTAGAGGGCGTACCTCCTAAGCACAAGAGACCCTTTCTTGCAGCCTATACTGCCGCCCTCTTGAGTGAGGGGGTACGTGCCTTCAGACATGGCTGCGTTATCACCCGTAAGACCCCGATAGGAGCAGGATTTAATGCCTACAAGACCCATCCCCATCTTCTCAAGTACACGAAGTACCCGTTCATTCACGCAGAAGCCCATGCCTTATTTAGAGCGGGTCTTCAAAATGTGTCTGGGGCAACTGCCTACGTAATCCGCCTCAATAAGAGCGGCAACGTAGGGCACTCGAAGCCTTGCCGTATGTGTCAAGCGCTCTTTGCAGAGCACGGACTTTCCCACATCTACTATAGCACAAATACAGGAGTTGTCAAACTATGACAGAGCACGTCAAGTGGCCTTCCATCGACAATTTTCATAACGTGCATCGGCACATCAATTCCAAGAAGGAATACCTTGAGACAGTAATTGCCTATGTTCCCAAGGTGAAGCTGCACGGCACCAATGCAGCTATTCAAATCTTCCCTGATGGTAAGGTGGTAGCCCAGAGCCGCAAGCGTATCCTCAGTAGAGAGGAAGATAATCATGGCTTCTGTGCCTTTGTAGGCGACACGGAAGACTATTGGGCATCTCTCTCCAAGGGCAATCACCTTACTGTCTTTGGTGAATGGGTGGACCCCAAGATGCACAAGGAGAAGACGGCCACTCAAAAGCTGGATGATAAGTATTTCTTCCCCTTCCTTGTAATTGTAGACGGCAAGAACTTGATCTTCCGGGATGAAGAACTCGCCTCTTGCTTTGGTGACGATGTACTCGACTCTGTACGCCCTATCAGGGAAGAATTTGATGTACTGACTATCGACTACCTTGATCCCGTCTCTATCAAGATGGCGCAGACCGCGATCAATTTGCAAGTCAAGTTCCTATCCAAGATGGACCTCTTCATTCATGAGGAATTTGGGGTTGACGGTCCGGCAGAGGGTCTGGTATACTACCCTCTCATGCACAATATGTCTCTTGATACCCTCGGCACCTACTCCTTCAAGGCCAAGGGCGTGGCCTTCCAGATTACAGCAGCCAAGAGTCCCGCTGCGACAGAACTACCACCTGAAGTCCACAAGAACCTTACAGCCTTTACTGATATGGTTACTACTGAGAGGCGTCTTCGGCAAGGTGTGGAAGAAGCTTGCAAGGGGACTTTCGACATTAAGCAGACGGGTACTTTCGTAGGATGGGTAAGCAAGGACATTCACAAGGAGTGTCAGGCTGAACTTGCCGAGGCAAAGTTGGAGTGGAAGAACCCCCTCCTAAAGTACATCAGTACCAAGGCCGCTAACTGGTTCATCACTCGCTGTCGAGAAGGAGATACTGATGGCACGACTACTTCCAGCCCAAGTAATTGAGGCTTGCGTCTTTTGCCCTCACTACATCTTTAGTTGGCACGATGAAACGTGCTCAGAGGCAATGGACGCATCACGAGAAGACAGAAATACTTTCGATCCCGAAGCAGAAACACCCAAGTGGTGCCCTCTACAGGAGATAATTTAGGACTAGTAACCGGAGGTGTCTTCTAAACACTTAACCGTAATTGGAGTTGAAAATGCAGGTTCGAGTCCTGCCTAGTTCACCAACATAAGGAAACCATATGCGATTTATTGGAGACGTACACGGTAAGTGGCAGAGATACCGAACGATCATTGCTGATTGTCCTGCTTCTATTCAAGTGGGAGACTTTGGCGTAGGCTTCATCGACCCGGTGACGCAAGAGTATTCTGCTAACCCTCCCTTCGACGCCATGACTAAAGGGGATCACCGCTTCATTAGGGGCAATCACGACAATCCTTCGACGTGTGCCAAGCATGCTCGATGGATCGCAGATGGCACTGTAGAAGACGATATCATGTACATAGGTGGTGCCTTCTCTATTGATCGAGAGTGGCGGACAGAAGGATATACTTGGTGGCCTGAAGAAGAACTCTCTTATGGAGAACTTCAACTACTGACAGACAAGTATCTTGAAGTAAAGCCTCGCATTATGGTCACACATACTTGTCCTGAAGTAGTAATTACTTCACTATTTCCCATCTCTTACAAGAGTATCATCCCTAGTAGGACACAGCAAGCCTTGCAAGGAATGTGGGAAGCACACAAGCCTGACTTCTGGATTTTCGGACACTGGCACTACCCCGCCGACAAGACCATCTTGGGGACCCGCTTCATCTGCCTTGATGAACTTGAATACCTTGACTTTGACCTTAGGAACACAGAATGAATATCCTACCCTTCCACATGCCTAAGTGTGCCAACTGCCACAAGAGGTTCCGGCCTCGCCTCTTGTCTACCTTACCCAAGGCATACTGCTCCATTGGGTGCTTCAAGAGTGCCGAACCTGAACACTTCGCAGAAAGTATGCACGGAGGTAATAGTGCCTAAGTGCAACTACGAAAAGGAATGAAGATGACTCGCCTTAATAGAAATATGAAGAACTTTATTGCCCGAATCCTCTACCAACAAGTGCCTAACTATGACTTCAAGGACTTAGACAAGAAGCAGAACGCACTAGCTCACAAGCTATACAAGAAACTGTATCCTGCTGATGTGCTCCGAAAGATCAAGAACCTTCCAGATGGGTGGCTCAAGGCCCGCTCTGCCATTAAAGTGCAGTTGGGCATACGAGGATATAGCTTTGTTGAACTTCCTTTAGGTGAGGAACTTCCCTTCATCTTTAAGGACCACAATAGGGCTGTCTTCGCTCTCCCTGAGGATGACCCCTTTACTCTTGAATACTATGCAATCAAGGAGGAAATGAATAAGAGAACCAATGAATGGCGGGCAGTCCGCGATCAAATTCATAGCGTAGTGAATAGCTGCAATACCGTAAAGCGCCTCTATGAGGTGTGGCCTGAGTGCCGTGCCCTTGTAGAGCCTAAGTTAGCCGAAGCCTATCCGGGGCCATCCCCGACTCTTGCACCAATCTCTACTGAACTCAACAACCTAATATTTGGAAAGAAGAAATCATGACATACCCCCTAAATCGTACTCGATTCCAGTCCTATCTTCAGGGACTACACCCTGATACCTCAGTAACTTGGGAACCTCTCAATCGGTATGCCCGAGTTACCGGCCAGCACTTTGAAGTAATGTCTCCCAATGCGGTCTTTGATCGTAACGATGATCTGCATATCGCTCCCAAGTGGGCACAGAAGTTTATGGCTAAGACCAACATTGCCCGAGAGAATGCTGATCGACTGACTGCCCGGACTGCCCTCCGCCTATTGGGAGAGGTTGGCCGATGAACCCTGTAACAATCGCTATCTGGGCTACCGCTGCCCTACCAGTTGTACTGGCAATCATCTTCCATGCAGGAGGTGCCTTCTAATGCCTTTCTATATTATCAAGAACCCTTTCTTGTGGGGTCTTGGTACGATGCTTGTCATGGCTTGGTACGGCATTGATGCGCTCCTTAGTTGACAAGCTCGTTCACATCTGATATAAAGGAAGCTATAACGGAAAAGGTAATTGATGACCTCATTTAACGACCATACCTCCAAGGATATCATCAAGGCCCTTGTCATGGGAGATTCAGGAACAGGTAAGACAGGCATGTTGGCGTCCCTAGCCAATGCTGGTTACAAGCTCCTGATCCACGACCTTGATAACGGCCTAGATATCCTAGGAGAATACCTTACACCTGAAGGAAGAGAACGTGTTTTCTTCCATACCTATGACCTTGGTTCACAGAAGGATGCGGCAGAGTTTGGACGCCGTATCAAGAAGTGGGGGGAAGATGATATCCCCGAGACGAAGGACCTAGATGCCTCTTACGTCATCGTAGTAGACACACTAGGCTCTTTAGCAGAACTCATTAGGGTTTTCACTCTACGCTCCAAAGGCATTGACCCAAAGACAGTAGCATTCTCAAGAGAATACTGGGGTGAAATGCAGCGAGTAATGCTTGAACCCCTAGTGTACTTGACAGGCCCCCTAGTTCCGTGTAATGTCATCATCAATACGCACATTCAGGAGATTGAGAATAGCTCAGGCATCCTGAAAGGGTATCCCAAGACTGTTGGTAAAGCCCTGTCTCGTGATATCGGTAAGCTCTTCAATAATGTGTGGGGCACCGATAAGAAGAGGGACGGTACTATCGTCCTAAAGACCCAAGGGGACAACTACCTGCCCCTTAAGACCTCAACCCCTAGCCGGGTAAAGTCAGAAGAAGCACTGGACCTCGGCACAATCTTTAACCACATCCTAAAAGGAAACTAAATGACAGACCTATCAATCTTCAATACCGCAATTGGCGACATCAAGGAGCCAGCCATCTTCCCCGATGGTAAGTACATCGTTACCTGCGCCAAGCATGAAGTCGGCACCGCAGGCAAGAAGGATACCCCCTACTGCGACCTTACCTTCCGGGTCAATGAGGCACTGGATGGGCAGGACCTCTCGGACTTTGATCTGACGGCCTACAATCTGACTGACCGTATGTGGCTTACTGACAAGTCGGCCTTCTATGTGATGCAGAACCTCAAGCAGATCAATCCTGACTCGGAAAATGCCGAGAGTATTGGTGACGCTGTTGAGAACTATGTAGTTGGTTCACAGGTTATCGTGAACGTAGGCCCGGACAAGAGCAGCACGAGTGATCGCCGCAAGGTTATCCTCCGCTACGAAACCCTTGGCTATAAGTAGTACTTTCTGCCTAATCGTCTCACTGATCTTCAGTTAGGCAGAGTGAAGGGGCTTCGGCCCCTTTGCTGTACCTAAAAGCGGGGTGGAGCAGTCCGGTAGCTCAGGTGCCTCATAAGCATCAGGTCGTAGGTTCAAATCCTACCCCCGCTACCAATTACTGGGCGTAGTTCAATAGGTAGAGTGCCTGCTTTGGAAGCAGGAGGTTGTTGGTTCGAGTCCAGCCGCCCAGACCATTAACATAAGGAGTAGAAAGATGCCTTACGAAAGCAAGTCAATTGAGGATATGACCTTTCATGGGGGATGCACAGGTGTCATTGTAGACGGCCCCCATGTAATCATGTACATTGAAGATGACAAGATGTTTGAGCAGATGCGGAAGAACGTATGACCCATAAGATTGTAATTGTAGGAGACGCCTATGGAGAAGAAGACGAGTTGACTGCCAAGCCTTTCCTCGGTGCAGCGGGGCATCTTCTGGATGAATTGCTTACGGCAGTTGGACTTTCCAAAGAAGACTGCCTTATCACAAATGTCTTCCTTGCCCGACCCTATAAGGGAGACATCAAGAATTTCTTCCTTAAGAGACCCGCCTTCAAGAAGTTGGGGAAGCCCTCTCCCTTTCCTGCCTACGGAGCCTACGGTTTCTGTCATCCCGAACTTGAGCACCACGTCGATGCCCTCTACAAGACAATCAAGGAGGCAAAGCCCAACCTTATTATCGCCCTTGGATCAACTGCTCTCTGGGCACTCACTGGCGAACATGGAATTGCGTCTTATCGAGGCACTATCCTCAAGTCATACACAGGACACAAGACTATACCCACTTATCACCCGGGAGCAGTTCTACGCGACTTTTCCCTACGAGCGGCTGTATTCGCAGACCTAGCCAAGGCCAATAAGGAGGCAGCCTTCCCGGAAATCAAGGTCAAGGAGAAGAAGATTTGGATTGCAGAGCAGGTCAAGGACTTGGACCTCTTCTACAATCTCTTCATCAAGAAGTCAGACGCCTTCGCCTTCGACGTAGAGACCAACTTCCATCGTAGGGAAATCACCTGTATCTCTATTGCCCCTACACCTAATGTCTCTCTTGTAATTCCCTTCGCTCTTAAGGATGGAACCTCCTACTGGACCAACGAAGATGACGAAGTGGCCTGCCTCCTATGGCTCTATAAATTATTTCGAGATGCGTCTAAGAAAAAGATTGCACAGCATGCCCTCTACGATCTATTCTACCTGACCGACTACGGCATCTTCCCTCTCGGCCCTGTCGAAGATACCATGCTTATGCACCACACCCTGCAGCCCGAACTTCCCAAAGGTCTTGGCTACCTAGCGTCCATCTACTGCAACTTTCCTGCATGGAAGATGTTCCGCAAGACCGTGCAAAAGGACATTAACAAAGCAGATGACTAAATACATTCTTCCCTATAAGGCTGGAAGCAAGAGTGCCAAGGCCCTCTCCGAAGCACTTAATGCCCCACGTATTCGTACACGTAACTCCCGCTTCCGAGGTAGCCCCTCCAAGACAGTAATCAATTGGGGCAACTCTCACATCACTAACCCCGAAGTTCTGCGCTGCCGCATCCTGAATGCCCCTGCCAAGGTGGCACTGGCGTCTAACAAGCTCTCTTTCTTTCAGCAGTTAGCGGATAGGGAAGGCGTTCTTACCCCTGATTGGACTACAGTTAAATCTGTAGCTGAAGAGTGGTCCCGAGATTACAAAGTAATATGCAGAACTATTCTGAATGGACACAGCGGTGCAGGCATTACTATTGCATGTGCACCTTGTGAAATTGTGGATGCCCCACTGTACACCAAATACATTAACAAAGACTATGAGTGGCGAGTGCATGTTGTAGGTATGCATTCTGTAAGTATTCAGCGCAAGGCTCGGCGTATGTCAGTACCTGACGAAGATGTTAATTGGCAGGTACGAAACCATGACAACGGCTTTGTGTATATTCGAGGTGATCTTCAGAACTTCTCCCCCACCTTCATTAATCGCCTACAAGAGACGGCTGAAAACGTAGTCAATTTCTTGGGCCTAGACTTTGGGGCAGTAGACCTGATTTCAAATTGCCAAGATAATATTTATGTACTAGAAGTCAACACCGCCCCCGGCCTTGAAGGCGCAACTGTCAGTGCGTATGCCGACACTTTAGAGGACAACCAAGATGCTGAATAAAGAATTCATTCTAGATACTCTACGTACTTCCAAGCGCCCCCAAACTTCCGGTAATTTCTGGGAAGGGCATTGGTCAATACCTGATGTACCTACCTGTGCTATTGGCTGTATCACCCTAGCATACGCAAAGAACGGTGATCCCCATCCCTCCATCTCGGCTGTGATACGCACTCTTGAAGAGGTATGGGGTGCGGGAGTATACGACGACATTATCAGATGGAATGACAAGTACCGCTTGACCTTTGCACAGATCGCTGACAAGCTAGAAATGAAAGGAGCATAAATGCCAACAGTAGTAACAGTATCGAGCACCACTGACCGCCTTAATCTCTTGTGGCAATCCTGCTTAGTGATGGCACTAGCAGATGCGACAAGGCCCTTCAGTCCTAAGGAGTCAGAAGAGATTGCAGAGGTGCGCCAAGATGCCCTCAACTTCTTCCTAGAGGCGGAGAACCTTGAAGACCTAGAGACTATCTGTGACTTTGCGGAGATTGATCCAGACTTCTTCCGCACCAAGGCCCTGCAAATCCTGAAGTCAGGAGTAACCATTGGTCCCAAGGAACAAATCTGGGCAGTATTGGAAAAGAAATATGAACCTAACTAAGGACACTGTTACCAACTCAGTCATTGCGCGTATGGTCCAGCGCCAAGAGGAAGGCCAACGCAAGTACCTTACCACTCTAGGAGATAATCCACGCCACTTCACAGACCCGGACCAGTGGCTCATTGACTTGCAGGAGGAACTCCTAGACGCCATTCAGTACATCGAGAAGTACCGGATGGACCGGCGCAACCTCCAATACAAACTAGTTGCTCTTCTTCACGACAATAATGTACC
>Ga0105050_10003487_pt1 | contig 21708 bp, 14 predicted proteins | sample FRY01_FD_78088 | JGI IMG/M metagenome (GOLD analysis project Ga0105050, IMG submission 78088) | Freshwater microbial communities from Lake Fryxell liftoff mats and glacier meltwater in Antarctica - FRY-01 | ecosystem: Environmental > Aquatic > Freshwater > Ice > Glacier meltwater ...
GATTGGCGAACCGGGTAAAGAAGAAATGAGTAAGCACAAGAAGAAAGAGTTGCCGTTTGATCAAATGCCTATTCAACGCCTGGCTGGTGCGGTAGTGTATGCTGAAGCTGATGGAGTCATGTATCTGGCCCTGGTGCATGATATTTTTGGCCACTGGACACTCGCGAAGGGAAAAATTGAGCCTAATGAATCCGTTGAAGCAGGCGCAGTGCGGGAAATAAAGGAAGAGATTGGCGTCGACATGGTGATTGAGGCTGAGTTAGGAAAGAATGAATACGTTGCCTCCAATCCTGAACATGGAAAGATTCGAAAGCAGGTCCATTATTTTCTCGCGTCGACATCGTATAGCGAACTTACTTTAGAGAAAAAGGGTGGTCTTGATGATGCGAAGTGGTTCAAGGTAGCCGAGATTCTTGAACTTAATTTTTACGAAGATATCCTGCCGATTGTCACCAAGGCCATTACTATGTTAGTTGGCCGTGGAAGTGTTCAGAAATAGTTGCGAACAGGAGCATTTTAGCGTAATATCTTGCCAATCCAATTCTGTCCGTTCCGCCGGCTGGCGGATCTATACCTACTAACTATCATCTACATTATGGACACTGACTTATCTCGTCTCGAAAGTATCCTCAATACTACTTTTTCCGACAAAACACTGCTTTCTATTGCGGTGACGCACCGTTCGTACCTCAATGAAAACCGTGACATCACGCATGATCATAACGAACGCCTCGAATTTTTAGGAGATGCGGTTTTGGAGCTGGTCGTTACCGATCACCTTTTTCGCACATACCCAGAGAAAGCAGAAGGAGAGCTCACTGCTATACGTGCAGCTTTGGTAAATACAAATATGCTTTCAGAGACCGCACAGCGTTTGGGCATCAACGATTTTATGAAGCTCTCACGCGGTGAGGCAAAAGACATAGGACGTGCTCGTCAGTATATTCTGGCAAATGCCTTCGAGGCACTGGTTGGTGGTATGTATATGGATCAGGGGTATGACACCGCAAAAGCATTTATAACAAGAGAATTACTCTCTCGCACTGAAGAGATTGTAGAAAAGAAATTGTGGCAAGATCCAAAGAGCCGTTTTCAGGAAAAAGGGCAAGAGGTTTTTGGAAAAACACCCACCTACCGCACACTCAAAGAAGAAGGTCCAGACCATGACCGTGTGTTTACCATAGGTGTTTTCCTAGGCGAAGAGCTCATCGCAGAAGGCTTCGGTCGCTCAAAGCAAGAAGCAGAGCAGGCAGCGGCTATGAAGGGGCTTGATGAAAAGGGGTGGTAAAGATGGTAGGGGTCCCCGTAAAGATTTTTTAGTTTTTGAAATAGAAAAGAGCTCAACATTCGCGCGATGCGAAGTGAGCTCTTTCGTCGTCCGTCGTTCGCGCCGGCTGGCGCGAACGACGGTGGTCAGTGGGTGGTCACAATGCGCACATGCCACCTGGCCAGCGTACTGTAGGTGGATGCGACATCTCCCCCTGCGATCGTCGAATTGAGAACGGTACTCAATGCCATACGCACCGTGGGGTTGCCACCGATCGATTCGAGGATTGCCTGGAGCGCGCTGGGAGGCACGTTCCGGGCGAGCGTTTTCAGCGCCGCGAAATGTGCTTTCGCGGCAGCCTCGCTCGGATGAAGCGTCTCGCCAAGAGCCCCGATCTTAAATGTCGACAGTTCACCTTCCTTGAGACAGGTATACCCGTCGACACTGAAGGTGGTAATCGCAGCCAGGGAGTCAACGATGGACACATTGGTGATGAACGGCTTACCGCCGCAGATAACTACCTGCGCCATCGCCGGCATGATGCCGAAGAGGGCGACGAACATGGCGGCGAGGAAGGCGGCGGCGAGGGACTTGGTGGACATGAGGGTCTTCTCCTTGTCCGGGCGCATCATTGCTCCCAGACTCTAATATAGATTATACACCCTTTATATATTTTGTCAATAGCTATGGGGAAAGAGCTTGTTTGGAGGTTTTTTGGGTCGGTGAGAGGTGAGAGGGATGAGAGGTGGGTGGTTTTTGCTGAAAGCAAAAACCACCCACAGCATGCTCATTAAAAAAGAGCGTAGCAATGCTAGGATAGAGTCACATGTATCTCAAATCGCTTGAAGTTTCGGGTTTTAAATCTTTTGCAAAAAAAAGTGAGTTGGAGTTTTCGACTGCGGTCACTGGCATTGTCGGTCCCAACGGCTCGGGTAAGTCTAATATCGCAGAGGCATTTCGTTTCGTCCTGGGTGAGCAGTCTTTAAAGTCAATGCGGGGCAAGCGGGGTGAGGACCTTATTTTCAATGGCTCTACAAGCGTCTCAAGGAGCAACCGCGCATCGGTTAAAATAACGCTCGACAATACTAAAAAACAATTCCCCATTGATTTTGATGAAGTGACCATTGAGCGGAGCGTGTATCGCGATGGTGCAAATGAGTATGTGTTAAATGGCAGTCGCACGCGCCTGAAAGATGTCCAGGAGCTTCTGGCGTCTGCAAATATCGGCTCTACAGGACATCACATCATTTCTCAAGGTGAGGCGGATAGGATTTTGACCGCAAACCCAAAAGAGCGGCGCGAGATGATCGAGGATGCCTTGGGTCTTAAGATTTTTCAATACAAAAAAGCAGAAAGTGAACGAAAGCTCATAAAGACGGGAGAAAATATTGCTCAGGTAGAATCACTCCGAAGGGAGGTGACACCGCATCTGCGCTTTTTAGAGCGACAGGTAAAAAAAATTGAAAAATCACTCGAAGTGCAGGAGCTCTTAAAAAATACCTACCGCGAATATTTAAAACGCGAAGATGAGTATGTTGCGTATCATCATGACCGATTGATGGGTGAGGTGCGCGCACCACAAGCAGAGCTTGCGCAACTTGAGAAAGAATTAGAAAAAGCAAAAGAGGTACTCAAGGATGCAGAGAAAGACGAAAAGCGCGATGCACTTGTCGCACTCGAAGGGAAGCTCAGAGTCTCGCGAGACACAAAGCAAGAGATAATTCGAGAGATAGGGCGTCGCGAAGGACAGATCACCTACCTTGAGAGACGCATTGCTGAGCACGAAAAGAAAAGCGAGAGGAAGGAGGCGTCGCCGGTGCCTTTTGTGCAGATTGAACGCGCAATCGCACGTGTTGAAACTATTGCAGAGGGGGTGAAGGCACAGGCAGAGCCGACTACGCTCATGCGGGTTATTGAGGAAATAGTGCACACATTGCGTTCGTTTTTGAATGATGTGTCTCGCACGTCTGCGGAAGAAGACTCCCTTGAGCAGGATGCAGACGAGCTAAAAGAATTTCTTAAAGAAAAAACAAAGCTCGATGCGCGTTTGGCATTATGCGATAGGGAAGAGGATTCGTTTCGCACAGATTATGAAGAGCTAAAATTTTCTATTGAAGCAGAGCGCGGGAAAAGTAGGGATGCAGAGCGAGAAGTATTTCGCATTATGGGACGCGAGCAGGAGCTCGCGCAGACGATTGCACATATTGAAAGAGAGCAACAATCACTCGAGCGCGACAGGGCAGAGTTTAAGTGCGAGCTTGAAGAGGCTGTGTCACTGATCGGACGCGCTACTATGGAGTATCTCACCTGCGTCATCTTAGACGAGAAGGGTGAACAGGTGAGTCGCCAAGCATTAGTTTCTGAGGAGCGCGGTGTCCAGCTCGAACGCAGACGCACACTCGAAAAAATGAAAATACGCCTCGAGGAATTGGGCGCTGGTTCTACTGACGATATTTTGAAAGAATACAATGATGCCAAAGAGCGTGACGAATTTCTTGCGCGGGAAATAGATGACTTGCAGAAGTCGGTGGTGTCTCTTGAGAGCTTGATCAAAGAGCTTTCGGAAGAATTGAATACACGGTTTGTGGAAGGGATTGAAAAAATTGCCTCAGAGTTTACCACTTTCTTCACTCTCATGTTTGGTGGTGGTACCGCAGAGCTTCGCAGGATACAACCAAAGCGTCAGAAGAAACAAGAAGACGTAGACAGTTTGTTGGATAGTGGCGAAGAAAGTGATCCGCTAGCTGGCGGAGAAGATGGGATTGAGATTGATGTGTCTCTGCCAAATAAACGAGTGAAGGGCCTTGAGATGCTTTCGGGGGGCGAACGTGCACTCACCTCCATCGCACTTATCTTTGCAATGAGTCAGGTCAATCCGCCACCATTTGTGATACTTGATGAAACAGACGCGGCGCTCGACGAAGCAAACAGCAGGCGCTATGGCGACATGATAGCGTCTTTGGCACAGAAGTCACAGCTCATTTTAATAACTCACAATCGCGAGACCATGTCGCGCGCGGGCGTGCTTTACGGTATCACTATGGGAGGTGACGGGGTTTCAAAACTCCTTTCGGTAAAGCTTGAAGAGGCTGTGGAGGTCGCGAAGTAAGTTGAAACACGAAAGAGCGCCTCCGGAGGAGGCGCTCTTTCGTGTTTCTTTTTACACACCCTACACCAACTCAAAATCAAGAGTCCTATCTTCAAGGCTTGCGCGGATGAGTTTTATCTGCACCACATCTCCGAGACGATATTTTTCTGCCGTGCGGGTTCCTTTGATATGGTATTGCTTGGGGTCGTGCGTGAAGAAATCTTTTTTAATAGACGACATGCGTACCAAGCCTTCTGCTTTGGTGTTTTTTTCTTCCACATAGATACCCCAGTCGGCAGTACCAGTAATGAGACCTGTAAATGTTTGTCCGATCTTTGGTTGCATAAATTCCACCTGCTTGTACTTTATGGACGTACGCTCTGCGCTGACCGCTTCCAGTTCACGCGCTGACGATTGCACTGAAAGACGCTCGTACTTCGCACTTTCTTGCGCAGAAAGCTGTGTGCCATTGAGATGTTTATACAGAAGGCGATGCACCATGAGGTCGGGGTAGCGTCTAATGGGGGAGGTGAAGTGTGTGTAAAATTTAAATGCGAGACCAAAGTGCCCAATGTTTTTTGTTGAGTAAATCGCTTTTGCCATGGAGCGGATGGTCGCAGTTTTGATGAGGTTTTCTTCTGGAGTACCCGCGATTTCTTTGAGGAGCTCATTGATCTCTTTCGCAGAGACGAGCCCGCCCTTATTTTTTAGGTCATAGCCGAGCATTTTGAGGAAAAGACCGAGCTCTTCTATTTTCTCTGCGCGTGGGACATCGTGGATGCGGTAGACAAAGGCCATGTCTTTGCCGTGTTTCTTAGAGAGGTTGTAGATGTGCTCAGCGACACGCTGGTTTGCCAAGAGCATAAAGTCCTCGATCATGAGCATCGTCTCGGTGCGGGTTTTGAGGTGTATGTCTAGAGGAAAACCTTTTTCATCAAGTTCAAAAACGACTTCTGGTTGATCAAAAGCGATGGCGCCTTCTGTGTGTCGCGCTTTGCGGAGGATCCTTCCTAAGTCCATGATGATGCGTAGGTCGTCATGCATGTCGCCCTCGCCTTTGTCGAGGACTTCCTGAGCTTCTTCGTAGGAAAACCTGCGATCAGAATGGATGATCGTCTTGCCGTACCACGTGTCAGTCACGGTACCATCTTTTTTCATGGTAAAAATAGCAGAGAATGCGAGCCTGTCTTCGTGTGGTCGGAGTGAACAGAGGTCATTAGAAAGAATTTCAGGAAGCATCGGGATCACGCGATCCACGAGATAGATAGAGGTACCACGCTCCTGCGCCTCTTTGTCGGTCGCGTCATTTTCTTGTACGTAGTGTGAGACGTCGGCGATGTGCACGCCTATTTCAAAAGTATCGGCGTCTATTTTTTTAAGGGAGAGCGCGTCGTCAAAATCTTTTGCAGTTTTTGGGTCAATAGTGCATGTTGGCACACTGCGGTAGTCGCGACGTTTTGGGTCTTTCTCTGCATCCGCGAAAATCTGCACGCGGGTTGCATTGAGTTCTTCTGCGCGAGACGCAACATCTGTTGGGAAATCGACAGCAAACCCACCGCCACGGATGATGGCCTGCATCTCGGTCTCATGTTCACCAGCCTTGCCGAGAATGTCTACGACTTCTGCTTGTGGGCGTTCCTTTGGATTATCCCACAGCGTGAGCCGTACGACTGCTTTCATGCCGACATCGGAAGAAGAGGTCTTTGGAAGGGCGAAAATGGTGTGTATTCGGCGATTATCAGAGCGGAGGAATGGGCTGTTGTCAGTGAGGACGATGGTGCCCACAAACTCCGCGTGTCCTCGGGAAATGACCTTAGTGACGCGCCCGCTCTGGCGATTGTTCGGTGTTTTGCCGAGGAGTTCGATCTCTACAATGTCGCTATCAAGCGCGACTCCCGTCTCTTCAGGGGCAATAACCACGTCCTCATCAAAACCAGCTACCGCAATATAACCAACACCCTTCCCCCGGATCATAATAATCCCTTCAAATATTTTATTTTCACTCATGTGACGCCTAGTATAACAGATTGAGCTCTGACTTGCTCTGACTGAATGCTGGTATTTGTTGTGCATAGATTCTTAATGGTGAAACTAGTACAAAAATTTGACCTGTAAGGCTTATTCTGGTACTCTTCTTGATACATGTTAAAGATGCGATTACAGCGAATAGGACGCAAAAACAGCCCCTCATACCGAGTGGTCGTTGTTGACTCACGTCAGGGACCAAAAAGTGGTAAGTTTGTGGATATGCTCGGCTCATACAATCCACGAGCAGGAGAGTTTTCTATCAATGGAGATAAGGCAAAGGAATGGATCGCGAAAGGCACGCAACTTTCTCCAACTGTTCACAATATGCTCGTCTCAAAGAAGATTATAGATAAAGCAAAGATCACGAAGCAGGCTCCTAAGAAAGAAGCGGTTAAGGCCTCTGAGGTAGTAGAAGCTGTGCCAGCTACAGCATAATAAATTATCAAGTTTTTGACGTTGACGTGTATGCCATTTTTCAAGTACTATTAGGGTTAACGTCGAATAGACGTACATTACGAGACTAGCAGTATTATCTAATATGGAACGAGATCAGCAATTCCTCGAGTACGTTGTAAAAGAACTTGTCGACAATCCAGACGCTGTAAAAGTAACCCGCACGGTTGACCAGATGGGAGTCCTCCTTATGCTCGATGTACACCCTCTCGATATGGGGAAGATTATCGGACGTTCAGGCAATACCGCAAAAGCAATTCGCACACTTCTTCGGGTCGTAGGTATGAAGTATGACGCACGCGTGAATCTCAAGATAAATGAACCAGAAGGTGGTCGTGGTCCAAGTATAGGCACAGGTATGACCCAAGCACAGATGGCAGAAAACCGCGAGCCAAAGTCACTCGACGAGGCGATTGAGGATCTAAAGATGTAATCATGAAGATGTAATCAAAAGAGCGCCATAGGCGCTCTTTTGATATACTGTACTTAGTACTATGCATTTTCATATAGTGACTCTTTTTCCAGAGATGTGTGAGGCGTATACCAATGCGTCTATTTTGGGGCGTGCGCAGGAGAATAAAAAAATAAAAGTTTCGTACTACAATCCGCGAGATTTTGCGAATAATAAGCACAATAAGGTGGACGATATTCCGTATGGTGGCGGGCCTGGTATGGTTATGTATGCAGAGCCTATTGTGCGTGCGGTTGAAAAAGCTCTTGGCATATATGTGAAAAATCCTAAAACCACCAAAAGTAAAGCCATGGGTGGTTCTGGCAAGAAAACGAAAGTGTTGATTATGTCTCCGCGGGGAAAAGTATTTGATCAGGCGTATGCGACAAAGCTTGCAAAGTCATATTCTGACATTGTATTAATTTCAGGGCGCTACGAGGGGATTGATGCGCGAGTGAAAAAAATCTTGAAAGCAGAAGAGGTGACGGTTGGTCCGTATGTGCTCACAGGAGGAGAACTTCCTACTCTCACTATAGTAGATGCAGTTTCTCGGCATATTCCGGGCGTATTAGGGAAATCTGAATCAGTTGAAGAAACCCGGATTACGAACGGGGAAGTCTATACACGCCCAGAAACAGTAGAATGGAATGGTAAAAAATACCGTGTTCCCAAAGTGCTCCAATCAGGAAATCATAAGCTCATAGATGAGTGGCGGGGAAAAAAGTAAGCTCCGTGTCAAGGCTTCACCTTGACACGGTATGTTTTTTGCCTTCTGCCTATTTTTTAGGTATAATACGAATATGAACACTGTTACTATTCCAAAAGAAATAGCATCTCAGGGTGATCTTGTGGTGTTGCCTCGTGCTGAGTACGAAGCACTTTTAAGTCGCGCAGAAGGTGCGAAAGACTGGATATATGACTCTAAGGTTGTATCGGTAATTAAAAAACGATCTCTGTCAGCTCGCAAGGAACATCTGGTTGGAAAAACTACTACATGGTCTATTAAAAAATAGAATGTTCACTGTCTCCTACGGTACTGCAGTAAAAAAAGATTTAAAGAAACTTTCGCGGAAAGTACTCAAAGAGGTCGACGGTGCGTTTTCAAAAATTGCAGAAGATCCTTATAGTTCTGGTGAAAGGTTGATCGGTAGCTTGAGTGCTTTTTATTCATACCATATGCGAGTGAGTAAAGTTGACTATCGTATCATTTACGAAATACTCCCCTCAGACCAGATCGTCCTTGTTCTTATCATCGATACTCGAGAAAATATGTATGATAAATTACGACGAAGAGTGTAAGTGTAGGACTTGCCTAGGTAGGTACACTTATTTGACTTGTTTAGGTCCTCTGTGGTACCATATCCGAACGCAAAAGGACTGTCTTGATTGTGTTTTGGCTGATTGATTTTCATACTGCGTAAAGGTGCAAAGGGTCCTAATTTTGAATAGTGTTGTATTTACAAACTCAATAGGGCGGTGTTGGGGTTTTACTCGTTATGTGCGAGGGATTTTTTGTGCACATACTATAGGTAATCCACACCCTCCTATTGCTAACTACTGTTGCATATGTCACAGCCATACGTGTCACAAGGACTTCCTAAGAAGTACTTCAAGAAATATCGCAAGCCATTAGTGGAGTTGCCTGATCTCATCGAGCCTCAGCGCGAGTCTTTTCGCTGGTTGATTGAGGAGGGTATCAAGGATGTATTTAAAGAGTTTTCTCCTATTACAGACTATTCTGAGAAAAAGTTTGAACTACATCTTAAGAAGTATGAGCTCGGTAAGCCAAAGGTTTCCCCTGAATTTGCAAAAGAGAATAAGTTGACCTATGACGCGCCACTGCGCGCGACGATAGTGCTCAAAAACAAAACGTTTGCTGGAGAAAAAGAGCAAGAAATTTTCATGACGGACCTGCCGGTCATGACCGAACACGGAACCTTCATCATCAATGGTGTGGAGCGTGTAATAGTGCCACAGCTCGCTCGTTCATATGGTATTTTCTTCACCGCATCAGAGTCAAAAGGCAAAATGTACTTTGGTGCAAAGATTATCCCCGCACGTGGTGCGTGGGTAGAGATTGAGTCAGAGTCTGACGGCATTGTCTATGTGAAGATTGACCGAAAGCGCAAATTCCCCGCGTCGTCGCTTTTGCGTGTGATGGGCGCTAAGTTTGATAAGGATATCATGGCTCTTTTTGCAAAAGTCCCCCATGGCCCTGAGTGCATGAAGCTCACTATTGAGAAAGACCCCGCAAAAGACCTCAACGAAGCGTATGTTGAAATTTATAAACGTCTACGTGACGGCGATCTTGCCACTGTCGATAATGCGCGTGAGTTCGTTAATTCTATTTTTAGTCCAGAACGATACGATCTCTCTGAGATTGGACGCCATCACTTCAACGAACGCTTCGGTCGCTCTACGGGGGCGAAAGATGTGGCGCGCAAGGTGGTGACACTCGAAGACTTGGTTACCATTCTTACGAATATTATTGAGAGTAACCATACTCCAGGAGCATTGCCTGACGACATTGACCACCTCGGTTTCCGTCGCGTGCGCTACTTTGGGGAGATGCTACAACAGCGTATCCGTGTAGGTCTTACACGTATGAAGCGCAATATTCAAGATCGCATGTCAACGATTGAGTCTGAGACATCACTCCCGCTTCAGCTGGTGAATCCACGACCTCTTCAGGCGACGATTAAGGAATTTTTTACTACAAACCAGCTCTCACAGTTTATGCAGCAGCAGAATATGCTCGCAGAAATTGAAGGACTTCGTACGCTTTCTGCCTTGGGCCCAGGAGGTCTCACGCGTGAGCGCGCAGGCTTTGAGGTGCGCGACGTACATACAAGTCACTATGGACGTCTCTGTCCCATTCATACACCTGAAGGACCAAACATCGGTCTGATTTTGCGCCTTGCGATGTATGCGCGCGTGAATCACTTCGGCATCATTGAGACTCCTTTTGTGAAAGTGAAGAATGGTGTGTTGACCGATGAAATCGTATATTTTAATGGACACGAAGAAGAAAAGTATAATCTTGCGCACGCAGCAACAGAGGTAGACGAAAAAGGAAATATTGTTTCAGATTTTGTTGAAGTGCGAAAGGCAGGGGATCCGCGCGTCGTACCAAAAGAAAATGTTGATTTTATGGACGTTGCGACAAACCAAGCTTTTTCTGTGGCGACGTCGATGATTCCGTTTCTAAACCATGACGACGCAAACCGCGCACTCATGGGTTCAAATATGCAGAAGCAGGCTACTCCTTGTATTGTGCCGGAGGCGCCACTCGTGGGCACTGGCATTGAAGAGTTGGCAGCGCGCGATACGGGAAGACTTATTCTTGCTCAAGAAGATGGAGAAATTGTAGAAGTTGATGCGCGCCACATTGTCCTCAAAAACAAAGAAGGGAAGAAAAAAGAATTCCCCCTCATTACGTTCCAGCGCACGAATGACTTCTCTGCGTTTTATCATCGCCCCGCGGTATCTTTGGGTGATGAAGTCAAGCGCGGTGACGTTCTTGCGGATACTTCCACAACAGACGCAGGACAGATGGCTCTTGGACAAAACGCACTCGTTGCCTTTATGTCATGGTCTGGCGCCAACTATGAAGACGCCATCATTATTTCTGAGCGATTGGTGAAAGAGAGTAAATTCTCAACTATTCACATGGATGAACTTGAGGTTTCGGTGCGTGATACAAAACTTGGTCCCGAAGTCACCACTCCTGACATTCCAAATGTGAGTGAGCTTAAACTCCGCAATCTTGATGAAAACGGTATTATTCGTATTGGTGCAGAGGTGCGTCCAGGGGATATTTTGGTGGGTAAGGTGACACCAAAGGGAGAGACGCAACTGACACCTGAAGAGCGCCTCCTACGTTCTATTTTTGGAGAGAAGGCAAAAGATGTAAAAGATACTTCACTCCGTCTTGAGGCAGGAAAGCGCGGGCGCATTATTGGTGTGAAAGTATTTTCACGTGAAAACGGCGATCATCTTGAAAGTGGTGTGATTAAAAAGATTAGTATCACCGTTGCGCAGGTGCGAAATATTTCGGTAGGAGACAAGCTCGCAGGACGTCACGGTAATAAGGGTGTTATCTCACGCATTCTTCCAGAGGAAGATATGCCATATACCGAAGATGGCCGTCCTGTAGATGTCATTTTAACACCACTTGGCGTGCCGTCTCGTATGAACTTAGGGCAGATTCTCGAGCTCCATCTTGGTATGGCAGCGTACACTCTTGGATATCAGGCAATCGTGCCTCCTTTTGCGGGGGCGACAGAAACGGAGATTAAAGAAGAGCTCGTGAAAGCCGGCTTGCCGTCTGATGGGAAACTTCCGCTCCGTGACGGACGTACAGGAGAAGGATTTGGTCAGAATATTGCGGTTGGGTACATGTACATTTTGAAACTGCATCACATGGTGGAAGACAAAATTCACATGCGTTCTATTGGTCCCTACTCGCTTATCACACAGCAACCTCTCGGAGGAAAGGCGCAGGTTGGAGGTCAGCGTTTTGGAGAAATGGAAGTGTGGGCACTTCTTGGGTATGGCGCAGCGCATACATTGCGAGAAATGCTCACCATTAAGTCGGATGATATCGTAGGGCGCTCTGCGGCTTTTGATTCTATTGTGCGCGGTGAGAGAATAGCGGCACCATTTACGCCGGCATCATTTAATGTATTGGTAAATCAATTGCGCGGTCTCGCCCTCGATGTTGATCTACGACGAAAGGAAGATAAAGAAAAAACGTATTAATCTCACCGCCTTTAATTTTTGGATATCACTATGAAAAATCGAACAACACACAATTTCGATTCGGTACATCTGAAGCTTGCGAGCCCAGATAAAATCCTTGAGTGGTCATATGGTGAGATCACCAAGCCAGAAACTATTAACTATCGTACTCAGCGTCCAGAAAAACAAGGACTCTTTGACGAGCGGATTTTTGGGCCAGTTGAGGATTATGAATGTGCGTGTAAAAAATATCGCGGTATTCGCTATAAGGGTATTGTCTGTGAAAAGTGTGGCGTTGAAGTAACACGCGCTATTGTCAGACGTGAGCGCATGGGACACATTGAGTTGTGCGTACCTGTTTCTCATATTTGGTTTTTACGTGGCGTGCCAAGTCGTATCGCACTTTTGTTGGGTATTTCTGCTGCAGAGGTTGAAAAAGTTGTCTATTTTGCAGGATATATCGTGACGAAAGTAAGTGAGGATGTGCGTATACGCCTCCTCCGCGAATTGGATACAGAATATAAATCAAGACTGAAAGATCTTGTAAGTGAAAAAGCACGTGAAGAACTTCGTGAGCGTCTCGAGGAGACAAAAAATGACATCACGCGCATTCGCGCGGGAACGGTCTTGGATGAAATGCACTACCATAAGTTTTCAGTGAAATTTAGCACCCTTTTTGAGGCGCAGATTGGTGCAGAGGCACTCTTTGCACTTTTTAAAAATTTGGATATGCCTACATTGCTCGCGCGCCTTCAAACAGAGCGTGAGACTGCTGGAGCTGCAGAGCGCGTGAAACTTGATAAGCGTATTTCTCTCTCAAAAGGTATGGCGAGTGCAGGAGTGCGTCCTGAGTGGATGTTCCTTACACGTATCCCCGTGATCCCGCCTGCCCTTCGTCCGATGGTTGCGCTCGAAGGAGGCCGTCACGCATCGAGTGACCTCAACGACCTCTATCGTCGAGTAATCAACCGTAACAACCGACTTAAAAAGCTTCTCGATATCCATGCGCCTGATGTTATTTTGCGTAACGAAAAACGTATTCTTCAAGAGGCCGTTGATGCACTCATCGACAACTCTATGCGTCATGGCAATACTGCGTATTCAGTGATGAGTCAAGCTCAGCGCCGACCACTCAAATCCCTCTCAGATTATCTCAAAGGAAAGCAAGGATACTTCCGCCAAAACCTTTTGGGTAAGCGTGTAGACTATTCGGGACGTTCAGTGATTGTGGTTGGTCCTGAAATGAAGCTCGACCAGTGCGGTCTACCTAAGCACATGGCTCTTGAGCTTTTCCGTCCATTTGTAATTGCAGAACTTTTGCGACAAGAACTCGCATACAACATTCGTGGTGCGGGTCGTCTTATTGAAGACGGGGTACCAGAGGTGTGGGCAATTCTTGAAAATATCATTCGTGATAAACACGTACTTCTTAACCGTGCGCCAACATTGCACCGTCAAGGTATCCAAGCGTTTCGTCCAGTGCTTATTGAGGGGAATGCAATTCAGGTACACCCACTCGTGTGTCGTGCCTTTAACGCTGACTTCGATGGTGACCAGATGGCCGTGCACGTTCCTCTTACCCCTGAAGCGCAGATGGAGGCGCGAGAAATTATCTCCGCAAATAAAAATATCTTAAAACCTGGAAGTGGAGATCCTGTAGTGTCTGAAAAACTCTTGGACATAGCACTTGGATGTTACTGGATGACGAAGGTCGTGGAGGATGCGAAGGGTGAAGGAACCTACTTCCCCTCACCAAATGTCGCTATTACAGCGTATGACTTTGGTGTAGTCGACTTTCGCGCAAAAATAAAAGTCATGGGGACTGATACTCAGAAATACCGTCAGTTTAACGGAGAGATTTTTGAGACAACAGTAGGACGTCTTCTCTTCAATAGTGTGTTGCCGTCTGACTTTGGTTTCATAAACGACATGGTGACACAGCGTACACTCTTCAATATTGTGGTTGATGTAATTGACCGAGAAGGAAATGATGCGGTGCCTGCAATCGTTGATAAAATCAAACGTCTCGGATTTACGTATGCAACACAATCGGGAGTGACATGGGGAATTGACGATGTGAAGGTGCCAGTGGAAAAGAAGTCTATTGTTGAAGCGGCGCGTGTATCTGAGCGCATTATTATTGACCAGTATACCGATGGTCTTCTTTCTCGCGATGAGCGCAGACGTTTCATTGTAGAGATTTGGCATCGCACAAAGGCTGAGCTTGAAAAGGTAATTTCTGCAACGCTCGATCAGCAGGGTTCTGTATACGACATGTGGCAATCTGGAGCCCGTGGTTCTCTGGGGCAAATTGCACAGATGGCGGGTATGAAGGGTCTTATTGTCAACACACGTGGAGAGACATTGGAGTTCCCTATTATATCTTCGATGAAAGAAGGCATGAGTCCTATTGAATACTTCATTACCACGCACGGTTCACGCAAAGGGCTTGCTGACACAGCGCTCCAGACAGCGAAAGCAGGCTACCTTACGCGACGTCTCTTTGATGTTGCACAAGACGCGATCATCACCGAGATTGATTGTAAAACAAAACTAGGAGTGACCATTGATCGCATAAGTGCCTCTGGCATTCAGATTGCGTTTTCAAAAGCAGTACGTGGACGTATTCTGGCAGAAGATGTGGTGGATACAAAAGGACTGGTTATTTTTAAGAAAGGTCACTTGGTCTCGCGAGCTGACGCAATGCATATAGAAAAAGCTGATGTGACAAAAGTCGCAGTGCGTTCTCCTATGACGTGCGAAACACTTCGCGGTGTGTGTCAGCACTGCTATGGTATTGACCTCACAACAAATGCACTTGTTGACCTTGGTGAAGCGGTGGGAACGATCGCGGCGCAAGCGATTGGTGAGCCAGGGACACAGCTTACGATGAATACAAAGCACGCGGGAGGTACTGCGTCAGTGGGTGGAGACGTAACACAAGGTCTTCCTCGTGTGGAAGAAGTATTTGAAAAGCGTGTACCTAAAATCCCCGCAATGATTTCAAAGACAGACGGTTTTGTAGTTGAGATTCGTATTGAAGGACGCGAAAAGATCATTGTCATTACGCCAGACATGGGCTCAAAGAATGCGACAAAGAAGCGAGAAAACATTGAGTACCCAGTACACTATCGCCGTACGGTGCTTGTGGCGCAGGGCGAGTCAGTGAAGCAGGGACAGCTTCTGACAGACGGCTCTGCTGAACTTCCTGAAATCTTGAAATACGGTGGTGAGCACGCGGTACGGGAGTATGTTATTGCAGAAACGAGTAAGATTTACGAATTGCAGGGTGTGATGATTGCGCGCAAGCATATTGAGCTTATCGTAAAGCAGATGCTTTCACGTGTAAAAATTACCAACCCTGGTGATAGTACCTTTACCGTGAGCGATATTCTTGAAGAGTGGGTCTTTGTGGATACCAACAACACGCTCAAAGCTGAAGGTAAAGAATTGGCAAAAGCAGATACCATGATTATGGGTATTACCGAAGTGTCGCTTTCTCGAAAGAGTTTCCTTTCTGCCGCGTCATTCCAAAATACTACTCGTATTTTGATCAACGCATCTGTACGCGGAAGTCAGGACGTGCTCTCAGGACTCAAAGAAAACGTTATTATCGGTCGTCTAATTCCTGCGGGAACAGGGTTTGTGGGAAGCAAGAAACATGCCATGATTGATGCATTGAAGCCTGTAGAACGAAACGCATCTTCCTAGGTATTCTTGTTGCCCGTTATTATGGCAACACCTATAGAACAAATAAAACAGCGACTTTCCATTGTTGATGTGGTCAGTTCGTATGTGTCTCTTCAGCGTGCGGGGAAAAGTCTCAAGGGAAAATCCCCGTTCACCAATGAACGCACGCCGTCTTTCTTCGTGTCTCCCGACAGGGGTACGTATTATTGTTTTTCCTCAGGAAAAGGAGGTGATATTTTTACGTTCATAGGAGAGATGGAGGGAGTTGATTTTAAGGGAGCGTTAAAAATACTGGCTGAGCGTGCGGGAGTTGAACTGGTCGCGGTAGATCCAGCTACTCGTGATACACGAGAAAAACTTCTGGCGCTTCTTGAGGATGCAACACGGTACTTTGTAATAGAAATTAAGAAAGCTCCGTCAGTACATACATATCTACATGAGCGGGGGGTAAAGGATGAAACGATTGAACGGTGGCGTATCGGATACGCTCCACTAGGATGGAGGAATTTGAAAGAATTTCTTAATGGGAAGGGATATGCTGATGATTTAATCTTTCAGGCGGGGCTCTTAAAAAAACCAGATGCGGGAGGTGCGGGATACGATGTCTTTCGGGATAGAGTGATGTTTCCCATTGCTGACGCTTCTGGTAGGGTGGTCGGTTTTTCGGGGCGAATTTTTGGTCAAGACCCTGCGGCGCCAAAATATGTGAATTCACCAGAGACTGAGCTCTTCCTCAAATCGCACGTACTTTTTGGGTACGATAAAGCAAAGCAGGGGATTCGCACATACGATTTCTCTTTAGTTGTCGAGGGGCAGTTTGATCTCGTACTTTCACACCAGGCGGGGTATACCAATACGGTAGCGCTTTCAGGTACGGCGCTCTCGCTCGCGCACGTGGAGCTTTTGCAAAGGCTTTCTAATAACGTGGTATTGGCGCTCGATGCTGATACTGCAGGTATCGCGTCAGCCAAGCGCTCGGCCGTGGTGATGCTTACGCGCGGTATGGATGTGAAGATTGCGCGGATTCTCGGAGGGAAAGATCCTGCTGACTTGGTGCGAGAAAATCCTAAGCTCTTAAGGCAGGCAGTGGGAGGAGCACAGCATATCGTTGAATTTTTGCTTGCGGTATTGCGTACCGCTACGAAGGATGATCGTGCATACAAGTTGCGTGTACGAGAAGAGGTGCTTCCGTTTATTGAACTCATGCCCAACCACATAGACCAGGAACATTTTGCAGATATTGTGGCGAAAGATTTGGGTGTGACAACAGATGCGATTAGACATGAGGTGACGCGGATTACAGAGACGTCCAAAAACCCCCAAGGTTCTCAGAGTGTCCCAATGTCGTCGCGTACACCGACAGAGAAACCAGTACAGCTAAAGCGCATGGAGGATATACTTGAACATCTCTACGGAATTCTTCTCTGGCAGGAAGGAGAAGGTGCTAGGGAAGTGAATCCTGAGGATCTTCGAAAAAACCTTGAATTTGTGCTGGGGCATGCTAGTATGCAATCGCTTTTCGACTGGCCTCCTGAGCGAAAGAATGAGGCTATATTTAAGGCTGAAACGGTGTATACTGATGCGACGAAGGGAGGGTTACCACGCGCTCTTGCTGAGATGCTCCAAGAGCTTTACCTCGCCTCATTACGGCAACGGCTCGCGACTGCTCGCGAACAGCTCCGTGTCGCTGAAGAAGCGGGGAGCGATGAAGAGAAAACTCGCGCACTGGATCTCTGTAGTGAAATCAATGAGCTCCTTAAGGATACCGTTGGTCACAACAGATTTTTACATACTACCACTACATAATTAATTTATAGGGCATATATGGCAACAGCAAAGAAAAAAGTGGTGATCAAGAAAAAGCTTCCACAAAAGAAGTCTTCTAAATCTATGCCGACAAAAGCAAAAAAGGTAGCCGCGAAAAAAGTGACCATAAAAAATAAGAAAGTGACAAAAAAAGTAGTGGTGAAAAAAAAGGTGGCAAAAGCTGTTGCTAAGAAACCAGCAAAGAAAGTATCCGCACCAGCCTCAAAACAGGATAAGCAAAATGATGCCAAAGCAGATGCGCTTATTCTTAAGGCACGTGAGCGCGGGTACATTACGTATGACGAAATATTGAAAGTATTTCCTGCGATTGAAAATAGTGTAGAGCTTTTGGAGTCACTCTATGAACGTCTCGCGACTGCGGATATTGATGTGCTTGAGAGTGGAGGCATGCTCGGAAATGATGTGAGTGAAGGTCTTTTGGATAAACGTAATATTTACCGCAGGAGTGAAAGTGGATACGACTCTATTCAGATGTATCTCCGTGAAATTGGTCAGTATCCACTTCTGACAGGTGTCGAGGAACGGGACCTTGCAAAACGTATCCTTGAGGGCGATGGCGAAGCGCGCAATCTCCTTGCTCGCGCCAACCTACGTCTCGTCGTGTCTATCGCAAAGAAATATGTGGGACGTAGCCCCGACCTCACGCTCCTTGACCTTATTCAAGAAGGTAACTTGGGACTCTTTAAGGCAGTAGATAAATTTGATCACACGAAAGGATTTAAGTTTTCTACGTATGCGACATGGTGGATCCGTCAAGCTATTACGCGTGCGCTCGCTGACCAATCGCGTACCATCCGTATCCCCGTTCACATGGTGGAGACGATGGCAAAGTACAAGCAGGTCTCACGCCGTCTTTCACAAGACTTTGGTCGCGACCCTATGCCAGAGGAGATCGCCACAGAGATGGGTATTGAGGTAGAAAAAGTCTATCAAATTGAAAAAATCAGCCAAGATACTATTTCACTTGAGACACCAATAGGTGACGATGACGACCGTTCACGACTCTCAGATTTTATTGCTGACGACAAAATTCTTCGGCCCGATCAAGAGGTTGCGCACCGTATCCTTGCAGACCAAGTAAAAGAAATACTCGAGACACTTTCAGAGAAAGAGCGCAAGATTCTTGAAATGCGCCACGGACTTATTGACGGTACCTACCACACACTCGAAGAAGTGGGGAGGGAGTTCGGCGTAACACGCGAACGCATTCGTCAAATCGAAGCAAAAGCACTCGAAAAAATCCGCATGCATGACAAGGCGCGCCGACTGAAAAGTTATTAAAAAAGTAGCAAAAAATCCCTCACAAACGGGGTTTTTTGCTAATTGAGTTGTCTGTCTGAAAATAAAGTATACTTAGGTGATATGAAGAAAGGAATAGGAGATACTTCTCACAAGGAGGTATTTGAAAAAGCATATGCGGGACTAAACCCTGGCCAAAAAAGGGCGGTGGATGCTATTGAGGGGCCGGTGATGGTTATTGCGGGGCCAGGGACGGGGAAGACGCAGATGCTGGCATTGCGTATTGCGAATATCCTTAAAAAGACAGATACTCCTCCTTCTGCCATACTCGCACTCACCTTTACCGAAGCCGGTGTGGTCTCCATGCGTTCACGACTTGTTAAGCTTATTGGTGCGCGTGGGTACCAAGTGCGTATTCACACCTTCCATGGTTTTTGTAATGGCGTGATACAAAAGTACTCAGAGCGGTTTCCGCGCATTATTGGAGGCGAACAGGTGCTTGAAATAGATGCGTACCACATCATTGAACGGATTATAGATCATGGATCTTTTGAGTCACTGAGACCAGCTCATCGTCCCTATTTGTATGTGCGAGAAATCAAAGGTGCGCTCTCTGAGACCAAAAGAGAAAACATTTCTCCAGAAGAGTTATTTACACGCATTGACGACGAGGAGTCCCGTATTCAGAATGATCCAGATCTCTATCACATAAAAGGTGCGCATAAGGGGAAGATGCGTGGCATGCATACGGAAGCACTGGGGCGACTGAAAAAAGCGCGAGAATTTGCACAGGTGTATGAAGCGTACGAGAAAGAGCTCCAGAGTGCGCATGTGTACGATTTTGAGGATACTATTTTGGAGGTAGTACACCACATGGTGCACGATGAAGAGCTTCGGCTTATGTTACAGGAAGAACATCAATACCTACTTGCCGATGAGCATCAGGACGCGAACGGCGCACAAAATAAACTTCTGGAACTCCTTTCTGACTTTCACGAATCGCCCAATCTTTTTATTGTTGGTGATGAAAAGCAGGCGATTTACCGCTTTCAAGGGGCGTCACTGGAAAATTTTCTTTTCTTTAAACATCGCTATAGAGATGCGATTGCCATTGAACTTTCAAGCAATTATCGTTCAACGCAAGTAATTTTGGACGCAGCGCATGATCTTATTGCGCAGGCACGTGGGGACGGTATGATCGCACGACCGAGGTTGAGCGCAGAGAGAGGTGAAGGGGCTCCAGCAGTTTCTATTGCTGTTGCAAAAGAGGAAGAACAAGAGATTGCGCATATGGGAGAGGAGATACAAAAACACCTTGCGAATGGTGTTCCTGCTGAAGAAATAGCAGTGCTCTGTCGTCGTAATGCTGACGTGGTGCATATAGCATCAGCTCTTCGAAAACAAGGTATTCGTGTGATGTCGGTGAGCGATGAGCAGGTATTAAAAAATAGGCTTGTACAATCTTGCATGGGACTCTTTCGGGCGATTGCGTATTTTGGTGACGATGCTGTGCTGTACCCACTCTTGTACGCACCCTTTCTCGGTCTGCGTAATCTAGACATCTATAGATTGACGAGTCAGAGAGAGGCAGGTGTCTCATTGTGGGATATTCTCTCTTCACGAGAGCGACTTGAAGCACGTGGCGTAGAAGACACCGATGCGTGTCTTCGTGTATTTGCTCTTCTCGATGAGAGTGCGACTTTTGCAAAAAAGGCGACACTTGTCGATGTGATTGATTTTGTTATTGAGAAATCTGGAGTGTTGACGTATATCACAGGAGAGGAAGATATGCAGGAGCTTTTAGAAGGAGTGCGCGCTTTTTTACGCTATAGTACCACTCTCGCCGTAGCACATCGTGACTATGGTCTGCGAGAACTTTTGCGCGTATTGGATCTCGGCGAGCAATATGGACTTTCTCTCATGCCGTCGCTCTTTGAAATAGAGGGTTCGGTGCGCGTGTTGACAGCGCATAAGGCAAAAGGGATGGAATATGACCATGTCTATATACCCTTTGTCTTTGATTCTCGTTGGGGAGCACGCACGTCTCGTACGAAGATTCATGTGCCTCTCTACACCAAAGTTGCCACCCCTGAAGAGTCTCTCGATGACGAGCGACGTCTCTTGTATGTGGCGATGACGCGCGCTCGTAAGTCGCTCACGCTTTCTTATGCAGAATTTGGGCATGATGGTCGCGAGCGCGTACCTTCAAGATTTCTAGAGGATATTTCTGAGGAGCACATGATGCGCACAGAAATTCCTCAAATCCAAATACATACAGAAGCAACGGCTCGTACCGCACATACCATCGAAGATGAAATTGCATACACACGAGCGCGTCTTGTAACACAAGGTATGTCTGTATCGGCACTCAATAATTATTTAGAGTCTCCGTGGAAATATTTTTTCCAAAATATACTGCGTATGCCCTCACGCAAAGAGACGCATCAGTACTATGGGTCTGCACTTGATAGCGTATGTAAGTGGCTTACCTATAAAGAGCGTGATGGCGTGTCCGTGAGTACCGAAGAAGTGTTGCATGAGTTTGGGCGTGTGATGAGCGCTATGTCGCTGGCTCCTGTTGATTACAAGGCATTGCATGACAAGGGAGTGAAGTCACTCACTGGATATACTAAACACTATCATGTGCGTGATATGCGTGCAGTGGACGCGGGAGTTGTAGTCTCTGCGCCCTTTAGTACTGGATACGAGCCTTTGCCTGAGATCACACTCCGTGGTGAATTTGATCGCATTGAATATATTGATACCAATACAATTCGTGTTGTCGATTTTAAAACAGGTTCACCAAAATCACGAAACGTGATAGAGGGAAAGACCAAGGAGGGAAATGGTAACTACAAGCGTCAGTTGGTATTTTATGCACTTCTCGCATCTCTTGATCCTGTGCGTTCTCTGGAAGTGACGGAA
>Ga0105050_10003488_pt1 | contig 21708 bp, 15 predicted proteins | sample FRY01_FD_78088 | JGI IMG/M metagenome (GOLD analysis project Ga0105050, IMG submission 78088) | Freshwater microbial communities from Lake Fryxell liftoff mats and glacier meltwater in Antarctica - FRY-01 | ecosystem: Environmental > Aquatic > Freshwater > Ice > Glacier meltwater ...
CCAAGAAATTTCCGCAACCACAAGCAGGGTCAAGAAATTTGAGTGTGCTTAATTTTTTATGAAATTCTTTTAATTTGGGTGCTGAGCCTGCCGAAGCATCAAATTCTTTCCAAAGGTCGTCCAAGAAAAGAGGTTTGATTAATTTTAAAATATTGGTTTCGCTTGTGTAATGTGCTCCTAAGTTTCTGCGTTCTTTTGGGTTCATTACACTTTGAAACATAGAACCAAATATCGCTGGAGATATTTTACTCCAATCAATGTAACAGCAGTTGAGCAAGGCTTGACGCATTTTTGTGTCGAAGCTTGCCGTAGGTAAGTTTTCTTCAAACAGTTTTCCGTTCACATACGGAAAGTCGGCAAGTTGTTCATCTAAATTTTTAAAACGGTTTTCTTTTGCAGTATTTAGTACTTGAAATAATTCTTGCAGTTTTGATGCAAGGTCGCTTCCGTCTTCGGCTGTACGTTGTTCTACATATTCTTGAAATTGTTGTTTGTTGAAAATAGTTGTGTCTTCGGCAAACAATAAAAATAAGATTCTCACCAAGTAAACTTCTAAAGGATGCCCTGTATATCCAATTTCTTCCAGTCTGTCGTGAAGTTTACCCATCAACTCTGCTGCTTTTATGTTTGCAGGGTCTTGCTCTTTGTAAACCTTTTTTTGATACCCTAAAATGTATCCAAAATGCTGAACGTTATTTACAAGGTCGTTGAGTTTAAAATCTACTGTCTTATCTTCCTCAAGGTCGTAAAGCCTGAATTTTTCAAAGTCTGAAATGAGTATGTATTTCGGTAATTCATGTTCTTTCAGTCCGTGGGTGTAGTCAATTGCTTGTTGATATGCTTTGTCAAGGTTTTTACCCCGACTTTTCATTTCAATTAAAATTGTTCCTTTCCAAAGCAAGTCAATGTACCCGTTTTTGTCGTCCAATTTTTTTACCCTATGTTCAAAGGTCGAAACGCGTTTACTGCTAATCCCAAACACGTTGAAAAACTCAACCAAAAATGGTTTTGCGTCTGCTTCTTCGTTTGAAGTGTCAGCCCATTCTTTTGAGAAATTTAATGCCCTATCTTTTATTTCGTTCCAGCTTAATACCATTTTTTAATTGTCAAGTTGCTAAGATAATTATTTAAAGTCCTACTACCGTTTTGTGCGGTGAAAAATTAGCTCTTTTAGTTTTGTGAAGGGTTGGCTCGTGTTTTGGGCAAATCCAAATATGCTCCCGAAAGTTTTCGGGATGCGGTTGGCTATAATTGAATTAAAAAAAAGCGAAAGGGAAAATAAAAAATACAGAAGGACAGGCAAGGAGTGTCGGCTTAATTGCTTTCCTGTTTCAAAATGGTCTGCATATAGTTGGTCACTTGTCAAAATGGTTTTCTCTTTCCGCTTATGTTGGGCAGTTTACTGTTTTCTCGGTCGTTCCGTACACTTACACCCAACGAGGGGAAATGATTACCAATTAGATACAATCTATTTTGTAGCTCCTCATTGGTTTTATATTACTCGTTTAACTCGATAATTTAAAACTATCGAACCCATTCAGAGTTTGTCTTTAAATTAAAATAGAAGATGATTTAAATGCTGTTTAAATGCAGTTTAAATACTGTATCGGAAAATAAAAAACAGGTTAATGAATTTACGGTTTTAAATAACCTAATCAGCATAATTTGAAGTGATAGATTAAATTCATTTTATAGATAAACTGAATAAAAGAACCCTTAAAGCTGTACTCTGAATTACTGCCTTATAAATATCCGTAACAATTGGTATGAATGCTTACGCCTCAATCAATCGAAAAGTAGCATATTACATTTCTAAGGACACCATAATAAAGTGATACTAGTTTTTCAGCATACTCAAATTATTTATGCTAATCTAATCCAATAAAAAAGGCGACCGAGGCCGCCTTTCAAATTTATTAAACTGAAATTACATTTTAATGAATTTCACTGATTCGTTTTGCTTACCTGAAACAAACTTGATAATGTAAGTTCCATTTGGTAAATTTTCACAATCGATTGGTAGTGTGTTCGTTCCCGAATTCATATTTTTAGTAATTGATTTTACCAAACGACCTGTAATAGAATATACATTAACATAAACTTCACCTGAATTTGTTAAGTTAAAGCTAAGATTTGTATTATCATTCGTCGGATTAGGATATGTTTTTAATTTGACTTTAATCGTATTAATAATCTCTCCTGTTTCCTCGCTAACACCTAAATAAGCTGTTGTTTTCCAAATACCTCTACCATAAGTTCCAAGGTAAATTTCTCCCGGTCTTCCGTTTCCTTCTTGAAAAGTTCTCCAAGACTGACGAACTTCATAAACTGGAACACCTTCAAAACCTGTGGAAGCATTTTCCCAAGAAGCACCACCATTTTCAGTTACGAAAACACCATTTGATGTTCCAACAACAATTACATCTGGATCATTTCTATCAATGACACCGTCAAAACAAGCTAAACCAGGAGAAGTAATCGCGCCTAAGCTAGTGAAAGTTGGAATAGCAGAAGTACCATTTAGTGAACGTCTATTTGTTCCGTTGAATCCTGCAAATAAAACTATATCATCTGAATTACTTGGATTTACCGCTAAACCTTGATAACTAACAGTTGTTATTTTCGTTGCTGTAGTTGCTGTTGGCAAAGAAGCATTTGCACCAGAACCTACGTAAGCTACTTTGGACACGAAACTCGGATCGGATGTATAAACTGACCCTAATCCGTCCACTCTCCAAACCCCAGAACCTGAACTAATGTATAAATGCTCTAAGTCTTTGGAAAATTCTAAATCGACATTGTTAAAGTTTCCACCACCAAAGCCTCTAGCAACACATACCCACAATGGATTTGTTACTGCGAATCTTGTTGCATTTCTAGTACCCCACAACTCACCGCCGTTTATATTAACATAAACTAAAAACCACGATTGGTAAGGATCTTGCACCCTAATAGTGTCCCAAGAAACATTATAAATAACTGTATCTGTGCCCATTGATACTGTTTCATTCGTTGCTGGATTTAAACCAAAGTTCACACCGTTTGATGTTAAAGAAGGCGTATAAACCAACGTGTCATCAAAATATAAAGCCTCAGAAGTAACATAAGTCATGGTGTCACCCGAAGCCATCGAAGGAACGCGGATTACAGCTCCATCAGCATAATTTCTTGTAGGTATAAAAGTTACAGAATCTTTTGAGTCTAAGTCAAAATTTTCAGCCAATATAAATTCTGTGTGGAATGGATGTAAAGGACTGCCATCTGTTCCTGCTGGAGCGTAGCTTGCTGGAAGTGCTGGTACAAAAGATGTAAAGGTTTGGCCTTTATCACCAGAACGATTAATGCTGTTATAATATATAGAAGTAAACATTACCTTAGGATTGTAGAACGATATTTCACATTCGAATCCATCACCGCCAGTTACTTGATTAAAAGACTGATAAGAATTGTTTGTAAAATCATTATAAAGTGTACCGTTATCTTGAGCTCCTCCCATTACTGCTCCTTCTCTATCGAAGGCCATGCCATAAAATTGTGTTACGTTGTAGCCTCTATTTGCAGGAAACCACGTAGCTCCAAAGTCATTTGAAATTCCAATACCACCATCATTACCAACGTATAAACGGTTATTTGAATCCCACTTCATTTCGTGATTGTCAGCGTGTACATAAATGGATGAGCTTGGATTTACAAACCATTGACTAATTTTGCTAAACCCTCCAGATGGCGGATTATTCACTTGTTGTTTCCAACTCCAAACATCTATTCCTCCAATTAATAGATTTTCAGGGTCAGTTGGATTAACAGAGGCAATTGAGTTATAAGTTCCTTGATCTCTGTAAATATCAAAATCATTTGGTGGACCAGAAGCGCCAACAATTTGTGACCAAGAATCACCGCTATTTAAAGAAACATGCATACTTAACAAATTACTATTCGTACGAATGGCATAAATTGTATAACTATTAGATGTGTTTTTGGTGGGTGAAATTGCATATTCAATTCTAGATGCGCCATTTGGAACTAAACCGTTTGCAGCAGTTCCTGATTTATCGGTAAAACTTGCACCTCCGTCAACTGAAATATATGTCTTATTAGAAGCAAAGGAAGAAACTACAACTTGACCGTCTTTGGATAATTGAAGTGCAGCACAGCTTCCTGAAGTAACAGTTACATTCGTTACACTTGCATCACCTAACTTCCATTTTCTCAAACCTTGGGATGTTGCCATCCATACGAAATTGTCATTATTTGAACTAGCTATTTCTGTACTTTCAGAAATTCCATTGATTTTTGTCCAAGTTGCGCCATCATCTGAAGTGTACCATACACCATTTCCAGCCCAACCTTCTTGATTTGAACCGGTAGCAACGTAAACAGTTCCGTCCGGAGTTTGAGTCATACTTGAAATGTATGGACTTGCTCCCGCCAACTCAAAAGATTCTGATCGCCCCCACGTATTTCCTTTATTATAGGAAACATAAAGTCCCCCAGAAACACCACCTGCCCAAATCCTGTCTTCCCATTTGCGATCTACTTGAACCGCTCTTGTTCGTCCACCGACATTGTCAGGACCTAGATCGACAAATGAAATCGACTTCGTCTTTTTCATTTTACCGATTTGTTTCTGTATTTGTTGCAGCTTTTCTGAAGAAACAGGTAAACCTGTAGACTCATCTATGTAACGAGCTTTCGTCCATTCCAATGCTTCATTTGCTTTTTGTTCTTGTAAAGCGGACAACCCCTTTTTGGAATAGATGCCGCTAATACTACTAATGTTTAAATTGCTGAGAGCAAACAGTGCACAAGCACCTGCAACTACAACAGAACCAATAAGATACTTTTTCTTGTTCATATTTTATTATGATTTTTCACTATTAATGACTGCCAAATTAATTATAAATTTTGAAAAGCTAACTTAATTTTAAAGATTTAGTAGCATTAATTACAAGAAACTAACTAAACTAAAACCTTACAAAAATTAATTTACAACTACAACTTATCGTTTAAAGTTATTAAATCTAAAACACGTAAACTTTTTAAATGTTCATTCACCTAAAAAATTTAAATACAATTAAAGGATTTAAGTACCTAACGAACCAAAAGAAGAAAATAATAGAATTTTTATTTTTTAGAAAGTGGGTTGTTTTGAAATTGTATATATTCAAATAAATCCAACTCTAAATGCTTCAAACGAGATTTAATTTCCGCTTTTTTTTCTGATTTAACTGTTTTCTCTTTCATTAACAATTCGTAGTAATAACGTACTTTTGAAGTGTCTCTTGGTTCAATATAAACATCATAAGAACTCCCCATACTTTCTAAGAGGAAATCTCTATTTTTATAATTAGGAAAAGATTTTAAAAGTGTGTCACCATAACTAACGGCATTTTGGTGGGCTTGAAGTTCTCCGTACTTCATGTGCACTTTAAACAAACAATCTGCTGCAAACTCATCTTTCGGAAAAGTATGAAAATAAGCAAGAAGGCGATTAATTAACTCAATATTTGTAAGACTTGGCATTTTAGCAGCATCCATTGGGTTTTTTTGAATCTTAGAAATAGAATCTTCCATTTGTTTAATGCTTGATTTATAATCTTCGCGAGTCAATTCTTTCTTTTCCTTATTTTCTCCACAAGAAAAAGTAAATAAGGCAATTATTAAAATTCCGGATAAATAAATTGATTTTCTCATATTAGCTTTGATTTTTTCGTTTCTGGAAAGCGCATTTTATATTCAACGGAAATATTTCCTGTTGTGATATTATTTAATCTTTTAGTCAATAATTTCTTTTTCAATGAAGACAAATGGTCTGTAAACAAAACCCCTTCGATGTGATCGTATTCGTGTTGAATAATCCGCGCTGCATAACCGTCAAATGATTCTTCATGAAAAGTCCAATTCTCATCAAAATAGGTGATTACCAACTTTTCTTTTCTAATTACATTCTCACGAATTTTCGGAATAGATAAACATCCTTCTTGGAAAGCCCATTTTTTTCCTTCTTCCTCCTCAATAATTGGATTGATAAAGACCTTTTTGAATTTATCGATTCCAACTGCTTTTGGATCTGGTTCCTCCCCTTCTTCATCAGCAAATGGAGCTCCGTCCACAATGAATAAACGTATACTTTTTCCAACTTGGGGTGCTGCTAAACCAACTCCTTTAGCGTGATACATTGTTTCAAACATATCAGCTATTAATTTTTGCAAATCAGAAGAATCCTTTTCGATTTCCTCCGACTCTTTCTTTAAAATTGGGTCGCCGTAAGCAACTATTGGTAAAATCATTTCTGAAATTTTTATGCAAAAATAGAATTTTGATGCTTATTTCTGATTCATTTGTAAATATTCAGATAAAATAATTGTAGCTGCCACTCGATCGACTAATTTTTTATCTTTTTTGTGCTTTGCTTTACCCATCAAATGAATTGTTTCCATTGCAGTTGCTGAGCTATATCTTTCATCCTGAAAAACAATAGGTTTGGTCGGGAATTCCTTTTCGAGTGCCTCTTTCAAAAGCCGTACGTTTTCGGTTACGTGTGAATCACTTCCGTCTAAACGCGTTGGGTAACCAAGAACGATTAGTTCAATGTTTTCTTTAGATAACAACAGCTGTAAATAATTCATTAATTGTACTGAATCGACAGTCGTTAGGGGACTTGCAATGATTTTTTTATCATCTGTGATAGCAATTCCTGTACGTTTTAAACCAAAATCTAAAGCAATAATTTTTGACATATACAAAGGTAATCAAAGAACGGGCAAAGACAATGTGAGAAAATTCAATAAAATCAGATATTACAGTTTACGATTTAGAAAACGATTCACTTAAATCCCCTGCGTTTTTTTATTGCTTCGTAAGCATCTTGAATTTGTTGGAATTTTTCTTTCGCTCCCTTTTGGTATTCATCGCCCATTGCTGCTACCTTATCTGGATGGAAAGATATCGCCATTTTGCGGTAAGCCTTTTTCACTTCTTCATCAGTTGCTACTGCTTCAATTCCGAGTATTTTGTAATCTGAATCTACATTTCTGTAGAACATGTTTTTAACGCTTTCAAACTCAACACCAGAAACGCCTAACATGGTCGCAATTTGCTGAACAGTAGCCATTTCGATAGATGAAACATCTCCGTCAGCTTTCGCTATTCCAAATAAATAATGAATCAATTGAACACGCACTTCGTAAGACATACGCGCTTTAATATCGTTACAAATTTCTTGCAATGGAATTTGCTGACTATCCAAGAAATGTTTCAGTATTTTTAAATGTTCACTTGTAAATCGAGATCCAAATTGCTTTGTAAAAAAGCTTTTAACATAATCTAATTCTGCTTTTAATACTTTACCGTCTGCGCTCATGACAGCGGCAGAAAGAGCCATCAACATCGTTTGAATATCGTAGCGTGAACTTTGCTGACGGTAGTATTCAAAAGGGTCTTGACCACTCACATTGCTTTTAGCTCGACTAGTTGTAGTCGTACTTGATTGGTAACCATCAATAAGAGAGCCGATGATAAAACCCAAAATTCCTGCACCTATATTACGCGTAATTAAATAAGCACCAACACCAAATATCCATTTATACAAAACACAACGATTTTAAACTGAAAAAGGGGGCTTTCGCCCCCACAAACTTACTCAATTTATGAAATATGTTCAATATTTCGTTCGATGAAACTATTTAAAGCCTCGCCCTTTAGCATTCCTTGCGCCAATAAAGCTAGATCTGTCAACTGTTTTGCGACACTTACTCTTTCTTCTGGTGATTTAGAAAGTAAACCAGCAATTTTTGGATGGTTGGCATTTAAAGCCATCGTGTACATTTCTGGGAAAGCACCGTAGAATCCTCCGCCACCGCCAAGCTTTTGTTGCTCCATCATACGACGAATAAACTCTGGCTGGGTAATAATAATTGGTGCGTCAGTTTCAGGCATACTTTCAAATTGAATCGTATATTTCTCATTGTTCACACTATCAGAAAAAATAGGTTTCAATACTTCTTCATCTTCTTTAGATAATTTAGAAGGAATCTCATCTGTTTTCTTGATTAATTTATCTAAAGTATCGGAATCGACACGCGAAAAACTGATATTTTCCATAGTTTGTTCCAATTTCGCAATCCAATGTGGCGCAAGAGGTCCGTCAATGTGAAGCACATCGTAACCTCTTTCTTTTGCTTTTTTCACAAACGAAAACTGCTCTTCTGGATTATTAGTGTACAAACAAATAATTTTGCTGTCTTTGTCCGTCTGCAATGCGCTAATTTTCTCAGTGTATTCCTCTAAAGTAAAACAAGCATTGTCTGTATTTTTTACTAAAGAGAATGATTTTGCTTTCTCAGCAAACTTATCGTCAGAAAGAACGCCATATTGAACAAAAATCTGCAAATCGTTCCATTTATCTTCGAAATCTTTGCGGTCTTTTTTGAACATTTCTGCCAATTTATCAGCTACCTTTTTGGTTATATGTGAAGCAATTTTTTTAACATTTCCATCGCTTTGTAAATACGAACGAGAAACGTTCAAAGGAATATCTGGTGAATCAATTACACCATGAAGTAATGTCAAAAATTCAGGTACGATTTCCGCAACGCTGTCGGTAATAAATACTTGATTTGAGTACAAATTAATTTTATTGCGTTGCACTTCAACGTTTTCTTTGATGCGTGGGAAATATAAAATTCCTGTCAAATTGAACGGGTAATCTACATTTAAATGAATGTGAAACAAAGGATCATCGAACGTTGACGGATATAATTCACGGTAAAAATTCTTATAATCTTCGTCCGTCAAATCAACTGGAGCTTTTGTCCAAGCTGGAGCCACGTTATTGATTTGATTTGGAATTTCAATTGCAACACGTTTGATTTTGTCGTTTTCGTCTTTTTCACCTTCAGGCGAATCAACGTATTCTGTTTTATTACCAAACAAAACTGGTGTCGGTAAGAATTTACAGTATTTATTCAAAATACCTGAAACACGTTCTTTTTCTAAAAATTCATTTGATTCCTCAGAAATATATAAAACGATATCTGTTCCGCGCGTTGTTTTTTCGATATCAGTAATCGTGTAATCAGGTGAGCCGTTACTTTCCCACTGTACAGCCTGTGAACCTTCGTGATGAGAAAGTGTACGGATTTGAACCTTTTCAGCTACCATAAATCCTGAATAGAAACCTAATCCAAAGTGACCAATGATTTGCTCTGCCCCTTCTTTTCCTTTATATTTTTGAACGAATTCTTCAGCTCCAGAAAATGCAATTTGATTGATGTATTTATCAATTTCGTCTGCCGTCATTCCGATACCGTTATCGCGAATTGTCAATGTTTTTTCAACTGGATCTAAAATCACTTCGACTTTTAAATCCCCTACTTCACCTTTAAACTCTCCATTTGAAGACAATACTTTCAGTTTTTGGGAAGCATCAACCGCATTTGAAACCAACTCACGCAAGAAAATCTCATGATCGGAATATAAAAACTTCTTAATAATTGGAAAAATGTTTTCCGTTTGGACATTTATTTGACCTGTTCTCATAGTGATTTATTTATTTTGAGAAACAGTTGACAATGAATGTGCCACTTAAAATTTGCTGACAGAATGTCGGGAATAAGGACGAAATTTCAGCTGTTAACATAAAGAATTACTAAACCAATCCACTAATTTTGGTTGAATTAAGCGAACTATAAATATATTTAAGCCTAAAACATATTTAATCTCTACTATTTGGTCAAAGAATTCGATTCAATGAATTGCAAAGCGAGTTGGATAAATTGGAGCAAAGTAGTAATTAAAAAAAAATCAGAAATTGAACTAACAATCGACCAAATCCACATCGGAAGCAAGAAAATTTAACAGTTTTTTCGATTTGTACATTTAGGAAATAAAAGAATAAAACAACCTTCTCAAAAAACTCAAATTTTAGACAACAAAACTGTCACATTACAATTAAAAGCCAAAAACATTAGTTGAAATGTTACGCTATTGATGTTTGAACTAAACATAAAACAAAAATAGTAGCTCCATAATTAGCGAAACTCGACATCCTAAATTACTTGTAATACAAAGAAAATTATACATCAAAAAGGCAAGAAAAATGTACCCAGAATTGATTAAAGATACAGATTTTTTAATTCAAACCGCTAATTTTTTTCCTTTTGAACTTCAAGTTTGTCGATCGCAAAATATGATTCTTTTTTTCGCGTAATATACTGAATTTAAACATATTGAAACAGTAGATTGACTAACAAAAAACGAGAGATTTAATTTGCTTTATACTTAATCTTACCCACTAAAATTGAAATGTATTTTCGACTACCTGCTCCCTAAACTTATAATCGTATTTTTGCATTCATGCAATTCTTAAACTTTGTTTTACCGTTCGTCTATCTCGCATTTTTTCTGTGGATAATCGGAAACTTAAGTTATTTTAAAACTGCGGGATTCAGTGCATTTTCTTTACAAGTTGCATTTCTTTTGAAAGCCTTTAGTGGATTGGTGATTTATTTAATTTACACCTATTACTACCCTGTTCGTATGGAAGCCGACACTTTCAAATATTTCGACGACAGCAAATACTTATATGAGGCAATATGGCATAAACCTATCGATTATTTTAAGATGCTATTTGGGATTAATTGTGAAAATGATTATTTCCTAAAAAACTATTATTCTGATATGTACAACTGGTATCGTTCTTACGACAACGGTTTGTTGAATGATAACCGTTTAGTTATTCGTATAAATGCATTCATTCGTCTTTTTTCTTTTGGTAATTATCACGTTCATAGTTTATTCTTTAATTTCCTTACTTTTTTAGGTTCTTATTCACTTGCACGCTTGTTTTTGGTTATTTCTGAAAGTAAATGGAAGGCGTATTTGTCCGTTTTTTTAGTTCCTTCTGTCGTTTTTTGGAGTGCTGGAATTTTAAAAGAAGCGATTCTTATTTTTGCGCTCGGATCATTTTGTTGGAACTTTTACAAAATAATAAAAGGCGACCGTAAATTGACCACTTACGCTTGGATTACTTTGTTAATTCCCGTGTTGATTGTAATGAAACTCTACGTTTTTGTGGCATTTATTCCGGCTGTTATTGCTTGGTGGATTTCACAAAAAACAAAACACACTATATTGGTTCACTTACTATCTGTGGTAGTTTGTGTGGGAGCTGCAATGCTGATTGGCTACTTAATTCCTACTTATAATTTCCTTGCAATTATGGCTGCCAAACAGGGTGATTTTATCAATTTAGCGAAATTCTTAAAAGTAAATAGCTCGATTTATATGGATTATTTAGAACCGAATTTGTGGTCGTTTCTTAAAGCAAGTCCGAAAGCATTTGTTAATACCTTAACCCGACCTTGGCCAACTGAACTAAAAGGAATCTTATTTTATCCTCCACTTTTTGAAAATATCTTTATCATTTTTATGCTTTTTACAGGTTGGTTTTATCGTAAAAAAGTAACTACACAACAATGGAAATTTGTGTTTTTTTGCTTGACTTTTTCAATTTTACTTTTTATAATTATTGGTTTAACTACGCCAATCATAGGTGCAATTGTTCGTTATAAAATTCCAGCAATACCATTTTTAATTTTTGTTGCTTTACTCTTTTTTGATGGTTCAAAGATTCCTATTTCTATTCGTTCAACTAAATTTATCGTATGGCTTCATTCGTTTTTATAACAGGTGCAACTGCTGGCTTTGGAGAGGCCACAGCACGTATATTTGCTAAAAATGGTTACTCATTAGTATTACTTGCACGCAGACAAGACCGATTAGAAAAATTGAAAGAAGAATTAAGCTCTGAATCAATACAAGTTGAACTAATTTGTGCTGATGTAAGAGATGAAAACGCAGTCAATGAAGCTGTCAACTCACTTTCTGATACCGTGAAAAAAAACATCCGAATTTTGGTAAACAACGCTGGTTTGGCAGTCGGACGTGGGCCTATTGATACAGGGTTAACGGACGATTGGGAGCGAATGATTGACACTAATATAAAAGGCTTGTTGTATGTTTCTAAAGCTGTAATTCCATTTTTAAAAGCAAATGGAAACGGGCAAATAATCAATATTGCAAGCATTGCTGGTAAAGAAGTGTATGCAGGAGGAAATGTATATTGCGCAACAAAACATGCGGTGGATGCACTTTCGCAAGCCATGCGAATTGACTTAGTTCAATATGGAATTAAGGTCACGAATATTGCTCCAGGTGCTGCGAATACTGAATTTTCAATTGTTAGATTTAAAGGCGATACTGAAACAGCTGATTCTGTCTATGAAGGTTTTGATCCGCTAAAGGCGCAAGATATTGCAGAAACTATTTGGTTTGTTGCTTCAAGACCTGCCCATGTAACCATTAATGACTTAACGATTATGCCCACAGCTCAAGCGGCTGCAACGGTGTTATGGAAGAGGTGACTTAAAGAGAAGCAGTGAAAAATACGTTTACCAGCTTTTTCGATTTTACTGCTTCAAAATAATTTCTTGAAAGAATGTCTTTTTTGAAATTTCTCTATTCAACCTCTTCAATAGCTTACAGTTTCATACTCAAAGTCACAAAATAATTTCTACCAACTCCTGGTAAAATTCCAGGTCCAGGGTAACCACCTGCTCGGCGTGTAGCGTACATCTCATTCATCAAATTATTAATTCCTGCTTTAATTCCAACTTGGCTTGTTAGTTGATAACCAGCTGAAATATCCATCAATGTATAAGATGGAATCAAACCAATTGTAGAAGTTGCGTTTGGTGCGATTGTATTTGAAGCATCTGTGAAAACGGCATCAACATAATTGAATTGATAAGAAAACGAAAAGTTTTTAAAGCGGTAACTCAATCCAGTTCTAAGAATATGCGACGGCGAATTTTCAACGCGTTTGTTTAAAATACTTTTAGAAGGATCGTTTACAATTGCTGGATTGTCCCATCTTGTGTAAATCGCATTTACGAAAGCATAATTTACAAAAACAGACAACTTACCTAAATTGCTTGCTTTCATTAAAGCGAACGGTTTAATTTCTAAAAATGTTTCCACACCTTGACTTACAGATGCGCCAATATTCGTGCGAAAAAGAACGTTATTTTGTAAAACATTTCCGACGCGATTGTTATAGAACATGTAGAAATAACTAAAATCAAAATCCACTAATCCACTCCATAATTGGCCACGGTAACCACCATCTGCATTAAATCCACTTGCGTCTCTAAGATTTGGATCGATAATATCTGTTGTTGCTGAAGGTGTTAATTCTGAATATGTTACAGGACGGTAGTTCTGACTAAAATTTGCATAAAGGGAGGATTTTTTTGTTAAGTTAAATTCACTTCCAATTCCCATCAATAAAATGTTTCTATCCTGAGATTTATCAGCAATTACACCGTTAACAGCTGTATTTATGTATCCACTAGCTAGCGATTGCACCCATTCATAACGAATACCGGGGATAACCGACCAACGTTTCGAAAGTTGGAACATATTTTCAATGAAAGCAGCAAAATTATTAGTGCTGAAATCTAAGGCACGGCTGTATTCTAATCCATTATTTAATTGAACAATAGAAAGGTCATAATCCGATTCTCCCGATCCTACTCCCGATTGCTGACGCAAAGTTGTACCATGATAAACTCGAACTCCAGCTGAAAGTGCATGGTTCATTTCAAATATATTATATTGCTGTAACATTCTAAATTCAGCTCCAATATTTCGGTAAAAATCTCTGTCAACTTGTCTTAAATTGTAGCTATTAATTGTAGTATTAAAAGTATCCGAAATATTAATCGCTTTCGTAAATCCAATGCTGTTTCGCTCGCCAAGAATACTGAATATTTTAGTCGTCATTTTAAGTGAAGCTGTAGGATTCAACTCTAAACCAATTGAAGCCACATTCCAAGGTGTACTCATCCAATTGCGACTTCGAGTAGAATTAATTGGATTGGTTTGAAATTGATTATCCGTCAAACCTCCTGCTTGTTGGCTAACATGATTTGAGCCTGTGTATTCTGCACTAACCATTATCTTCTCCGAGAAAGTATAACTCAAATTAATTCCTCCAGCAAGTGTTTTGTAGCGACTATTTTCTCTCCAGCCATCCGCTTGACGGTGTTGAATAAATCCGAAATAATTGAATTTACCAACTTTTCCTCCAATTGCGTTGTATGAATTAACCAATCCAAACGAACCAACTGTTTGCATAGATTCTACTTGGAGAGGTTTATCCCCTAAATTATTTTTCATTACAAAATTAAGTAATCCACCGAATTGTGTTCCATATTGTAAGGCAGCAGCGCCACGAACCAATTCTATACGGTCAACCGCTTCCATTGGCGGCGTGTAATATGCTTCGGGATAACCAAAAGCTTCACTGCTAATATCGTAACCATTTTGTCGCACATTAAATTCCCACGAGCGATTTGGACTCAAACCACGTGTTGCAATTCCTACTTGAACACCACTTCCGTCATTTTCCCAAACAGAAACGCCAGGTACTTTTCCAAAAACCTGACGCGTATTATTTGTTGATAAATCAGCATCGGTTGCAGAAAGTTGAATAATTTCATTCTTTTTTCCAGCAAAAATTGAAGTTCCTTGAATGGTATTCAATCGCTCCACACTTTTCTTATTACTCGATTCTGTTACCTTAACTTCAATCAACTGGATTTTTTTTAAAGAATCTTGCGCAACTAATTGCACTATTGAAACAAACATTACCATCAAAGAAACCAACCACTTTTTCATATCAATTATTTTTGTGCAAAGTTGGTCTTGATTTAAATTTTTCACAATACCACAAAAAAGGTATTTATAATGAATCTAAATAAGATGAAAACTGAAAGTGATTTGTTTCGGAAAAATTAAAAGTGGATAGTTGTAATTTCACAGAAAGAGTTGACAGTTTACACCTGCTTTAATCTTAATTGTTGAATAAAAAATAGTTAGATACCTGAGTTTATTAAATAAGGGTAAATTTATTTGGCTGACTTTGGTATAAATCGAACTTCATTCTTAATGGATGGAATTAGAATTGGGGCGAGGTTTAAGATTTAGTTTCTTCTCAATCTTTAATCTTTCTTTGTATCAAAACTGTTTTTCCCCTACTCTACCATCAAATTACAGCCACGGATATCAGATAATTCAATACGTCCCTCAATGACAAAACCATCTGGGGTTTTTCGTCCCAAATCTTGTACTTGAATAAACGAACAACTGTAAATATTTGCTAAATCAATCACGTTTATTCCGCCGCTTTTACTTCCTGAAATAAGCGTCAAAGGATCGTAAACATCTCGAAATAAGATTTTCATCCACGGAGGCGACACAAAAACACCTTTTTTCAAACTGTACGCTTGTGAGAGTAATTCTGTCATTCCATATTCTGACGAGATATAATCAACACCCAAACCAGCACATAATTCAGCGTGTAAATTTGCTTTAGAAAGTTCTTTTCGTCTGCCTTTCATTCCGCCAGTTTCAATTATTTTAGCTTTACTTAAATTCATTTTTTGTTCTGCTAAATCTAACAAAGCGTAGGAAACTCCAAAAATAACAACTTCTTTTCCTGAATCAATTGCTTCCTTGTAACGTTTTTCAACTTCATCATAAGCATGTAACAAAAAACCAGAAAGTTTGCTGTTTGTAGCTGCAATTAATTCCTTCACCATGTAAACCAAACTTGAATTTCCCTGTTCCAAATAATTCGGTAACAAAGCTAAAATTACTTGATTTGCAGGATTTCCAAAAAGGATTTGATATGCTTTAAAAAAGGATTTTTCATATAACGTTATATCCGAAATCAGGTGCTTACTTCTTCCTATTAAACCAGTTCCGCTACTCAAAAAAAGTGTTTCATTTCCTGTTTTAACAGAAGAAAGAATATCCTGAGTTTTAAAAAATTCAATTGGTAAAAATGGAATTTCCGTATAATGTTCTGGTTTAGCTTTACCTAATAAATCCACATATTTTCGATACACATTACAGTGTTCATATTGAAAAAAAAAAACTTCCAAAGCCATTTCTTCAAAGTCAGTTTCCGTTTCAATTTCAAAAATACGTTCCCAATTTTTCACGGCATAAAAGTAGAAATTTAATCTCCATCCGAATCAAAATTCCTAAATCTAAGAACCAAAAAATCTTAATTGTTCGTAAATCATTACGGGTACAGATTTTGCATTTTGCATATTTACTTAATTTTGATTATAATTAAAATTTCCTGATGTCCTATTTAAATGAATTGAATGAAAGCCAGATTGTGGCTGTTGAAAATATTTATGGCGCAACTATGGTTATTGCTGGGGCTGGCTCAGGAAAAACACGTGTATTGACTTACCGCATCGCTTATATGATGGAACAAGGTGTCGATCCCTTTAATATTCTCGCTTTGACTTTTACCAATAAAGCGGCACGTGAAATGACAGAAAGAATTGGTCAAATTGTGGGTGCTTCCGAAGCGAAAAATATCACGATGGGAACATTTCACTCTGTTTTTTCTAAGATTTTGCGTTTTAACGCAGATAGAATTGGCTTTCCAAACAATTTTACGATTTACGATACGCAAGACTCTAAAAGTGTGATTAAAGACATAATTAAAGAGTACAATCTCGACGATAAAACGTATAAGCCAAGTTCTGTTTTCGGACGAATTTCTTCAGCAAAAAATAACCTACTTTCGCCAGAGGCTTATGCTTTAAATCCAGAAATAATGTTGGAGGACAAACAATCGCGTCGTCCTGAAATGGCTCGGATTTATCAAGCTTACGCTAATCGTTGCCAGAAATCAGGAGCAATGGATTTTGATGATTTACTGTATTTTACTAACGTTTTATTGTCAAATTTTCCAGATGTCTTATCTTATTACCAGCAAAAATTTAAGTATATAATGGTAGACGAGTATCAAGATACGAATTATGCTCAATACCTGATTGTCAAAAAACTAGCTGCTGCTTATGAAAACATTTGCGTTGTTGGTGATGACGCTCAAAGTATCTATTCATTTCGCGGTGCAAACATAGAAAACATTTTAAATTTCAGAAAAGATTATCCCGATTTTAAACTTTTTAAACTTGAACAAAACTACAGAAGTTCGAAGAATATCGTCGAAGCTGCCAATAGTATTATCAAGAAAAACAAAGATCAAATAGCTAAAAATGTTTGGACAGATAATGTGGAAGGTTCAAAAATAAAAGTAGTTCGAACCTTGACCGATAATGAAGAAGGAAGAACAATCTCCAATCGCATTTTTGACATAAAACAAAGTGATGCCAAGTCATTTAACGATTTTGCTATTTTATATCGAACCAACAAGCAATCGCGATCATTCGAGGAAGCATTACGAAAATTAAATATTCCGTATAAAATTTATGGAGGAGTTTCGTTCTACCAACGAAAAGAAATTAAAGACATACTTGCTTACTTTAGGTTAGCAGCAAATCACAACGATGAAGAAGCTCTAAAACGTGTTATTAATTACCCAAAGCGTGCAATTGGAAAAACAAGTATTGAAAATGTAATAATCGCAGCAAATAAATACGGGGTTAGCATGTGGGACGTTATTTCTGATTTTAGTAAATACCCGACTGACGTGAATAACGGCACCAAGCAAAAAATTTACGATTTTGTGACCATGATTGGCAGTTTTACAGCGGAATTAAACAAGTTAAATGCATTTGAATTGGCTGATACAATTGCAAAATCTTCTGGAATCATGCGAGAAATGATTGCTGAAAAAGAAAAAGGAGTTGAAGAAGTTGAACGCTTGCAAAACGTGGAAGAACTATTGGCTGGTATTCAAGAATTTGTTAGAGGTGGCGATTCGGACGAATTTAAATCTTTGTCCGATTTCATGATTGAAGTGGCTCTACTAACGGATGCAGACCAAGAAAAACCAGAAGATCGAAACCATGTTTCCATGATGACTATCCATGCAAGTAAGGGCTTAGAATTTCCGCACGTTTTCATTGTCGGCATGGAAGAAAATCTATTTCCGTCACAAATGGTGCTCAATACGCGTTCAGAATTAGAAGAGGAACGCCGTTTGTTTTATGTTGCCGTTACAAGAGCAATGAAAACTTGTACACTTTCTTACGCTGGTTCGCGATTCATTCACGGACAATTAAATAGCTGCGAACAAAGTCGTTTTGTGGATGAAATTGATAGCCAATATTTATACTTTGAGACACCTAGTCGTAACCAAGGTGGCGGCCGTTCGTTAATGGGAAGAGATAGTGAACGTTCATTTACAGGCGGTTTAAATAAAACGATGAATGCTCCTGCGCCAAATTTGAGGTCGTTAAAAGAAATTGGGAATTCTAATGTTAGCGCCAAAAATGATGGTGCAATGTTTGATGTAAAAGTCGGATTTAATGTTGAACACGATCGCTTCGGCAAAGGAAAAGTAACGAAAATGGAAGGAAGTGGCGCTGACAAAAAGGCAACAATTTTCTTTCCTCACCATGGAAGCAAAACTGTTATTTTGCGTTTTGCAAATTTAAAAGTGTTGGAGGAATGAAAAACTAAAAGTGATTTGACACGTTTAAGTGGAAAATTAAATTATAGTACTAAAAGTGAAAAAAAATGAAACTATTACCCCTTCTCTTCTTATTGATTTCTTTCGTAAGTTTAACTCAAACTTGGACGAAAGAAGAATTAGCGAAAGCAAATACTTTAGCAAAATTGACAGATTTAACAGAGGTTGAAAAAGAAGCTATTATGTACATTAATTTAGCTAGAATGTATCCGAAAAAATTCGTTGAGGTTGAAGTGAAAAACTATCAGCCACCAAATGCTGCTTACGTGAAATTATTAGAAGATTCCCCTTATATTGAGTCATTAATAGATGAATTATCAGATTTAGCACCTTTGCCTCCTTTTATTTTTGACGAGGAATTACAAGAATTTGCAAGCTGTTTCGCCGCAGAACAGGGTGCTTCAGGATACATGGGACATAAACGAAAAAAATGTGCTGTTGGAAATTATGCTGAATGTTGTGCTTATGATATGGCAACAGGGAAACACATCGCTTTTCAGTTATTAATAGATCATGGTGTTCCCAATTTAGGACATCGCATCAATTGTTTGAATCCTGAATATTCTAAAGTTGGAATCAGTGTGGCAGAACATACGAAAGCAAATGTTTGTGCCGTTTTAGATATGTATTAAATGGCGGTTAAAATAGGATTATTGTCTGATACGCATGGTTTTTTGGACCCAAAAATCAAAACCTATTTTGCTGATGTGGATGAAATTTGGCATGCTGGCGATATTGGAAGCTTAGAAGTTTTAGATGAATTGCGTGCGTTCAAATCAACAAGAGCTGTTTGGGGAAATATTGATGAACACAAAATCCGATTAGACACAAAAGAATTTTTGCGTTTCAAAGTTGAAGAGGTGGAGGTATTAATCACTCACATTGGTGGAAGACCTGGGAATTACTCCAAACCTGCAATCGAAGAATTACTTAAAAATGGAGCGCCAAAAGTATTTGTTTGCGGACATTCTCACATCACTTTAGTACAATTAGACAAACGATTCAATATGCTCTGGATGAATCCAGGCGCTTGCGGTTTTAAAGGATTTCACGCAATTAAAACCATCTTGCGCTTCACAATTGATGGAGATAAAATCAAAGACTTGGAAGTAATTGAATTGGGGAAAAGAGCGTGATAAAATAGAAGTTCGATTCTTAAAATAGTCTTTTAAATTAATGAGTTAAGAGTTCCTTATGAGCAGATTATTTTTGACCGTAATTCTTACTTAAATTGTTTGATTATCTGTTTTATAATCAGTTCTAATTCGATTAATTGAATATTAGTTGAAGCTACTAACGATTTCCAATTATACGAATTAGCGAAATTGGCTAGCATTGAATTTTATGGTTTTAGTTGCGTAACGAAACTAATGTGTTTTTTGTACATTTTCGTAAGAACATTCACTAAAATCCAGTTTCAGAATGGAGTTCAAATTCATGGCTTCGAATTGTAAATAGAAAATAAACAGTATTTTACGAACAAAATTAAATTCAGAGCCTTGATTTTTTAGCTTTACTGCTACTTTGAAATGTTTATTTTTGGTTTAGCAAAAGATAAGGAAAATCGATAAAAAAGTTATTTTTATTGATAAAGATTTTGCAGCCGACACTCAAATTAAATCGTTTTCAATTAAAGGCTTACAAAGAAAAAACTTCCCTAAATCGAATAGCTTGTCTGCGGGAAATTTCTATTTTTTCTCCTTTAGATAATTCTATTTTCAATCCGCCGTTGAACCAATTTTCTATTGAAATCACATGACTTAAATTGATGATAAATTTTCGATTCGCTCTGAAAAATACTTCATTGTCTAGTTTACTTTCAAAACTATTCAATGAACGTAAAACCATTGGTCGGAACGTGTCGAAATAAACCTTGACATAGTTTCCGTCAGATTCCATCATACGCACATCTCTCAATTCAATAAACCAACATTTTTCACCATCTTTTATAAAAACTTTATCATTTTCACCTAATTTTCGTAATTTCCTTAAATTAATAAATTGTTCATCTTCAAACGAATTTTCTTTCGCTATTTTACGAACAACATTTGCTATTTTTTCTGGATCAATTGGTTTCAGAATATAATCTAGCGCTTGATTATCAAAAGCTTGCAATGCAAATTCGTCATGCGCGGTCACAAACACAACTTGCGGTAAATCTTCTAGTTGCTTCAACATTTCAAACCCATTCATTCCCGGCATGGAAACGTCGAGAAAAATCAAATCAGGGTTAAATTCTTTAATTTTTTCGATGCCATCAATTCCATTTATTGCTTCTGCAACAATCTCAATTTCTTGATATTCTTTCAATATAGTTCTCAGTTCCTCTCTTGCCAATCGTTCGTCGTCAATAATTAGGGTCTTAATCGTTTTCATAGTAATAAATTGGGTTGAATAATAGCCAAAAATAAACAATTCAATTTGTGAAAAGCTTAATTCTAGGCTTAAATAAATGAAAGATATAAAGCGATGACTAAAAGTAAAAATAAAGGTTGAGCGGTGACTCAAACGAATTGTCTTTTAATTACCCAAAATTCATTCGGCAAAACTCAAAACCGCTAAAAATTTGGCTACAAAAATGATTCGTTTTGTAACGTTAATATTTGAAAAACCCATAATCTGACCGATTATTTTAACTAATTTCGTAAACTTAAAATTTATATGAATAAAGAACAATACAACGTTAGTTATGCAATCGGAATGAGCATCGCTGAAAGTCTTAAAAATCAAAATCTTACCGAATTAGACGCAACTGTAATCGCAGAGGCTATCAATGATCTTTTAGAAGGTAAATCTCCAAAATTAGAAGCAGAAGAAGCGAATAAAATCATCCATAATCATCTGGAAGAAAAACGCTCTGGTGCATTTATGGCAAATAAAACAGATGGAGAAGATTTCTTATCAGCCAACAAATCGAAAGATGGAGTGCAGACCACAGAAACTGGTTTGCAATTTGAAATAATTACAGAGGGAACGGGAGCAAAACCTTCAAAAACAGATACTGTAAGTGTTCATTACCATGGTACATTGATTGATGGAACAGTTTTCGATAGTTCAGTTCAACGCGGAACGCCAGCCAGTTTTGGCGTTAATCAAGTAATTTCAGGATGGACGGAAGCTTTACAATTAATGAATGTTGGTTCAAAATACCGCTTATACATTCCTCAAGATTTGGCTTATGG
>Ga0105050_10003490_pt1 | contig 21704 bp, 21 predicted proteins | sample FRY01_FD_78088 | JGI IMG/M metagenome (GOLD analysis project Ga0105050, IMG submission 78088) | Freshwater microbial communities from Lake Fryxell liftoff mats and glacier meltwater in Antarctica - FRY-01 | ecosystem: Environmental > Aquatic > Freshwater > Ice > Glacier meltwater ...
AAGGAATTAATTTATATCCGATTTCATCCAACGAATTAGAGAATGGAATTTACTTCATCACTATTGAAAACCAAAATGTGCATTCTAAAACGATAAAGCATAGTAAGAATTAAAAGCGATGCATAATTAATTTGAAATTATAAATCCCAGCCTGAAATTATAAAACTAGCCGGTTGGGATTTTTTTAATTAGCTATTTTTCGTTTCCATATTAATGTAACTTCGCCCCCGAATCACAAATGAAAACCTTAATACATTTTTTTGAAGGATTAGACCCCGTTTTAGCTGCACTTATTGCAACTACTTTTACATGGGTAATTACAGCTCTTGGAGCATCTTTAGTGTTTTTTTTTAAAACAATACATCGAGGAGTTTTAGACGGAATGCTCGGGTTTACAGGTGGTGTGATGGTTGCAGCAAGTTTCTGGTCTTTGTTAATGCCTTCAATCGAATTATCGGAGCGGTTTTACCCTTCAATGCCATGGATGCCAGCAGCAGTTGGGTTTTTAACTGGAGCACTTTTTCTTTTCTTTTTAGATAAAAGTATGCCGCACCTTCATATTAATTTCAGTGAAAATGAAAAAGAAGGAGTAAAAACACAATTGCACAAAACCACTTTATTAGTGCTCGCTATTACTTTACACAACATTCCAGAAGGGTTAGCTGTTGGTGTTTTATTTGGAGCCGCTGCAAACGGAATGGAAGGTGCAACGATTGCTGGAGCAGTCACTTTGGCAATAGGAATCGGAATTCAAAATTTTCCAGAAGGTTTTGCCGTGGCAATGCCGTTGAGAAGAGCAGGAGCAAGTCGCTTTAAAAGTTTCTGGTATGGCCAACTTTCCGCAATCGTTGAACCAATTGCCGGTGTTATTGGAGCTGCTGCTGTTATTTACATGGAACAAATTTTGCCTTTTGCTCTAGCTTTTGCTGCAGGAGCAATGATTTTTGTGGTAGTAGAGGAAGTTATTCCCGAAACGCAACGAGATAAATATACTGATGTTGCTGTACTAGGTTTCATAGGTGGTTTTGTAGTAATGATGGTATTAGATGTTGCTTTAGGTTAATATTCTTTAATTTATTGGAATACTTGTCAGATTAAACCAAATTATATTTAGTTTTGTCACGTCTCTAAGGGGTGCCTGTAAAAAGGCTGAGATTATACCCATTGAACCTGTAAGGTAATGCTTGCGCAGGGATGATGACTTAGCTAATTTTATAAATATAACCGTCAAGAATTAGCCCCTTGTTCTTGTTTAATTTTTTTTAAAATGAAAACAAGACTTCTTTTAATGAGCATATTTTGTGCTTTAAATTTTAATTTTTTTGCACAAAATAATTTATTTGGAAACGTTGTCGATGAGCGTGGAAATCCAATTACAGGTGTAAATATTCATTTAGAAGGTTCTAATTACGGAACGCAATCTGATCAAAATGGAAACTTTATTTTAAAGAACCTTTCAGTTGTAAATTGTGATTTAATGCTTGAAATTCCTGGCTTTTTGACAACTAAAAAAGGAATTAAACCTTCCGATTTTAATAAACAAATACAGGTAAAAATGTATTTAAATACGAAGAACTTGGAAGAAGTTCAAGTTCTTTCTACAAGATCTAGTGAGGTTTCTTCATCTTCTATAATTAAGCCTTCTAATCAAATAGAAAAAAATAATTTTGGACAAGATATCCCTATTCTTTTAGAAGCAAGTCCTTCAGTTGTAACTACTTCTGATGCTGGAACTGGAATTGGTTACACAGGTTTAAGAATTAGAGGGGTGGATGCTTCTCGAATTAATGTAACCATTAATGGAATACCTGTAAATGATCCAGAGTCTCATGATGTATATTGGGTAAACATGCCAGATTTAGCTTCGTCCATTGAAAGTATACAAATTCAAAGGGGTGTTGGATCTTCTACGAATGGAGCGGCTGCTTTTGGAGCAAGTTTGAATATTAAATCACAAGATATTTCCTCAGCTGCTTATGGAATTATTGATAATAGTTTTGGTTCGTTTAATACGCTTAAAACCACCATAAAAGCGGGTACAGGCTTGATAAATAATAAGTTTTCCTTAGAAACTCGTTTATCTAAAATTAGCTCGGACGGTTTTATTGATAGAGCCTCTTCGGATTTAAAATCTTATTATTTAGCGGCTTCTTATGTTGGAAAAAAATCAGTGGTTAAAGCAATCACTTTCAGTGGAAAAGAAGTTACCTATCAATCATGGTACGGAACTCCTGAAAGTAGAGTAAAGGGTGACGTAAACGAAATGAATGCTTATGCAGACAGAAATGGTTTGAGTGATTCCGATAGAGCAAATTTGTTAAATTCAGGAAGAACTTATAATTTTTATACGTATGAAAATGAAGTAGATAACTACCAACAGGATAATTATCAATTACATCTTACACATTCTTTTAAACCTAATTTAATCATGAATGTGGCTGGACATTACACGTATGGCCGAGGTTATTTCGAGCAATACAGAAAAGACGATGCTCTTGCAGATTATGGTTATAGTCCAGTTATAATCGGAAGCGACACGATTCAAAACACAGATTTAATCAGAAGACGTTGGCTAGATAATGATTTTATAGGTGGTATTTATTCATTACAATACAACCTTTCAAAATGGAAATTGTTAATCGGTGGTTCTGCTAATACTTATTTAGGAAGACATTTTGGTGAAGTAATTTGGGCGAGACATGCAGCTGATGGCGAAATTAGAGATCGTTACTATGAAAATGATGCACGGAAAACAGAGTTTAGTAACTACTTCAAAGGAACTTTTAGATTGGATAAATTATCATTTTCAACAGATTTACAGTTTAGACATGTTAATTATTCCTTTCTCGGAATTGACGATGTGAGCGGAGAATTACTTGATTTAGAGCAAAATGTGCAATTTAATTTTTTCAATCCGAAAGTATCAATGAGTTATTCGATAAATTCAAAACAATTTCTTTTTGCTTCTTATGGTATTGCAAACCGCGAACCTGTAAGAAAAGATTTTAGGGAAAGTACAGCTGCAAATCGACCTAAATCAGAAAATATGCGAGATTTAGAATTAGGTTATGTTTACGGTGGGCCAAAATTTAGTTTAAACACGAATCTTTATTGGATGGATTACACCAATCAATTAATTTTAACCGGACAAATTAATGATGTTGGAGGATACACAAGAACGAATGCAAAAGATAGTTACCGAGCTGGAATAGAGCTAAGTGGATCCTACAAAGTGATTTCTTCCCTGCGTTTATCAGCAGCATTTTCAGTAAGTCAAAATAAAATCAATCAATTTAATGAATATATAGATGAATACTTGGATAACGCGCCTTTTTACACACAACAATTAATTGCGCATGAAAATTCTAATTTGGCCTTTTCTCCTAATATCGTCACTAACGCGGGCTTTTCTTTCATGCCAATTAAAAATTTTACCATTGATTGGATTTCTAAATATGTTGGTCGTCAATATTTAGATAATACATCTAATAAGAATCGCAGTATTGACCCGTTTACTTTTTCAAATATCACTTTATCTTATAAACTTGAAAATGTTTTGTTTAAGGAAATTACTTTTGGATTTTTGGTCAATAATATCCTTAATAGCAAGTACTCCAATAATGGATATACATTTTCGTATATATATGGAGGAGCGACGACCACTGAAAACTTTTATTATCCTCAGGCTGGAAGAAATTTCTTAGCTCGAATTTTAATCAAATTATAAATTTTGAAATTTTATAGAATCCAAGCTTTTCATCTTTCTTTTTAGTTAATTTTAATACTTAAAAAAAATCTAATTATGAAACATAATCTCTTGTTTTACTTATTAATTTCATCAACATTTTTCAATGCTCAAGTCAAAGAAAAGGAGGAGATAATAGTAGTAGTCGAAACACCAGCTGAAACTCAAATTTCAGAACTTCCAGATAAGGAAGCTGAATTCCCAGGCGGCGCTGATGAAATGATGAAATATTTATCTGAAAATATTAAATATCCACCATCAGCAATAGAAATGAATGAGCAAGGGCGCGTTTTTTTATCTTTTATTGTTGAAGTAGATGGTACGATTTCTTCTGTAAAAGTAGAAAAAGGTGTAAGCGATGTTATTGATCAAGAAGCTATTCGCATAGTTCAATCGATGCCAAAATGGACACCAGGAACTTTAGCAGAAAAGGCTGTTCGTTCTAAAGCGATTTTACCAATTAATTTTACTTTATATGGAGATGACGAAGAAGAAGAAGAAAGTGAAAGAAAAATAATGGATGCACATTGGGCTGGCTTTGATTTTGGGACGCTGATTTTAATGAGTGATTTGTTTGAAACTGATTTTACAGCAGCGGATTACTGGAAAAATGATGTGGCACGTTCGATGGTTTTCAACTTTAATTTCTTTGATTATAAACTTCCTATCTTTAAACAATATCTTGGTTTGACAACAGGTTTAGGGTGGAACCTTACTTCAATTGGTTTAAAAAATAATTATGATATATTCCACAATTCTGATACGATTATAGCATCTTCTAATCCTTCTCAAGCGTACAAAACGAATTCACTTAATGTTCAATACATAACCATTCCTTTGTTATTGGAATTTGCAACGAAAAAAGAGCAAAAAAAGAGTTTTTATATTAATGCTGGTTTAATTGGTGGAGTTAGAATTTTTTCAAGCACACGTCAAACGGGTAAATTTTCAAATGGCGATCGATTTGATATTCGAGTAAGGTCCAGATATAATTTCGCACCATTTACTTTAGAGGCGACGGTCCGCGCTGGTTATGGCCCAATTGGTTTATTTGCAACTTATAATTTAAATACCTTATTTAAAGAAGGAAAAACGGTAGCTGTCTATCCTTTTAGAACAGGAATTACGATTAATGTTGATTACGGTAAGTAAAATAATTTTCTTCTAAAATGAAAAAATCCCAATTCTAATTTAGAGTTGGGATTTTTTTATGTTTTTAATTTGTTGGTTAGATGCCAAATGCAGCTTTCACTTTATCAACGAAATCTAATTTCTCCCAAGTGAATAACTCAACTTCTCTAGTTATAATTGTTCCATTTGGTCCTTTAAATTTTTTCGTAACGACCTCATTTTTTCGTCCCATGTGACCATAAGCAGCAGTTTCTTGATAAATTGGATTGCGCAATTTCAAACGTTGCTCAATAAAGTAAGGGCGCATGTCAAAAATTTCGCTTAAAATTTCAGCAATTTCGCCATCTGTTTTATCAACTTTAGAAGTTCCATAAGTGTTTACATATAATCCACATGGTTTTGCAACTCCAATTGCATAAGAAACTTGTACTAATAATTCGTCGCACAACCCAGCAGCGACTGCATTTTTCGCCATGTGGCGAGTCGCATAAGCAGCAGACCGGTCAACTTTTGAAGGGTCTTTTCCAGAAAATGCTCCTCCACCATGAGCACCTTTACCGCCGTAAGTATCAACGATAATTTTTCTCCCTGTCAAACCTGTGTCTCCGTGAGGACCTCCGATTACAAATTTCCCAGTTGGATTGATATGATACGTAATTGCATCATTAAATAGCCCCTGCAATTCAGATTTTAATTTTGCTTTAACCCGAGGAATAACGATTTCAACTATATCTTTTTTGATTTTAGCTAACATTTCTGGTTCAGCTGCGAAATCATCATGTTGTGTTGAAACAACGATAGAATCAATTCTTTGTGGAATGTTATCGTCAGAATACTCGATTGTTACTTGAGATTTTGCATCCGGACGCAAATAAGGAATTAAGTCTGACTCTTTATTACGGATATAAGATAATTCTTGCAAGATTTTATGTGCCAAATCTAAAGCTAAAGGCATGTAATTATCTGTTTCAATTGTTGCATAACCAAACATCATTCCTTGGTCGCCAGCTCCTTGATCTTCTGGATTTGTTCTTTCGACTCCTTGGTTAATGTCAGATGATTGTTCGTGAATTGCAGAGAAAATACCACAAGAGTTTGCATCAAACATATATTCCGACTTCGTGTAGCCAATTTGACGAATCGTTTCACGTGCAATTGCTTGAACATCTAAATAGGCACTTGATTTCACTTCACCTGCCAAAACAACTTGTCCTGTAGTTACTAATGTTTCGCAAGCAACCTTTGAAGTAGGGTCAAAAGCCATAAAATTATCAATTAACGCATCTGAAATTTGGTCGGAAACTTTATCGGGATGTCCTTCAGAAACGGACTCAGAAGTAAATAAATATGCCATTATAAAATATTTTAGGTGCGAATTTAATAATTTAAAAAGAGTCTTGCGTTATCTAATCCAAATTTCAAGGTTTCAATCGATTTTTTTCGTAAGATTTTCAACTAAAAAAGGCTCATTTTAACTTAAAAATGAGCCTTTTTGTTTTTAATAGAATTTAAAATCAATCACAGTAAATTGATTTATACTCTTTTTCATATTTTGCTAGAATTTTCTTGCGTTTTAATTTCAAAGTTGGCGTTAATTCGTCACCATCAACAGAGAATTCTTTTGGTAATAAAACGAATTTTTTAATTTTTTCCCAATTACCGTATTCTTTATTTAATTCACTCACTTCTTGATTAATTCGTTCATGAAGTTTTGTATTTGCAGCAATTTCGTCATTACTTAATTTTTCAAAGTCTAATCCTTTTCTAGTTGCCCATTCTCTAACGAAAGCAAAACTTGGAACGATGAATGCTCCTGGGAATTTTTCTCCTTCACCAACAACCATTATTTGTTCAATAAATCGAGATTCTTTAAATTTATTTTCCATTCCTTGAGGTGCAATGTATTTTCCCCCAGATGTTTTGAAGATTTCTTTTTTACGATCAGTGATTTTTAAGTATTTTCCTTCTTGAAAAATTCCAATATCGCCTGTATGAAACCAACCATCTGCATCCATAACTTCTGCAGTTGCAACTGTATTTTTGTAATAACCCATCATTACATTCGGACCTTTCACTAAAATCTCCCCATCTTCAGCTATTTTAACTTGAACACCGTCAATTAAAGCTCCAACTGTACCAATTCTAATTCCTTTATCGAATGAGTTCACAGAAACCACAGGTGAAGTTTCAGTTAAACCATAACCTTCCAAAATTGGAATGTCAGCGGCCAAGAAAATGCGTGCTAATCTTGGTTGAAGTGCCGCACTTCCCGATGCAATTGCTCTCACGTTTCCGCCTAAAGCTTCTTGCCATTTAGAAAATATTAATTTACGGGCAATTTTCAATTTAAAATTATACCAACCTGATTTTCCAACTACATCAAACTCTTCTGCTAAATCAACTGCCCAGAAAAATAATTTTCGCTTGATTCCAGTTAAATCATCTCCTTTTGCGATTATTTTGTCATAAACTTTTTCAATTAAACGTGGTACAGCGCTAAAAACGTCAGGTTTCACTTCGCGAATATTATCGCCAATCGTTTCCATTGATTCGGCGAAATAAATGGAACAACCGATATACATATAGAGATAATGTAACATGCGCTCATAAATGTGACAAACAGGCAAGAAAGTCAATACTTTAGATGAATTGTCTGCTGGAATCGGACCTTGGCAAGCTGCTACATTTGAAAGTATATTTCGATGAGAAAGCATAACTCCTTTTGGCTGACCTGTTGTGCCAGACGTATAAATGATTGTGACTAAATCTTCATGTTTAACAGCAGCCATTCTTTCCTTAACAATCGATTCCTCGGTAGATTCTGCTGCCCTATCAATTGCCGACCAATTCGTAAAACCAGCTATTTCGTCAAAAGTCATTAGATGTTGTAAACTGGGTACATCTCCTTTAACGTTATTCATTTTTACGGCCAATTCTTCAACACCAACTACACAAATTTTTACTTCCGCATCATTTAATATAAATCGATAATCATTTTCTGAAATGTTAGGATATAGAGGCACTAATATTGCACCTGTTTGTTGAACAGCAATATCAAATATATTCCATTCAACACGATTATTACTTGAAACAGCAACCCTGTCTCCAGCATTTATTCCTAAAGAAATTAATCCTCTCGAAATAACCATTGCTTTTTCTAAGAAATCAGCGGTGTTCATTCCTATCCAATTTCCGTTTGTTTTGGTCACAAACATATTAGAATTAGGGTAATTTTTTTGTTGATGATAAGGAATATCAAATAAGCGTTCAGCGTGTATCATAATTTAAAAATTTGGTCTTCCGAAAATAGGAATAAATAATTAAAAAAATGGATTTAAAATCTAAATACTTAAAATAGCAACAATTAATAGCACTAAAAATGAATTTAAGCCTCTGAAATGTGTTATTGTTTAGATAAAAATCAACGCAAAAGCAGTAATGATGATTATTGATAAAATGTTTAATAAGAATCCAATTTTTGCCATTTGGTGAATCTTTATTAAACCAGATGAAAAAACGATAGCATTTGGAGGTGTTCCGACTGGCAACATAAAAGCGCAACTAGAAGCCAACGTTAATGGTAAACACAACTCAATTACGTCATATCCCGATTCCAATGCAAAGGCCGCAACAATAGGTACAAAAACTGTAACCAAAGCGAGATTTGACATGATTTCGGTTGTGAAAATGGCTATAGTTACTACAACTAAAACAATTGCAATGACACTAACTTCTTTATAGACGCTAAAAACTTTAGTCATTTCGATTATGACTCCACCTTTCTCAAGCATTGCTGCAAGCGCCAAACCTCCGCCAAATAATAGTAAAATCCCCCAAGGAAGTTTCTCTGTGTCTTTCCATTCGAGTAATCGATTCTTATCTGAACTACTTGGAATAATAAATAACAAAATAGATCCTAAAATCGCAGCGCTTTCATCTCTATATGTAAAACCAGTTACTTGAATAATCAATTCTTTAAATGACCATAGAATGACAACAAAACCGAATACTGCTATTGCTCGGTATTGATTATTTGTCCATGGTTTTTTTTCTAACTTTATATCATGAACATCATTTCTTTCTTTTCCTAAACCGATGTAAAATACGACGAAAACGACCAATAGAAATATAATGCTCAAAGGAATACCAACCTTCATCCAATCATAAAAGGAAATTGTAATATTAAAATTCTGTTCAAGAATACTTGCCATTTGGGTGTTTGGCGGCGAACCAACTAATGTTGCCATTCCACCAATACTTGCCGCATAAGCAATCGACAACAAAAGGAAAAGAGAAAATTTTGATTTTTGATGCTCTACAGGCATTGCATTTATTATTGCAATCGCCATTGGTAACATCATCAAGGCTGTTGCGGTGTTAGAAATCCACATACTCAATAAGCCCGTACTCAACAAAAATCCAAGTAGAATTCTCGGTTTGCTGTCTCCAACTACCGAAACTATACCTCGGGCGATTTGTTCATGAACCTTCCATTTTTCTAGTCCTAGCGCTAAAACAAAACCACCGAAAAATAAATATACATTTCCATTTCCGTAAGCAGCGGCTAAATCACTTGTTTCTAGGAGTCCGAGAGGAATGGCCAGAATTAAAGGAAATAGTGCGGTCACGTAAATGGAAATGATTTCAAAAATCCAAAAGAAAATCATCAACCCACTAAGAGCAATTGCATTCCAAAAAATAGATTTTCCTCCTGTAAGAAAAAGAATCATAATAAAAAGGAAAACACCTAAAGCGGCGAGCATGTTTTTCCAATTGAATTTTAACATTTTCGATTAGCTGTTTAAACCGTTCAAAGCATCAACAAAATGATCTGCTTTTTCCTCAACATCTGCAACAATCGCACGAAATTCTGCTTTACCTCTCGCTGTTTTTATTTTTCTGATTGTTGAATCTTGGAAATTTGCTGCTTCGTTAATTAATTTCTCAGTTGCGTCTATTTTTGTTGCATCTGTTGCTTGAATGAAGTAACATTCGTCCACTACGTCATAAACTAATTCGTTTAGACTCTTTTTTAAAATTCGCTTGTTAGCCATAATACTATTTTTTTTCAAAAATAAGGAGTAAATGGCAGAACTCAGCTATTTGTGTTTTTTTAGTTTAAAAACAACTTATTATAATGACAATTTTATTTTCAAAGGAATTTGAAAATAAAATCAAAATTTAAGTTGTTTTTCTTCGCTAATTAAAAAAATCGTTGTAACTTCAAGGCAACGAAAAAAGTGTTTTATTTTTATAAATTTTGAGTGCTTTTTTCTAACAAAAATCTATCAATCAACCGTTTGTTTTACTAGTTATGAAAAAATCTTTCTTCCTCAATAGCTTGTCTTTTGTATTGCTGTTGTCAAGTTGTAGGTCGGTGATTTATAATGTTCCAAATGTGACGGATTATAAGATTTTTAAAACAGCAACTATTCAAAAATCATCAAAACCATTTACGATTCCAAAATCCGCTAAGAATGCAGTTTTGCCTGATGAATTTTTGTGGGTTTTATCAAACGATGACGATAAAATGTATAACCATAAAACGCCTGAAGATTTTTTAATTGCTGAAGGCACACTTTCTTTGATAATTATTCGAAATGATACAATATTATACGAGAAGTACTTTAACGGATTTGAGCCGGATAGCGTTAGAACTATATTTTCTGTTAGTAAAGCATTTACTTCTGCTTTAGTTGGAATAGCAATCAATGAAGGTCATATTAAAGGTGTAAATCAATTGGTAAGTGATTTTATTCCATCTTTTAAAGAAAATGGCAAAGAAAAAATGACCATTAACAATTTATTGCAAATGACCTCTGGTTTGAGTGAAAATGATTACAAGGATATTTTAAAAATAGGAAGATTTTATTATTCAAATAATCAAAATAAAATGTGTGAAAATATTTCTTTAAGATGTGAGCCTGGAACTAAGTTTCAATATTCTTCCATAACAACACAACTTTTAGGTATTTGTCTTGAAAAAGCGACAGGAGTAAAATTTAATGATTATTTTAAAGCCAAAATTTGGGAACCAATGGGGATGGAATATAATGCGCTATCTTCAACTGATAAAAAAGGATTTCACAAATATTTCGGTGGTATTTCTGCAAACCCGAAAGACCTAGCTAAGTTCGGATTACTTTACTTGAAAAATGGAAATTGGAACGGGCAGCAAATTATACCAGAAGAATGGGTAAAATCAACAGCTAAAAGAGATACAATTCAAGGTAAATCAACACGTTATACCAATTGTTTTTGGTTAGATACTTACCCTTTAGAAAATGTTTTTAATAAATCAGACTTTTTTGCTGGTGGTTATGGTGGACAAATTATCTATGTTAATCCAGAAAACAATACAGTCATTATTCGAACGGGTACTAGGGAAGTAGATGTTCATTGGGGTAGAAGTTTTTCTAAATTATCTCATTTTCCTTTAAATGACGTGGAAGTGAATCAAGAAAGTTATACGACAAATTTGATTGGCTTGTACAAGAATAATTTCGGAAAGGAAATTAACATATACAATATTAACGGAAAAATTGTTATGAAGTGTAATGGAGAAGATTTTGAATGCCAATTAGAACCTTCCTCAGATGTGACTTTTGAAGATAAAAAACATGGAAGAAAACTAGTTGTGGAGTTTGATAAAGAGCGAATTAAAGGTGTAATTATTGAAGAAGGAAAAAATAGTTTTTACTTCTCAAAAAGATAATTATTTATTTTGTCCAAATGATGTCCTATATTTTAAATGAAAATTAACTTTAAGCATAAAGACTTCCTCGTTTTTGCAAGTATCTTAATCATGCTTTCTATCCTTTTTCTTTCACTTAAAAGTTCAATACGAAAGGATGAAATTTATTTGGAAGTTTCTTGGCTTAAAAATATAAAAGGAAATTTCTCTTTTATATCCAAATGGTCTTATGCAGTTAATGTCGGTTTAAACGATGCACAGCAAATTGCTTGTATTCGAAACTGCTCAAAAAAGGTTGAGAAAATGATGGATAAAGAAGGATTAATAATAAGCGATTCAACCGATGTTTATTACAGCATTGTTGATTCTACTAGAAAGTATCACACTTTAGAATCTAGAAGTACTTTAAATGATTGGATACCTTCAAATTTTATTAAAGTGCGCAAGTTTGGAAATTTTACTATTGAAGGTAATGTAATCAATGATTCTCTTTCTCAATGCAGTCTGTTTTTCAGGATGAAAGGAAATCAACTAACAGCTTGGGCATACCACAAACCTCAAAAGGGTAATTACAAGATTTTCAGATTAAATGGAGGAAAAATTACATTGGATGAGGAAGCCTTTGAGAAAGGAGTTTTTAAGGCTATCTTCAGTTTTACTTTTGAAAATGAAATTAATAGTCTAAAACCGCTCTTTTGGAGTGGGAAAATATGCACAAAAATAGGAGGTTTTTAACAAAATAGCATTTTTGAGTATTATTTTTTGAGATACTTAATTTTTCAATCTTCATTTTATTACATTTGTAAAAACTATTTAAAATGAACATTCCAGCTGAGTTAAAGTACACGAAAGATCACGAGTGGATTAAAATCGAAGGTGATATCGCAACTGTAGGTATTACAGAATTTGCACAAAGTGAATTAGGTGACATCGTTTACGTTGAAATTGAAACAGTTGGAGAAATAATTGCACGAGAAGAAATTTTTGGTTCAATTGAAGCAGTCAAAACTGTTTCTGATTTATTTATGCCATTAAGTGGTGAAGTATTAGAGCTCAACGAAGAATTAGAAGGTAATCCAGAATTAGTGAATTCGGATCCTTACGGTGCAGGCTGGATGGTAAAAGTTAAAATATCTGATGTTGCAGAAATTACAAATTTATTAGATAGTTCAGCCTATCAACAGCTTGTTCATTAATTTGGCATAATACTTGTTAAAATCTTGTTAAAATAGAAAAAATGGAATTAAAAAAGAGTTTAGAGGCTGATGCAGAAGGTATGCGCTCAAGTCTTTTCATGGTTGGTTTAAATTACATTGCCGGTTTAACACTTGCTGCATTCACTTTTCAAAGTATCAATACCGAGGATGATTTAAGTAAGTTAAATGACAAATCCGCAAATAATGTTTATCAACAAGATGTAAAAAAAGAAGAAACACCACCACCACCACAACAAGCACCACAAGTCAATGTGCCGCCTCCTATTACAGATCAAGAAATTGTAATTGAAGAAAACAATGATAAAGAGCCAGTAACTGTTGTTGAAATTCCACCTGTTGTAGTCATTGCAGAGGAAGAAATTATTACAGTTGTTGAGGAGATCATTGAATTCCCAGACGTGGAAGCTACATTTCTAGGTGGACCAGCAGCCATGATGAAATGGATAAATACTAACATTCAATATCCTCAAACATCAATTGAGATGAACGAACAAGGACGTGTTTTCCTTTCGTTTGTCGTTGAATCAGATGGCTCGGTTTCAAATGTGGCTATTGAAAAAGGAGTAAGTGAAGATTTAGATAAAGAAGCTAAACGAGTTGTTAGGAGTATGCCAAGATGGACTCCTGGTGAAGCTAAAGGTAAAAAAGCACGTACCCGTTGCCGTCTGCCAATTAACTTCCAATTGAACTAATTGATTAACTTAAATATATTGAAACCGCTGAAAAGCGGTTTTTTTTATGCGTATAATTTTAATAATTTGTAGAACAGAAAAAAGTAAACAGTTAAAGTTTCTCGGTTTTATTGATTTGCTTTTTCACCTCGAAAACATTAGTTAAAATTTGTATACTAAAGTTTTCAATTAAGGGATGGAACATAATCCTGAAATTGTAGCAATAAAAAATCCCACTTAAATTAACTTCAAGTGGGATTCAATTTATTTCGAGATTAATTAAACATCAATTTTAGCATATTTAGCATTTTTCTCAATAAACTCTCTACGAGGTGGAACATCATCTCCCATTAACATTGAGAAAATTTGGTCACACTCAGCAGCGTTTTCAATTGTAACTTGGCGCAACGTTCTGCTTTCAGGATTCATGGTTGTTTCCCATAATTGGTCAGCATTCATCTCACCCAAACCTTTGTAACGCTGAACGTTTACAGAAGATTCGTTTCCTCCACCTTTCAATTCACTTATTAAACGATCACGCATATCTTCGTTCCAAGCGTATTCCGATTTAGACCCTTTTTTAACTTGGTACAAAGGTGGCGTTGCAATGTAAACATATCCATTTTCAATTAATACTTTCATGTAACGGAAAAGGAACGTTAAAATCAACGTTTCGATATGTGAGCCATCTACATCGGCATCACACATGATAATGATTTTGTGGTATCTTAACTTTTCTAAATTCAACGCTTTTGAATCTTCCTCTGTTCCAATTCTAACTCCAAGAGCGGTATAAATATTTTTAATCTCTTCGTTCTCGAATATTTTGTGTTGCATTGCTTTTTCAACATTCAATATTTTACCTCTCAAAGGCATAATTGCTTGAAAATGGCGATCGCGTCCTTGTTTAGCTGTTCCACCTGCTGAATCTCCCTCGACGAAGTAAATCTCACATGCAGCTGGATCTTTTTCAGAACAGTCAGCTAACTTTCCAGGTAAACCAGAACCAGTTAATACGTTTTTACGTTGAACCATTTCGCGTGCTTTTCTTGCCGCGTGACGTGCTCTTGCTGCCAATATTACTTTTTCAACGATTAATTTTGCCTCAACGGGATGTTCTTCTAAATAAGCAGATAACATTTCAGAAACAGCTTGACTCACTGGAGCAGTAACCTCTCTATTTCCCAATTTTGTTTTAGTTTGACCTTCAAATTGTGGTTCTTGCACTTTGACTGAAAGAACGGCTGTCAATCCTTCACGGAAATCATCACCATCAATTTCAATTTTTTCTTTCGCTAAGATTCCAGAATCTGTTGCGTATTTTTTCAATGTATTTGTTAAACCTCTTCTAAAGCCTGACAAATGCGTTCCCCCTTCATGTGTATTGATATTATTCACATAAGCTTGGATGTTTTCCGTGTAAGAAGTGTTGTAGGTCAAGGCAACTTCTACAGGAATATTTTCTCTTTCCCCTTCAAAGTAAATGACATCTGGGATTAAAGCCTCACGATTTCTGTCCAAATATTTTGCAAATTCCCGCAAACCGCCTTCCGAATGATAAGTTGTCATTGGAGATTTACCCTCCTCGTCAACAACTCTTCTATCTGTTAAAGTAATTGTAATTCCTTTATTTAAGAAAGCCAACTCGCGAATACGAGCAGCAATTGTATCAAAATTGAATTCTGTGTAATCAAAGATAGTACTGTCTGGTTTGAAAGTAACTTCCGTTCCATTTTCGGTTGATTCACCAACAACTTTTACGTCATAAAGTGGCTTACCGATACAGTATTCTTGTTGGAAAATTTTTCCTTCACGGTAAACCGTAGCCTTTAAAGCGATAGATAATGCGTTCACACACGAAACACCAACGCCATGTAATCCACCAGAAACTTTGTAAGTATCCTTGTCAAATTTCCCACCGGCATGTAGAACTGTCATTACGACTTCTAAAGCGGATCTTTTTTCTTTGGTGTGTATTGCCGTAGGAATCCCGCGACCGTTGTCTCGAACGGTAACTGAATTATCTTCGTTTATGTAAACATGAATCGTATCGCAATATCCCGCTAAAGCCTCATCGATGGAGTTATCAACAACCTCATAAACTAGGTGATGTAAGCCTTTCACTCCAACGTCTCCTATGTACATTGCTGGACGTTTACGAACTGCCTCAAGACCTTCTAGTACTTGTATATTATCCGCGGAATAATTATCTTTTCTTTCTTCTTCAGCCATATTGTTTTAATTTCGATTCAATTCATTTTGAACAGACAAAAATACGAAATTAAAGGCGATTTAAAGGCTTTTTAAAGCATTTTGGCAATTGAACTTATGAACAATATTTCAACTTTTAAAGGTGATTTTTTGAAAAGCGAAAAATTATTTTTTTTCTATCCATTTAACGATTGATTCATCATCTGGTAAAACACGTGGTGAAATAACTTTAACCAAATAACCATTTTCATCAATGAGATATTTCTGAAAATTCCACTCCACTTTATTGTCTTCCAAACCGTTTTTGATTTTCTCGGTTAAGAATTTGTAAACTGGATGCATGTCTTTTCCCTTAACTGAAATTTTAGACATCATTGGAAATGATACACCATAATTTTTTTGACAAAATGTAGCAATATCTTTGTCTGTGCCAGGTTCTTGCGACATAAAATCATTCGCTGGAAAACCAACTATAATGAAATTTTGATTTTTGTATTTTTTATATATTTCTTCTAATTTTTCATATTGGGGTGTCAAACCACATTTTGAAGCAGTGTTTACAATCATTATTTTTTTCCCTTTCAAAGAGCTAAAATCAAATTTTTTCCCCTCGATATCTTCTACTTTAAATTGGTGGATTGATTCTTTACTTGTCGTTGAAGAGCTCAATAACGTTGCTAAGCTTAAAATTCCGATGCTCATAGCTACTAGTATTTTCATGTGGTTAATATTTCCTTTAAAACAATTAAGTACGAATATAGTTCATCTTAGGCTTTTATTGGAACATTTTTTGAGAAAAATCGAATACATAAATAATGAACAAACTCACGCTTTTATTTTTATTTATTTCTTTTGCTTCCCAAGCTCAGTTAAAATTGAGTGGAGAGTGGCAAGGAATTATTGCTCAAAGGAATCAAAACTGGAAAGATGGCAAGCCCATTTACCTAACTATTTCCGTTGTGGGCGGATTGATTGACGGAAAAATCAGAGAAGAAAATTATAATTCAACGGTATTTGTCATTTCAAAAGTTTCAGGAAAACTACAGAATAAAGTTTCAATTGAATTGAACGAAGAAAAGGTTTTAAAACAGTCTGAAAAAACTTTTCCCAGTTGTTTTAAAACTTTAAATTTAAAATATAACGAGAAAACGGGTTATTTGGAAGGCGATTTTGTCAATAAAAAATGTCCTGAGTCAAGTGGAAAATTAATTTTGTATCAATCTAAATTTGATTTCAATGATCGCAATGAACCTTTAATGAATCATTCTTGGTTTGCCCGATTGAATTCAGATTTGGAAAATGATTTGTCTTCACCGATTAGGCGATTGGAAGAACTCCGAAATTTCAAATTTGAACCAATTTATTTTGATTACGGCAAAAACTTCTTGAAAGAAGAATATAAATCGTATCTTTTGGAACTGATAAAAATGGTCAAAAGTCATTCTGATTTGCGTATTAAAATCACAGGTCACACAGATTCAGACGGTTCTGATTCTTATAACGACAAGCTTTCCAAAAAACGTACTGATGTTATTATTTCTTTTTTTGAATCTAACGGATTAAGACGAGATCGCATCGTTGTAGATTTTAAAGGCGAAAAAAAACCAATCGATTCCAATAAAACAGATGACGGAAAACGAAAAAATCGACGCGTAGATTTTGAGTTTATTTAAAAATAATCCTTTCTATTCGTATCCAATAGCAATCGCTTTTGCCCTCAAACTTTTAGAAATAGCTGTACCAAAATCATCGGTTTTTTTTGCATCTAAATTTTTTGCTTTTTCCGCTTGAATATAAGCCTCACGACTTTTGCCTAATTTTCCAATTTCGTCTTGTATTTTCTGACGTTCAACTGTTTTTTCTTTCACATATAATTCCTTTTCCACAGTTGTTTTACCCTTCAATTCTGTTGGTAATTCTTCCTCTTTCATCTTCGAAATTGCTGCTGTGTCATTTTTCGCAGCATCTACCAAATCCCAAGTTGAATTGTTATAGCTGCTTTTCGATTTTACCAAAGTTCGTTCTGAATTAACGGCAAATCCTTGACTAAGTGCATTTTTATCTTCTGTTGCTTGCATCTCTTTTTTCTGCATTCCATTTGAGCCATAAGTGACATAAGTCCCGTTTAATTTGTAGTTTAAATCTTTGATTTTTTCGTCATAAGGTGTAGCAATCTGCACAATGCGCTCATTAGAATTAATGTTGAAATAGTCTCCGCGCGAACAAGTTGCGCCTTCTTTCCAAAATTCATTTACGCCTTGATCGAAATTTCCGCAGTAAATTGTATTTACAAAAATACCTTTAGCACTAGCGATTTCACATACTTTTTTGTAATCCACCGGCCCTTGATTAAATGGTTCATTTCCCGCAATATAGATTAGTTTTAAATCCAATGAATTTGTTGACCAATTTAAATCATTTAGAGATTGTTGAATGGCAGCTCCACAGTATTCTTCTCCGCCATTTGTTCTCAAACCAAATAGTTTACCAGAAATTAAATCTAAATCTGTTGTGAAACCTGTTTGTTGACGAACATATTTTTTTTCTGCTGAAATACCTGAATTTCCATAGTCGTATACTGCAATTTCTAAGTAAGGAACTAAGCCATTATGACGTAATCCGGTTGTTTCATTAACTATTGCCCAAATACGAGATTTCGCTTGTTCAATTAACCCGTCCATACTATTTGAGGTATCGAACAAAATCACCAATTGTACTTTTCTAGGCGACGTAATTTGACCGACTAAAATTGGAATAGTCGTTAATAAAGTGAAAACGGAAAAGAGTATTTTTTTCATAATATGAGGTTTTAAAAATTGGCTTACACCTCATATCTAATTTCGTTCAATCAACCATTAAAAAAAACTTTACAGCTAATTCATATCCTTTCAATCCAAATCCAAAAACGCAACCAGCACAGACTGGACTAATCATCGATTCATGTCTAAATGATTCTCTTTCAGTGATATTTGAAATGTGAACTTCCACAACTGGTGTTTCAATCGCAGCGATGCAGTCCCGAATTGCGACACTTGTATGCGTGAAGCCACCTGCGTTCAAAATGATCCCGTCAAAACCGATTAGCTGTAATTGGTTGATGATTTCTCCTTCTACATTTGATTGAAAATAAGTGAATTCTACTTCAAATTTCGTTTTCAATTCTTTTAAATACGCTTCAAAGCTAACATCTCCATATATTTGTGGTTGTCTGTTACCTAAGAGGTTTAAATTTGGGCCGTTTATAATTAATAGTTTCATTCTATGTCAACTTGGAACCGCTATATTAAGGATTTTGTTTCATACTTGAAAATCGAAAAAGGATTAGCAGAGAATTCTATATTCGCTTATCAAAAAGATGTCGACAAATTGTTTAAGTATGCCTTGTCTATTCAAAAGAATGCGGAAGAAATTACTTATGGCGACTTAAAGCATTTTATTGCTACGCTTTATGATTTAGGATTAAGTGCCCGCTCACAAGCAAGAATTATCTCTGGAATAAAACAATTTTACAGTTTTTTATTGCTTGAAAATTGCATCCAAGACGATCCAAGCGAATTGCTAGAACAGCCTAAAATTGGTTTAAAATTGCCCGAAGTTTTAACGGTTGAGGAAATTGACGGATTGATTGCTGCTGTTGACTTAACGAAAACTGAAGGTCACCGAAATAGGGCAATTTTAGAAACGCTTTATAGCTGTGGAATGAGGGTAAGTGAATTGGTAAATCTCCGTTTTTCTGATTTGTATTTTGATGAAGGTTTTATTCGAGTAATAGGGAAAGGTAACAAGGAAAGATTGGTTCCCGTGAGTCCACAAGTGGAAAAGGAAATACAAATTTATAACGATCATATTCGACGCCACCAAGACATAAAAAAAGGAAATGAAAACATTGTTTTTTTAAATAGGAGGGGAGCACAACTGACACGTGTAATGATTTTCACCATTATTAAGCAATTAGCAGCAGCATTAGATTTAAAAAAAAATATTTCACCACATACATTTCGTCATAGTTTTGCTACCCATTTGATTGAAGGAGGCGCAAATTTGCGTGCAATTCAAGAAATGTTGGGTCATGAATCAATCACAACGACCGAAATTTATACACATTTAGACCAACGATTTTTGCGGGACGCGATTTTAAGTTTCCATCCACGTAACGCAAAGAACTAGTTTACAGAACTTCAAAAAAAATTATTAAGATTTCTTTGTTAATGGTTTGTATATTTGAAAAGAGTTACTACCTTTGCATCCGCTTTTTACATTTACACGTAATTTAAATATACATGTCACGAGTTTGTCAATTAACAGGAAAGTCAGTAATGGTAGGGAACAATGTTTCTCACTCAAATAGAAAAACTAAAAGACGTTTCTATCCGAATTTAATCACCAAAAAGTTCTTCATACCAGAAGAAGATACTTATATTACGTTGAAAATTTCTACTTCAGCATTACGTACCATTAATAAAAATGGTATCCAAGCTTGTTTGAAAGAAGCACGTTTAAAAGGATATTTAAAATAAACTGTTGCGAAACAGTTAAACATTAAAGAAAATGGCTAAGAAAAGTAAAGGTAATCGTATTCAAGTAATCCTTGAATGTACAGAACATAAGAATTCTGGAATGGCAGGTACTTCGCGTTACATCACGACAAAAAATCGTAAGAACACGCCTGACCGTATGGAGATTAAGAAATTTAATCCCATTTTGAAAAAATATACAGTTCATAAAGAAATTAAATAATAAGACATGGCTAAGAAAGTAGTTGCAACCCTTCAGAAAGGTGGCGGAAAAGAGCATACGAAAGTGATTAAAATGGTGAAATCAGAAAAATCAGGTTCATACACTTTCAAAGAAGAAATCGTTCACAATGACAAAGTGAAAGAATGGTTTACCAAAGGCTAATTATTTATTAATATATTTGCAAAGAAGCTTCCAATTTGGAGGCTTTTTTTTTACAGTTATGGGACTATTTGATTTTTTTTCGCGTTCAAAAAAAGAAAATCTCGACCAAGGTCTAGAGAAAACTAAACAATCTTTCTTTTCCAAAATTGCTAGGGCAATAGTTGGTAAATCTAAAGTTGATGAAGAAGTATTAGATAATCTCGAAGAAATTTTAATTTCTTCTGATGTCGGGGTGGAAACAACCTTGAAAATCATCGGAAGAATTCAAGCACGTGTTTCGAAAGATAAAGTGCTTGGAACAGACGAGTTAAATCAAGTTCTACGGGATGAAATCATTTCGTTATTAGAAGAAAACAACTCCAATCAGAACGGAAATTTAGAATATAACAAACCTACAGACGGAAATCCGTATGTGATTATGGTTGTCGGTGTAAACGGTGTCGGTAAAACTACAACCATCGGGAAGTTGGCACACCAATTTAAAAAGTCTGGAAAAAGCGTTGTTTTAGGTGCAGCAGATACGTTTAGAGCTGCAGCAGTTGACCAATTGATTATTTGGTCGGAAAGAGTGGGTGTTCCTATTGTTCAACAAGGAATGAATGCAGATCCTGCAAGTGTAGCGTTCGACACTTTACAATCAGCTAAGGCTAGCAATGCGGATGTTGTAATTATAGACACCGCTGGGCGTTTGCACAACAAAGTTAATTTGATGAATGAGTTAAGTAAAATTAAACGTGTGATGGAAAAGGTGATTCCAGGTGCACCTCATGAAATTTTATTAGTGTTGGATGGTTCAACTGGTCAAAATGCCTTCGAGCAAGCAAAACAATTTTCGCAAGCAACTAATATTAACGCGTTGGCAGTTACAAAATTAGATGGGACTGCTAAAGGTGGGGTTGTAATTGGCATTTCAGACCAAATGAAAATTCCAGTGAAATATATAGGAGTTGGCGAAAAAATGGACGATTTACGATTATTTGACCGCAAGTTATTTGTAGAATCGTTATTTGCTGATTGATTTGTTCGTTAATAAAACAAAATAAGCTTTCAATTCTTCTGCCGATTGCTGGCGACTTCCGTTTCTCACTTTCGACTAGATCACGAAAAATCACTCTCCTCTTTTTGAATTGAACTTG
>Ga0105050_10003493_pt1 | contig 21697 bp, 18 predicted proteins | sample FRY01_FD_78088 | JGI IMG/M metagenome (GOLD analysis project Ga0105050, IMG submission 78088) | Freshwater microbial communities from Lake Fryxell liftoff mats and glacier meltwater in Antarctica - FRY-01 | ecosystem: Environmental > Aquatic > Freshwater > Ice > Glacier meltwater ...
ACCGGAACGACCACCGCCGCCGCCGCCGTAGCCGCCGCCACCGGAACGCTCGCCGCCGCCGCCACCACCGCCGTAACCACCACCACCGCCGCCGCCGAAGCCGCCGGTACGTGGAGGACGAGCTTCCATCGGACGGGCTTCGTTCACGGTGATGGCACGGCCACCCAGTGATTGGCCGTTCATGCCGGCGATTGCAGCTTGCGCTTCAGCATCGCTGCCCATTTCTACAAAACCGAAGCCTTTGGAGCGACCAGTGTCACGTTCCATCATGACTTTGGCGCTGGTGATAGAACCGAATTCGCCGAAAGACTGTTGCAAGTCTTCGTCGCGAACGGTGTATGGCAGGTTGCCGACGTAAAGTTTGTTGCCCATTAGGGACTCCTCAAAAACACATAAAACAAAAAGCGATGGGGTCCCGAAAGCACAACAAATCCAAAAGGCACCGCCGTAGCGCGCGAAACTGACCGATCACCTGCTAGTGCAATAAAAATTGCACATGGCGATTATGGCCTGTAACTGCGCGCTTAGGGCTTAAAAACTTCGTATTTCTGCAATTCGCAGGAGAAATATAGCTATTGCAGGCTTTCTGGCGACAAATCCTGACACAGGACCGGCCGAATTACCCCATTTCCTGGCTTCCTGCTCAGTCGCCCTGGCCCTATTCCAGAGATTCGGCCAAAGATTCGGCAGGCGGCCGGGCCATACGATGCCCATGACTGGTAACGACCTCGACATAAAACGACTCGGAGCCCTCTTTCACCAACGCATCTACTGCGGCAATCAGCGCAGCCAAATGAACTGGCGCGGCAGTTGCGTCAGTGCTGCCCAGCTTGCAATCAAAATCCCAAAAATCAACGCCTGCGGGCAAAGCCCTGGCGCGTTCGCGCTTGACGTATTTACGGATGTCGTGTTTGCTGGCATCAAGCAGGCGGTCGCGGTTTTTACCCTCGACATTGAGAAAGTAGGTTTTTTTCAAGCCTTGGTTCCAGCCGCCTGAGCCACCAAAATGGCGTCCAGCTCTTTGCACGACGGCGCGCACACGGCTTGCGATTTGCCCAGCACCTTGCGGGTACCCATCAGCGAGCGGGCACGGTGCTTGCCGCACATAAAGCACGACATGGTAGCCGCGCCAAATGAGGTGGTGGCTGCGAACGGGGAGCCAGATACTTTGGATTTATAGCGCAAACCGTCAGCGAGTACAGCGGTTTTGGCGTCAGCTCTTGCCATGATGTGTGTCTTTCCTGGGTTGGGTTTGTAAGGCTGGCTTTGAAACCAGCGCCCTGTGTAAGCTGACCATGTGTACTGCTTTGTGCCTGTACAACCTGCTCTTTTAGCGACCAACAAAACTTGATTTTACCGCCGAAAGCCGGGCGCGTGCTTTATGGTGCTTTGGTAACCGTTTCAAAGGCCCATGAAAATATTGCTAAAGTCCTTTTAATTTCTCAATCTGCAAGTCACGAAAGTAACCACACATATGGCACGCCTTGTTCAATGCATCAAGCTGGGTACCGAAGCTGAAGGCCTGGATTTCCCGCCCTACCCCGGCCCGCTGGGCAAGCGCCTGTGGGAGCAAGTCAGCAAACAGGCCTGGGCCGACTGGATGAAGCAGCAAACCATGCTGGTCAATGAAAACCGCCTGAACCTGGCCGACCAGCGGGCTCGCCAATATCTGGCCCGGCAAATGGAAAACCACTTTTTTGGCAGCGGCGCAGACGTGGTGCAAGGCTACACACCGCCTGCGGCTTGACGCGGGCGACGCATCTGGAGATTGGCGTTGACGACAGCCAGAGTTTTTTACGCCTCTGGCTGGCCTGGCGGGCCAATCCGCAGCGGCCGCGTATCCTGCATGTGGTGGCGATTTGCCCCGCTGCATACAGCAACCTGACATCTAACGGGCCATCTGCAGGGCCAGATCACGCTGCACTAAAACCACTGGCCGGGCTGCTGGATGCCCAGCTATGGGGTCTGCTGCCGGGCTTTCACCGGCTGGTGTTCGAGGGCGGCCATGTGTTGCTAACGCTGTGCATCGGCGATGTAGTGAAGGTGCTGCGCCAGCAGCAGTTTGAGGCCGATTCAATTAACCTGAATGGCGCCGTGCTGGCTGGCACGGAGTTGCTTCATGCGGCCAAAGCCATCGCGCGCCTGTGCAAACCAGCAACCCTGTTGACCACCTCAAACAACGAGGCGATGCAAGCTGCGCTCAGGCAATGCGGTTTTGCGGTGACCACGCACCTTGGCGAGGTAGAAGCCACCTACAACCCTGCATGGGTTGCCAAAAAGCCAGGCCAGAGCATCACACCCGGCACCTGCGTGGTGGTGGGTGCTGGCCTGGCGGGCGCGGCAGTAGCCAGCAGCCTGGCACGGCGTGGCTGGGCCGTGACTGTACTGGACGCGGCCAGCGCCCCCGCCAGCGGTGCGTCGAGCTTGCCAGCCGGGCTGTTGGTGCCGCATACCTCACCGGACGACAGTCAGTTGTCGCGCCTGTCACGCGCTGGCGTGCGCATCGCCCTGCAGCAGGCCCGCGCGATGTTGCGTCATGGCACGGATTGGGGCCACACGGGCGTACTACAGCGCAGTTTGGGAGGCGATGGGCTGAATCTGCCGCCTGCCTGGGCTCAAAGCCAGTCGCATGCTGCCAGCGACTGGTGCAGACCAGCCACAGCCAAAACATTGGCCGCTGCGGGCTTGCCAGCGGACAGCGCGGCGAAAAGCCCAGGGTTGTGGCACGCCCAGGCAGGCTGGATCAAACCCGCTGCGCTTGTCAAAGCCTGGCTGGGGGAGCCTGGCATTACCTGGCGCGGCGATATGAAACTATCCCAATTGATACCCAGCCACGGAGGCTGGCATGTGTGTGATGCCGCAGGTGAGGTGCTGGCCCAGGCCGACCTGGTGGTGCTGGCCGCGGGCTACGCCAGCCAGGCGCTTGCCGCCAGCGCAGGCGCTTTGCAGCCTGGTTTGCAGGCCATACGCGGGCAGGTGACGTTTGGTTTGCAAAAGGACTCGGACCAGTTGCCAGCCTTTGCGGTGAACGGCCATGGTGGCCTGATAACCGCCATCACCACACCTGACGGCCCGATGTGGCTGATGGGTGCTGGCTACGAACGTGATGCCCAGGTGGCGGATATCAAAGCCCAGGATCATGCAGACAACCTGGCGCGCCTGCAAATCTTGTTGCCAGACGCCGCGCTTGCTCTGGCCAAGCAATTCAGCGCACCGCAGGCACGCGGCTGGGCAGGCATACGCTGCGCAACGCCAAATCGTTTGCCGCTGGTGGGGCGCATGGCTACTGCCGATTTAAAGCCCGGGCCTTGGTTGTGTACTGGCATGGGCTCGCGGGGTTTGAGCTTTGCCGCCCTGTGCGCTGAGCTGCTGGCGGCGCAGTTGCATGGCGAACCTTTGCCGGTTGAGAGTCAATTGGCGAAGGCGATCAATAAAATCGGGCGCAAGCAGCTATTAAATTAATAGTAACTAAAACTTCGCGTCGCGTCGCAGGGAACTTTTCAGTCAAGTGATCAATCACCCTGCCCTTGAAAAGGGTTTTAGCAGCCCCAGCTAGCAGTCTTGTTGATTAAAAACCTTGTTTTCAAGCATGTCTGAACCCACACAACCCCAACAAAATCAATCCCTCACAGGCGCACCCAGCCCGGAAGAGCTCGAAGCCGCAGCAGCCGCCAACGAGTTCGAAGCGGTGAGTGAGCTGGCAGTGGCACAGGCCGAAGTTGCCACGCTGCAAGCCAAAAACACCGAGCTGGCCGACAGCTACCTGCGCGCCAAGGCTGAAAGCGAAAACGCACGCCGCCGCGCTGACGAAGAAGTCAGCAAGGCACGCAAGTTTGCGCTGGAGAGCTTTGCCGAAAGCCTGCTGCCCGTGGCCGACAGCCTGGAAGCGGGCCTGAACCTGCCGAGTGCCACACCCGAGCAGATCAAGGAAGGCGCAGCCGCCACGCTCAAGCAGCTCAAAGCCGCTCTGGAGCGCAACCGTGTGATGCAAATTGACCCTGCCGCTGGCACCAAATTTGACCCGCACCAGCACCAGGCCATCAGCATGGTGCCGTCTGAACAAGAAGCCAACACCGTGGTGACCGTGCTGCAAAAAGGCTACCTGATTGCTGACCGCGTGCTGCGCCCCGCCCTGGTTACCGTGAGCGCAGCCCAATAAATGTTGTCTTGAAATACTTCAACACAGCCACACTTCTTGAACATCATTATTTTTGAATCTAACGGAGAACATCATGGGAAGAATTATCGGAATCGACTTGGGTACCACCAACAGCTGCGTCGCCATCATGGAAGGCAATGTACCCAAAGTGATCGAGAACTCGGAAGGCGCGCGCACCACGCCGTCCATCGTGGCATACCAGGAAGACGGTGAAGTGCTGGTCGGTACATCGGCCAAGCGCCAGGCCGTGACCAACCCAAAAAACACGCTGTATGCCGTCAAGCGTTTGATTGGCCGCAAGTTCACTGAAAAAGAAGTGCAAAAAGACATCAGCCTGATGCCTTACACCATCGTGGCTGCTGACAATGGCGATGCCTGGGTAGAAGTGCGCGGCAAAAGAATGTCGGCTCAGCAGGTGTCTGCCGATATCCTGCGCAAAATGAAAAAAACCGCTGAAGACTACCTGGGCGAGCCAGTGACTGAAGCCGTGATCACTGTGCCTGCGTACTTTAATGACGCACAGCGCCAGGCCACCAAAGACGCAGGCCGCATTGCTGGCCTGGACGTCAAACGCATCATCAACGAGCCCACCGCTGCAGCCCTGGCCTTTGGCCTGGACAAACAGGAAAAAGGCGACCGCAAAATTGCCGTGTATGACCTGGGCGGCGGCACGTTCGACGTGTCCATCATCGAGATTGCCGACGTTGACGGTGAAAAGCAGTTTGAAGTGCTGTCCACCAACGGCGACACCTTTTTGGGTGGCGAAGACTTTGACCAGCGCGTGATTGACTACATCGTGGCTGAATTCAAAAAAGACAGTGGCATCGACCTGAGCAAGGACGTGGTGGCCTTGCAGCGCCTGAAAGACTCGGCTGAAAAAGCCAAGATCGAGCTGTCCAACAGCGCCGCGACTGAAGTCAATATTCCGTACATTGCGCATGACCCTGCCAGCGGTCCCAAGCATTTGCTGGTCAAGCTGTCTCGCGCCAAGCTCGAATCATTGGTTGACGAGCTCATCGAGCGCACGATTGCCCCATGCCGCACCGCCATGAAAGACGCTGGCCTGAGCGTGTCTGATATTCATGACGTGATTTTGGTCGGTGGCCAAACCCGTATGCCCAAGGTGCAGGAGAAGGTCAAAGAGTTCTTTGGCAAGGAGCCGCGCAAGGATGTGAACCCGGACGAAGCCGTGGCGGTAGGCGCTGCCATTCAAGGCCAGGTGCTGTCAGGCGACCGCACCGACGTGCTGCTGCTGGACGTGACGCCGCTGTCTCTGGGTATTGAAACCATGGGGGGTGTGATGACCAAGATGATCAAGAAAAACACCACCATCCCGACCAAGTTTGCACAGACCTTTTCCACCGCTGAAGACAACCAGCCCGCAGTGACCATCAAGGTGTTCCAGGGCGAGCGCGAAATTGCCTCGGGCAACAAAGGCCTGGGTGAATTCAACCTCGAAGGCATTCCACCATCAGCACGCGGCACGCCGCAGATTGAAGTGTCGTTTGACATTGACGCGAACGGTATTTTGCACGTAGGTGCCAAAGACAAGGGCACGGGCAAGGAAAATAAAATCACCATCAAGGCCAATTCGGGTTTGACCGAAGCTGAAATTCAGCAAATGGTGAAAGATGCCGAGCTGAACGCCGAAGACGACAGGAAAAAAGTCGAGTTCGTCACCGCTAAAAACAACGCCGAAGCGATGGTACATAGCGTGAAAAAATCACTGACTGAATACGGCGACAAGCTGGAAGCCTCTGAGAAAGAAAAGATCGAAACCGCCATCAAGGACATGGAAGAAGCCCTTAAAGGCGACGACAAAGCCGCCATCGATGCGAAAAATACGGCCTTGATGGAAGCCAGCCAGAAGCTGGGCGAAAAAATGTACGCCGACATGGAAGCGTCAAAGGCAGCCGCTGCTGCAGGCGCTGCGCCGGGTGCTGAACAAGCGCAGGCCAAGCCAGTCGATGACAACGTGGTGGATGCTGAGGTCAAGGAAGTTAAAAAGACTGACAAGGCCTGATAATTGCTGCATGACAACGCTGAAAGCCAGGAGCAATCCTGGCTTTCCGCTTTGGTTTTGTGCCTTGCGCTCATAGCTATCTTATTGACAACGATCTTCTGACCTTCCAACATGGCCAAAAAAGACTATTACGACACCCTGGGCGTGCCCAAAAACGCCAACGATGAAGACATTAAAAAAGCTTATCGCAAGCTGGCGATGAAGCATCACCCTGACCGCAACCAGGGTGACAGTGCCAAGGCGGCCGAGGAGAAATTCAAAGAGGCCAAAGAAGCCTACGAGATGCTGTCTGACGACCAAAAGCGCGCCGCTTATGACCAGTACGGCCACGCGGGTGTTGACCCGAACATGCGCGGCGGTGCGGGCGGCGAAGGTTTTGGCGGTTTTGCCGAAGCGTTTGGTGATATTTTTGGCGGCGTTTTTGGGGAGCAGCAACGCGGTCGGCAGCAGGGCGGGCGGCAAGTCTTCAGGGGCGGCGATTTAAGTTACGCGATGGAAGTGACGCTGGAAGAAGCTGCCAGCGGCAAAGAAGCGCAAATCCGCGTGCCGAGCTGGGACGACTGCACGATCTGTAAAGGCAGCGGTGCCAAACCCGGTACCAAAGTAGCCACCTGCACCACCTGCCACGGCCACGGCCAGGTGCAGATGCGCCAGGGCTTTTTCAGTGTGCAGCAAACCTGCCCGCAGTGCAAAGGCTCAGGCAAGTTGATTCCCGAGCCCTGCGTGGCCTGCCACGGCGTCGGCAAAACCAAGAACAACAAGACGCTGGAAGTCAAAATCCCCGCAGGCATCGACGACGGCATGCGTATTCGCTCAACGGGCAATGGCGAGCCAGGCACCAACGGTGGCCCACCGGGTGATTTGTACATTGAGATTCGCGTTAAAAAGCACGAGATTTTTGAGCGCGATGGCGACGACCTGCACTGCGCTGTTCCCATCAGCTTTACCACCGCAGCGCTAGGTGGTGAGATTGAAGTGCCAACGCTGGCAGGCAAAGCGGCCATTGACATTCCTGAAGGCACGCAAGCTGCAAAACAGTTCCGGCTGCGCGGCAAGGGCATCAAGGGCGTGCGCAGCAGTTACCCGGGTGATTTGTACTGCCACATCACGGTTGAAACACCGGTGAAGCTGACGGAACACCAGCGCAAGCTGCTCAAAGAATTTGACGATTCGCTTAAAAAAGGCGGTGCCAAACATTCCCCCAGCGAAGACAGCTGGACTGACAAGCTGAAGAATTTTTTTAGCGCATGAGTTGAACATTCAGGTGTTTTAAGCGCTCCTGAATCAGGAGCTGCTTGCGTCCGTATTTATTGGGCCAAGAACCTGTTTGACACCTGAAAGTGGCCTGCTAGCGGCCTGCTAAGGGCCTTTTTATGGCTTTTTAAAACCGTTTTCAGCCTGTCGCGGCCTCAGACAGTCTTTGGGCACAACTGAGCGCCTGCCGGGCATCGCGTGCTTCCACCATCAGACGTAAAAGTGGCTCTGTACCGCTGGCACGGATCAGCACGCGGCCAGACTGGCCCAACTCGGCTTCAATCGCTGCGATCTCTGTTTTTAGCAAATCGTTGCTTTTCCAGTCCTGGCCAGGCTTGAGTCGCACGTTGATCAGCGTTTGCGGGAACAGCGTCACGTCAGCCAGCAATTGGGCCAGTGTTTTGCCGCCCCTCACGCAGGCTTGCAGCACTTGCAGGGCGCTGATGAGGCCGTCGCCCGTGGTGTGTTTGTCCAGCGCCAGCAAATGGCCTGAGCCCTCGCCGCCCAGCAGCCAGCCGCGTTTTTCAAGTTCTTCCAGCACATAGCGGTCACCCACCTTGGCGCGTACAAACTCAACGCCCCTGGCTTGCAAGGCGACTTCAACCGCCATGTTGGTCATCAGTGTGCCGACAGCGCCAGGCACCTTTTCGCCACGCGCCAGGCGCTCATTGACCATTAAAAACAGCACTTCGTCGCCGTTGAACAATCGACCCTGGTTATCGACCAATTGCAGGCGGTCGGCATCGCCGTCGAGTGCTATGCCGTAGTCGGCTTTATGCTGTTTGACGGCGGCAATCAAGGTTTCAGGGTGGGTAGCGCCGACGCCGTCGTTGATGTTCATGCCGTCGGGTAAGCAGCCAATCGCGATGACTTCTGCGCCCAGTTCATGAAACACTTTGGGCGCAATCTGGTACGCCGCGCCGTGCGCGCCGTCAACCACAATCTTCAGGCCCTTGAGCGTCAGGTCATTGGCGAAGGTGCTCTTGCAAAACTCGATATAGCGGCCCGCCGCGTCGTCCAGCCGCTTGGCTTTGCCGAGGGCCGCGGAGTCTGCCCAGACAGGGGGTTCTTCAAGTGCGGCTTCTACCGCCAGCTCCCATGCATCGTCTAACTTGGCACCCTGCGCACTGAAAAATTTGATGCCGTTGTCAGGAAAAGCGTTGTGGCTGGCGCTGATGACCACACCCAGGCTGGCGCGTTGCGCGCGCGTGAGGTAAGCCACGCCGGGCGTTGGCAACGGCCCAAGCAGTACCACGTCAACGCCGGCGGAGTTAAAGCCAGACTCCAGCGCGCTCTCCAGCATGTAGCCTGAAATACGGGTGTCTTTGCCAATCAGCACGGTAGGGCGGGCTTCTGTACGCTTGAGTACACGGCCCACAGCATGCCCCAGCCGCAATACAAAATCAGGGGTGATGGGTGCCTGCCCCACCGTGCCGCGAATGCCGTCGGTGCCGAAGTATTTTCTGGTCATGTTGTTGCGTCTTTTTGTTAATCAGCTATTTTAGAAGCGGCCCATACCTTCAGTGCCTGCACCGTCTCGCGCACATCATGCACCCGCACCACGCGCGCACCACGCTCAACTGCCAGCACAGCAGCCGCCACACTGGGCACCATGCGGTCAACCACATCCATTTGCGCCACCAACTCTAACGACGTGCTGCTAACCGCCGCCAGCGACGACTTGCGAGACCAGCCCGCCAGCAGCGGATAGCCTGCGCTCAAGAGTTCATGCTGACGCGCCAGCAAGGCAAAGTTTTGGGCAACGGTTTTACCAAAGCCAATGCCGGGATCCAGGGTGATACGGTTTTTTGGCACGCCCAGTGTGTCCAGTATGTTGGCCTGATGCTCCAAAAATGCCAGTACCTGCGCCACCACATCGCCCTGCATGGGCTCGGCCTGCATGGTTTGCGGCTCACGGTGCATGTGCATCAGGCACACGCCGCAGCTGGGGTGCGCAGCCACGACCGCCAGGGCACCGGGCTGGCGTAGCGCCCAAATGTCGTTGATGATGTCTGCTCCTAAGTCCAATACGGCCTGCATCACTTCGGGTTTGTAGGTATCAACCGATACCGCCACACCGAGCGTGACGGCATGCCGCACCACGGGCAGCACACGTGCCAGTTCTTCAGCCAGCGGCAAGGGCTGCGCGCCCGGGCGGGATGATTCACCACCCATGTCCAGAATATCCGCACCATCTTTGACCAGCTGCTCACAGTACGCCAGAGCGCTGGCCATACCGCTACCGGGTGCAAAAAACTTGCCCCCGTCTGAGAACGAATCAGGCGTGACATTGACAATACCCATGACTTTGGGTCGGGTCAGGTCAATTTGAAAACGGCTGGTTTGCCAGATCATGGAAAAACTTCGCGATGAAATAAAAAACCCGGGGCAAGCCCGGGTTGATGTTGGTTAACCGGCTGTCTTAAGCCGTATTATCAGGTAGCGTGATCAAGCCGCGTTCGGTGCGGGGTCAGCCGCCACTGTAGGCGCGCCGCCTGTAGGGCCACCTGTAGGCCCACCCGTGCCACCCACTGACGGGTTGCGCGGTGTCCAGTCTTTGGGTGGGCGTGGCTCTTTGCCGGCAATGATGTCGTCGAGCTGGTCGCCATCGATGGTTTCCCATTCAAGCAGCGCCTTGGCCATGGCGTGAATCTTCTCTTTGTTGTTTTCGATCAGCGCGCGCGCCACCTTGTATTGCTGGTCAATGATGCGGCGCACCTCCCCGTCAACTTTTTGCAACGTGGCTTCACTCATGTTGTTGGTCTTGGTGACAGACCTGCCCAAAAACACTTCGCCTTCGTTTTCGGCATACACCATGGGACCCAGCGCTTCAGTCATGCCGTAACGCGTGACCATGTCACGAGCCAAGCCTGTGGCGCGCTCAAAGTCGTTGCTGGCACCCGTCGTCATCTGGTTCATGAATACTTCTTCAGCAATGCGGCCGCCAAACAACATGCTGATCTGGCTCAGCATGAATTCGCGGTCGTAACTGTAGCGGTCCGCGGCAGGCAGGCTCATGGTCACGCCCAGGGCGCGGCCACGCGGGATGATGGTGACTTTGTGAACCGGGTCGCACTTGGGCAGCATCTTGCCAAGCAGTGCGTGGCCTGACTCGTGATACGCCGTGTTGCGGCGCTCTTCTTCGGGCATGACCATGCTTTTGCGCTCAGGACCCATCAGAATCTTGTCTTTGGCTTTTTCAAAGTCGACCATTTCAACAGTGCGAGCGTTGCGGCGTGCAGCCATCAAGGCGGCTTCGTTGCACAGGTTGGCCAGGTCAGCGCCGCTCATGCCGGGCGTGCCGCGTGCGATCACACTGGGGCTCACGTCCTGGCCCAAGGGCAACTTGCGCATGTGTACATTCAAAATCTGCTCGCGGCCACGAATATCAGGCAGCGTGACATACACCTGGCGGTCAAAACGGCCAGGGCGCAGCAACGCTGCATCGAGAATGTCGGGCCGGTTGGTGGCAGCCACCACAATCACGCCGACGTTGGTTTCAAAACCGTCCATCTCCACCAGCATCTGGTTCAGGGTTTGTTCACGCTCGTCATTGCCACCGCCAAGGCCTGCGCCGCGCTGGCGACCTACAGCGTCAATCTCATCAATAAAAATAATACAAGGTGCGTTTTTCTTGGCGTTGTCAAACATGTCCCGCACACGGGACGCGCCCACACCCACGAACATTTCCACAAAGTCTGAGCCTGAAATGGAGAAAAACGGAACTTTGGCCTCACCTGCAATGCTCTTGGCGAGCAGGGTTTTACCCGTACCCGGAGGGCCAACCAGCAGCAAACCACGTGGAATGCGGCCACCGAGTTTCTGGAATTTTGTCGGGTCTTTCAAAAAGTCAACAACTTCCTTGACTTCCTCTTTGGCCTCATCGCAGCCAGCCACATCGGCAAAGGTGACGGGGTTGGTTGATTCATCGAGCAAGCGCGCTTTGGACTTGCCGAAGCTGAACGCCCCACCCTTGCCGCCGCCCTGCATTTGCCGCATGAAGTACACCCACACGCCAATCAGCAGCAGCATCGGGCCCCAGCTGACGAGCAGGGTCATCAGCAATGAGCCTTCTTCGCGCGCTTTGACATCAAACTTCACATCGTTGGCGATCAGGTCGCCGACCAGGCCGCGATCCAGATAAGTGGCGGTGGTGCGTATTTTGCGGTCGTCAGTGGTGGTGGCCACAATGTCAGTGCCGCCCTGGCCTTCAGCAATGGTGGCGGTTTTGATGCGCTTCCCACGCACTTCCTCCAGAAAATCTGAATACCCCAGGTAGTTGGCGGTAGCGCCACCACGTGTCTCAAATTGTTTGAAAACGGTAAACAGCACCATGGCAATGACAAGCCAGATTGCTATTTTGGAAAACCACTGATTGTTCAAGGAGAACTCCGATCAAAAAGCCAAGATGCGCTAACTGCGTCAATGAAGAAGCAGATGCGTCGCATTTTAGGCCTTTCAAGTGCAAAAACCGTATTAATTGAAGCCTACATCCCTTGAGACGGCACGGGTTTAGGGATTAGTACCCACTCAAGGTCTGCTTTTCAACCCCAGCCCGACCAAAAATGTCTCCGATGACCCCGGCCGCGAAGCCTTGGGTTTGAAGCGTTTGACACCACTGAAAGTATCTTTGAAGAGCTTGACCATGGGGTCATACGCACCGCCATGAAACAGTTTCACGACCAAAGCGCCATCGCTTTTGAGGTGCAAATTTGCAAAATCAACCGCCAGCTCGACCAGGTCGATGATGCGCGCCGCATCGGCCGATTCAATGCCTGACAAATTCGGCGCCATGTCTGACATCACCAGATCCAGCTTCTTGCCAGCACCACCTGCAGCCAATGTCTGCTCCAGAAGTTGTAGCACTTCAACATCACGAAAATCACCCTGGATAAACACCACGCCTTCAATCGGCTCCATCGCCAGCAAATCGAGCGCCACAATCTGGCCGTTCAGCTCGCCCGTCGCTGCGCCTTTGGGGGACATTTTGCGGCGCGCATATTGACTCCATGCGCCGGGCGTGCTGCCCAGGTCCACCACCAGGCTGCCGGGCTTGATGAGACCTAAACTTTCGTCAATTTCCTTGAGCTTGTAAGCCGCCCGGGCCCGGTAACCTTCTCGTTGCGCCAGCTTTACATACGGATCGTTGATGTGGTCATGTAGCCACGCTTTGTTGACCTTGCTGCCCCGTTTGGCGCTGTCGGCATCGGTTTTTTTGACTTTTTCGGTGCCTGGCCTGGAGTTTGACTTCATCTGCAGATTGTCCACCGATAATCGGGGCATGCCGCAAATACTCTTGACCCCCGCCCAGCGCAAAGACCACCGCGCCGAAGCCCACCATTTAAACGCTGTTGTGATGATTGGCTCTGGCGGTTTGACTGCCGCTGTCAAAAAAGAAGTCGATGCGGCGCTCAACGCCCACGGCCTCATCAAAGTCCGGGCGCAAATAGACGAGCGCGTGGCCCGTGAAGCGATTTTTCAAGAACTGACGACAGAATTAAGCGCCGCACCGATTCAACACATCGGCAAGCTTCTGGTGCTGTGGCGGCCGATACCCGAGAAAGAAAAGAAAGTCAGCGAAGACCGCATGGCAGGCCCGCGTGAAGTGAAGGTGCTCAAAAACAGCTCACGCTACGGCCAACGGCCTGAAGTTAAAGTGCTGCGGGTTCTGGGCAACCAGCGCCTGACACCGGGCGGCACCGTCAAGCGGGCTAAAAAGCCGCAGCTAAAAAGTCTGAAAAAACGGTCACAGGATTAATTGCGTTTAGAGGTTTTGCCCATAATTGCTGATCATGACCCTTCAAAACCCTCTTCTCGATTTTTCTGACGCGCCGCTGTTTGACCGCATCCTGCCTGAACACGTCAGCCCTGCGGTAGATGTACTGCTGGCCGACGCCCAAGCCGCGCTTGACAAAGCCACTGCCAGCGATTTCCCAGCCAGTTGGAACAGCATCTCTGCCGTGCTGGATGTGGCAACTGAAAAGCTGGGCCGAGCTTGGGGCGCTGTCAGCCACCTGAACGCGGTGGCCGACACCCCCGAGCTGCGCGCCGCCTACAACGCCGCCCTGCCCGTTGTCACCGAGTTTTACACCCGCCTGGGCGCGGACGAGCGGCTGTATGCCAAGTACAAAGCGATTGACGTGAGCACGCTGAACACCGAGCAACAGCAAGCCAACAAAAACGCCATGCGTAATTTTGTGTTGTCAGGCGCAGAACTGGTAGGCGCTGCCAAAGAGCGCTTTGCCAAAATCCAGGAGCGCCAAGCCGAACTGAGCCAGAAGTTCAATGAAAACGCACTGGATGCCACCGATGCATTTGGCTATTTCGCCAGCGAATCTGAACTCACAGGTGTTCCGCAAGACGTGATCGAGACAGCCCGCGAACTGGCCAAAACCGACGGCAAAGACGGCTACAAACTCACCCTGAAAATGCCCAGTTACCTGCCGGTGATGCAGTTCGCCACCAGCAGCATATTGCGCGAAATTTTGTACCGCGCTTACAGTACCCGCGCCAGTGACCAGGCTCCGGCCGAGTTCAGCCAATTTGACAACGGTGATGTCATCAAAGAAATTTTGTCACTGCGGCTTGAAGAATCCAGATTGCTCGGCTACAACAATTTTGGCGAAGTCTCGGTGGTTGCAAAAATGGCCACGTCAACCGATGAAGTGATCACTTTTTTACGTGACCTGGCACGCCGCGCCAGGCCTTTCGCAGAAAAAGATCTGGCTGACCTGCGCGCTTTTGCGGCTGAACATTTGAATCTGAATGACCCGCAGCCCTGGGACTTTCCGTACATTGCTGAGAAGCTCAAAGAAGCGCGCTATTCGTTCAGTGAGCAGGAAGTCAAACAGTATTTCACCGCGCCCAAGGTGCTGGCGGGTTTGTTCAAAATCATTGAAACGCTGTTTGAAGTGGCGATTCGCAAAGACCAGGCGCCCGTGTGGAAGCCAGGCGTGCAGTTCTTTCGGATTGAACGAGCGGGTCAACTGATCGGCCAGTTTTATTTGGACCAGCCGGCCCGCACCGGCAAGCGCGGTGGTGCCTGGATGGACGATGTGCGTGCCCGCTGGCTGCGGCCAGACACGGGGCAGTTGCAAACCCCGGTCGCGCACCTGGTGTGCAACTTTGCCGATGGCGTGAGCGGTAAACCTGCACTGCTGACGCACGACGATGTGACCACCCTGTTCCATGAATTTGGTCACGGCCTGCAGCATATGCTTACGCAGATCAACGAACGGGATGTGTCGGGCATCAGCGGTGTGGAATGGGATGCAGTCGAGCTGCCCAGCCAGTTCATGGAAAATTTTTGTTGGGAATGGGACGTGCTGAAACACATGACCGCGCATGTCGACACAGGCGAGCCGCTGCCGCGCCTGTTGTTCGACAAAATGCTGGCGGCCAAAAATTTCCAGAGCGGTATGCAAACCCTGCGGCAAGTTGAGTTTTCATTGTTTGACATGCTGTTGCACACATCGCATGACCCGGCCAGTGACGTGATGGCCTTGTTAAATGAAGTACGTATAGAAATGGCTGTCATCAAGGCACCGCCCTACAGCCGCACCGCGCATACATTCAGTCACATTTTTTCTGGCGGCTACGCAGCGGGCTATTACAGTTATAAATGGGCTGAGGTACTGTCAGCAGATGCTTATGCGGCGTTTGAAGAAGCCGCAGCCACTGGCGCACCACAGGTTGAAGCAGGTCGAAAATACCGCGAAGCGATTCTGGAAGCAGGCGGAAGCCGCCCCGCGATGGAATCTTTCAAGGCTTTCAGAGGCCGGGAACCATCCATTGATGCGCTGCTGCGTCATCAAGGTATGGCGTAGAGACGTTGTGCATGGGTTGGAAGACTTTTAAATTTAGATTTGGCTGATGGAGAAATCAACATGACCCCCAATACCAGTGTATTTACTATTAAATTCATAGCTGCTTGCGCTCTCTTTGCAGGTTTTACAGCCGTTTCAGTCGCACAGCCCGTGTACCGTATCGTCGGACCCGATGGCAGGGTTACTTTTTCAGACAAACCGCCAGCTGAAAGTAACGCCAGAGTCACGACCGCAGCAGGCGCATCGGGCGGCGCTGTCGCCAGCAGCTCGCTGCCATTCGAGTTGCGTCAGGTGGCTCAAAAATTCCCTGTCACGCTTTACACCGGTGAAAACTGCTCCCCTTGCCAGTCGGCACGCTCCATGCTCACCACGCGCGGCGTTCCTTTTGCCGAAAAAACTGTCACGACCGTAGAAGACAGCAAGGCGCTGCAACGCCTGAGCGGCGAAAGCTCCCTGCCCTTTGCCACCATCGGCGGCCAGCAGCTCAAAGGCTTTTCAGATGCAGAGTGGACGCAATTTTTGAACGCAGCGGGTTACCCGGCCACATCGGTGCTGCCTTCCAGCTACCGCCAGAGTGCTGCAACGCCCATGGTGGCAGTAGCGGCTGCACCTGGCGCAACAGCAGTAGCAGAATCACCCGTGCGGGCAGCGGCACCAGCACCGTTGCCTGCGCCAGCAGCGGCTAATCCGTCGGGTATTCGTTTCTAAACTTGCCGTTTAGGGCACTGCTAGAACGTCAGCGTTTTAACGCCAGCGCTGGTCGCCAGCAGGCAAATATTGGCTTTTTGAAAGGCAAACACGCCGACCGTCACCACGCCCGGCCAGTTATTGACATCGGCTTCAAACGCCAGCGGGTCGGCAATCTTCAACCCCTTCACGTCCAGCATGTGCTGACCGTTGTCTGTGACCAGCGGCACGCCTGCCTTCATTCGCAAGGTAGCCGCACCGCCAATGGCGGCAAACTGCCGGGCAATGCGCTTGGCGGCCATGGGGATCACCTCAACGGGCAGCGGGAAAGCGCCCAGCGCGGTCACCAGTTTTGACTCGTCCGCGATACACACAAATTGCCTGGCCTGAGCGGCCACGATTTTTTCGCGCGTCAGCGCTGCGCCGCCGCCTTTGATCATGTAACCGGCGTGGTCAATCTCGTCTGCGCCGTCGATGTACACCGCCAGCTCGTCCACGTCGCCCGCTTCAAACACGGCAATGCCCAATCTGGCCAAGCGTTCGGTAGAAGCCACCGAGCTGGATACGGCACCTTTGATCTGCCCGGCCATCGTTCCCAGCGCATCGATAAATTTATTGACCGTAGAGCCCGTGCCAACACCCACAATGCTGCCAGGTTGGACATAGGTCAAAGCGGCTTGGCCGACCAGGGTTTTGAGTTCGTCTTGGGTCATGGCGGGATAAGTTGAGTTTGAGGCATTCAGTTTGAGACAATATGGCGAGTTAAACCGAACAAAGCAAATTATCCAATGGCATTACTCCCCTACGCGCTAGCCCGCCCCTTTTTATTTGGCCTGGACGCGGAAACCGCACACGAACTGACCATGGCCAGCCTGGCGCGCACGCAGGGCACACCGCTGTCGCTGGCTTACAGCAACACGCGGGTTGATGACCCGATTGTGCTGGCGGGCCTGAAGTTTGCCAACCGCGTTGGCCTGGCCGCCGGGCTGGACAAAAATGCCCACTGCATTGACGGCCTGGCCGCGATGGGTTTTGGCTTTGTCGAGGTCGGCACGGTCACCCCAAAAGCCCAAAGCGGCAACCCCAAGCCACGCATGTTTCGCCTGCCCGAGGCCAACGCGCTGATCAATCGGCTGGGGTTTAACAACGACGGGCTGGATGCTTTTATCGCCAACGTGCAGCGCGCCAAAGTTCGTCAGTCCAACGCTAAAACACCGTTGATACTTGGTTTGAACATCGGCAAGAACGCCGCCACACCTATTGAAAACGCCGTGGATGATTACCTGCTTTGCCTGAATGGCGTGTACCCGCATGCCGACTATGTGACGGTCAATATCTCCAGCCCCAACACCAAAAACCTGCGCGCCCTGCAAAGCGACGAAGCGCTTGATGCGCTGCTCAGCGCCATTGCCTGGCAGCGCGATGTCCTGGTCAAAAAGCATGGCAAGCGCGTTCCTATTTTCGTCAAAATCGCACCTGACCTGGACGAGGTGCAAGTTGATGTGATTGCGGCCGCTCTTAAACGCCATGAGATGGAAGGTGTGGTCGCCACCAACACCACCCTGAACCGCGAAGTCGTCAAGGGCATGCGCCATGCTGAAGAAGCTGGCGGCCTGAGCGGTGGGCCGGTACTTGCAGCCAGCAACCGCGTCATCAGCCAGTTGCGCGCTGCGCTCGGCAAAGGCTTTCCCATCATTGGCGTGGGCGGCATCATGAGTGGCGCGGATGCGGTTTCAAAAATCAACGCTGGGGCGGATGTGGTGCAAATCTACACCGGGCTGATTTACAAAGGGCCAGAACTGGTTAGCCAGGCCGCTTTTTCCATTAAAAACAGCTTATACCCTAATTAAAACGCGCGTAACTAGCTATTCATTACGTAGCGAATATCAACTACCAGAACAATGACATCAGCCTACCCCCATTTGCTCGCCCCGCTAGACCTGGGCTTTACCACGCTGAAAAACCGGGTGCTCATGGGCAGCATGCATACCGGGCTGGAAGACGGCCGCAAGCACTTCCCGGCCATGGCGGCTTACTTTGCCGAGCGCGCGCGTGGCGGCGTCGGTTTGATCGTCACTGGTGGTTTTGCACCCAATATTGCAGGCTGGACCAAACCGTTTGCAGGCATGCTGGCCAGCAGTGGCGCGGCCAGGCGGCACAAACTGGTCACTGACGCGGTTCACGCCGAAGGCGGCAAAATTGCACTACAAATTTTGCACAGCGGCCGTTACGGTTACCACCCACTGTGCGTGGCACCGTCGCGCATCCAAAGTCCGATATCGCCCTTCACCCCGTTTGAACTCAGCGCCGCTGGCATTGAGCGGCAGATTCGCGCCTTCGTCCGCTGCGCCAGCCTGGCACGTGAGGCGGGCTACGACGGCGTTGAGATCATGGGCAGCGAAGGCTATTTGATCAACCAGTTTTTAGTCAGCCACACCAACCACCGCACTGACGATTGGGGCGGTAGCTACGCCAACCGCATGCGGTTGGCGATTGAGATCGTTCGCCGCACACGCGAGGCACTGGGGCCGGATTTCATCATTATCTACCGCTTGTCAATCATTGACCTGATTCCGGGCGGCAGCAGTTGGGAAGAAGTGGTTGAGTTGGCCAAAGCCATTGAAAAGGCTGGTGCAACCCTTATCAACAGCGGCATTGGCTGGCATGAATCACGCGTGCCGACGATTGCCACATCGGTGCCGCGCGGCGCGTTTACCTGGGTGACTAAAAAGTTGCGGACTGAACTGCGCGCGGCAGGCTTGACCATCCCGGTCATCACCGGTAACCGCGTCAACATGCCGCAGGTTGCCGAGCAAGTGCTGGCAGACGGCAGCGCCGACATGATCAGTATGGCCAGGCCATTTTTGGCCGACCCGGAATTTGTCAACAAAGCCGCAACTGGCCGCACCAGCGAGATCAATACCTGCATTGCCTGTAATCAAGCCTGCCTGGACCACGCCTTTAAAAACAAGCTGGCCAGTTGCCTGGTCAATCCGCGCGCCGGGCATGAGCTGGATTTGGTCATCCTCATTGCAACCGCCAAAAAACGTATCGCAGTGATTGGCGCGGGCCCAGCAGGCTTGGCCGCGGCCACTACGCTGGCCAGTCGGGGGCATAGCGTTGATCTGTTTGACTCTGCTGACAGGATAGGCGGGCAGTTCAACATGGCCAAGCGCGTGCCAGGCAAGGAAGAATTTGAAGAAACACTGCGTTACTTTGGTCAGCGCGCCACGCTGACGGGCGTGCAACTTCACTTGAACAAGCGCGTCGATGCTGCGCAATTGATAGCAGGTAAATACGACCATGTGATACTTGCCACCGGCGTCAAGCCACGCAACCCGCGCATCCCCGGCCAGGACTCAGCCGGAGTGCTGAGCTACATCGACGTTCTGCTGGGCCAACAGCCTGTCGGCCAGCGCGTGGCGCTGATAGGCGCAGGTGGCATTGGCTTTGACGTGGCCGAATTTTTAGTCACACCCGCCGGGCATTCCACCGCCATGAACTTGCCCGAATGGCTGGCCGAATGGGGCGTGGCTGACCCATCAACGGTACGCGGCGGAGTCGTAAGGCCGGTGTCTACCCCCCCCGCCCGGCAAGTCACGCTGCTACAGCGCAAACCCGGCAAGCTGGGCCATAACCTGGGTAAAACCACAGGCTGGATTCACCGCGCCGCATTAAAAATGAAAAACGTCGACATGCTATCTGGCGTGAACTACGAACGTATCGCCCTGCAACCCGGTGGCCTGGGCTTGTTCATCACCTACGGTAAAAAGCGCACCGATGGCACGGTGCTGGAAGTCGACACCATCGTGCTGTGCGCCGGGCAAGAACCGCTACAAGAGCTGCTGGAGCCTTTGAAAGCGGCGGGCATCAGTACCCATTTGATTGGCGGCGCGCAGGAGGCTGGCGAGCTGGACGCCAAGCGTGCGATTGATCAGGGGACGCGGCTGGGGGCGAGGCTATAGAAGTGCCATGAATGGCGATTTATTGAACCTTCTTGGAAAGTAGCTGTGCGCTTGAATGTCGTTGGTATGGTTGACTACCCTTCAAAACCATCGCTTGAGCAGCCCCATCACCTGGTCAAAGCGTTTGCCATACGGCGGGTAAAACAAATCCCCGCGTGCCCACCTGGACTGCACCAGTACTGGCTTTTGCATGCTCAGCCGCAAAAACCCAGCCTCGCCGTGATAGCTGCCCCAGCCGCTTTCACCGACACCGCCAAAAGGCAAATTCTCGTGGGCGATATGCATCAGGGTGTCGTTGACCGTGACACCACCGCTGACGGTCTGGCCCAGCACCTTGTCGCGTGCGGCGTTGTCTGTGCCAAACCAGTAGAGCGCCAGCGGCCTGGGGCGGGCGTTGATGTATGCGATCGCATCGCTCAAAGATTCGTACGGCAGCACCGGCAGGATCGGGCCAAAGATTTCTTCCTGCATCAGTTGGGCGCTGGCCGGCACGTCAAACGCGAGTACCGGGGACATTTGGCGGTGTTCACTCGATTCGCCGCCGGTGTTGATGACTTGCAACCTGGCACCGCCGTCTTGCGCTGCGGCCAGCATGGCCTGCAGGCGAGCGTGATGCCGCGGGCTGATGATGGCGGCGTAATCGGGGTTGCCTGCGATGGTGGGAAAAAGCTTTGCCACGGCTTGGGCAAAGGCATGGCCGAAAGCGGCTTCTTTGCCTTTGGGTAGCAGCACGTAGTCAGGTGCAATGCAGGTTTGTCCGGCGTTCAGCAGTTTGCCGTGGGCAATTTTGATGGCCGCGGCGTCCAGGTCACAGCTTGCGTCAACGATGCACGGCGACTTGCCGCCCAGCTCCAGCGTGGTTGGCGTCAGGTTGACGGCGGCAGCTTTGGCGACGATGCGGCCTACCGCAGTAGACCCCGTGAAGAACAAATGGTCAAACGGCAGGCTTGAAAATTCTGCCGCCAGCTCACCGTCACCCAGCACAACACACACTTCATCAGGTGCAAAGGCCTTGCCAATCAGTTCGGCTATCAGGGCAGATGTAGCAGGCGTCAACTCGCTGGGTTTGAGCATCACACGGTTGCCTGCAGCCAGCGCGGTGATAACCGGCCCCAGGGCCAGCTGCACTGGGTAGTTCCACGGCGACACCACGCCCACCACACCCAGAGGCTGGCGCTGCAGGTAGGCGCTAGCGGGCTGCAGGTAAATAGGTGTGCTGACTTTTTGCGGCTTCATCCACTTGGGCAATGCCTTGAGCGTGTGCGACAGCAGCAATCGCAGTACAAACAGGTCCGCAATCTCCGTCAGTTGCAGGCTGCGCACACCAAAGTCATCTTGCACCGCTTGCGCCAGCGTCCTGCTGTGGTCATCAATCAGCGCTTTCATGCGTAGCAGCCGGTTGCGGCGCACGTCCAGCGGCACGTCGATGTGCTGGCGGCTGGCGGAGTGTTGGGCATTGAAAAGATCGCGAAGATTTATCGGGGTAGATGCTTGAGTCATCTACGCATCATAAAAGCTGCACCGCGATTGAAGTAGGGGAAGCACCCAGTTTGCGTCTGCGTCTTGCAAACTGCCATAAAATCAGGAGCAGATTTCGCCCGTATTCATTGGGTTATAGATAATTTTTAGAGAATAGAACGTAGCGTATTCAGACCCAGAGCGACCGCAGGGCGTTTGAAAAATCACCCACTAGATATTGCCAGTTATCAACCCGGCCAGCCTGAACCACAGGCTTGCCAGCCACATACACTGCGCTCAGCCGCGCATCCGGGCTGGAGAAAAC
>Ga0105050_10003497_pt1 | contig 21688 bp, 17 predicted proteins | sample FRY01_FD_78088 | JGI IMG/M metagenome (GOLD analysis project Ga0105050, IMG submission 78088) | Freshwater microbial communities from Lake Fryxell liftoff mats and glacier meltwater in Antarctica - FRY-01 | ecosystem: Environmental > Aquatic > Freshwater > Ice > Glacier meltwater ...
ATTTCGGGAAAACCAAGACGTTAACGACCGAGTCATGGACTCGATGGACCTCGAGCGCGAAAAAGGCATCACGATTCTGGCCAAGAACACTTCGGTCCGTTATACCGGAGGCGCCGCTCCTGAAGGGATGACCTTCAACATTATTGACACCCCCGGCCACGCTGACTTCGGTGGCGAGGTTGAGCGCGGATTAGAGATGGTCGACGGGGTTGTCCTCCTGGTTGACGCCTCCGAAGGTCCATTGCCCCAGACCAGATTCGTGCTGCGCAAGGCACTGCAAAAAAACCTCCCGGTAGTTCTCGTCATTAATAAGGTTGACCGACCCGACTCGCGGATCGCCGAAGTGGTCGACGAAACCTACGAACTTTTCCTTGATCTTGATGCCAATGAAGCTCAGATTGAATTCCCCATCGTTTACACCAGTGCGAAGGCGGGCCGGGCTTCATTGACCCGTCCGGTTGACGGAGGAATGCCAGAAGAGGAAGACCTAGAACCGCTGTTTCGGACCCTGATCGACACGATCCCGGCACCGAGTTACACCGAGGGTGCACCGCTGCAGGCCCACGTCACCAACTTAGACGCATCGCCTTATCTGGGTCGATTGGCACTGTGCCGGGTACATGAAGGCACAATCAACAAAGGCCAGCAGGTGGCGTGGATGCAGTCTGACGGAACCGTTACCCGCATGAAAGTTGTCGAACTGCTGATGACCCAAGCGTTGACCCGAGTGCCAGCAGATAGCGCTGGCCCCGGTGACATCATCGCGGTCGCTGGGTTTCCCGACATCACGATCGGCGATACCTTGGCCGACACGGAGAATCCCGTTGCCCTGCCGCTCATTACCGTTGATGAGCCCTCAATCTCGATGACGATCGGAATTAACACGTCACCCATGGCCGGGCGTAGCGGTGGAAATAAGTTGACGGCCAACATGGTGAAAGAGCGTTTGCAGGTGGAAACAGTCGGTAACGTCTCGATTCGCGTGTTTCCCACCGAACGCCCGGACACCTGGGAAGTTCAAGGTCGTGGCGAACTCCAGCTCGCCATTCTGGTTGAAATGATGAAACGCGAAGGTTTTGAATTGACCGTGGGCAAGCCACAGGTCGTGACCCGAGTCATTGACGGCAAGCTGCACGAGCCCGTTGAGCGGCTCTCGGTTGACATCCCCGAGGACTACCTGGGGGTCGTCACCCAACTGATGGCACTGCGCAAGGGCCGCATGGATCAAATGATCAACCATGGAACCGGCTGGGTCCGGATGGACTACTTGGTTCCTGCCCGAGGTCTGATTGGCTTTCGAACCGAATTCCTCACCGAAACCCGAGGAACCGGGCTCCTGCACCATGTATTCGATAAATATGAACCGTGGTTTGGCGAATTACGCACCCGTCCAACGGGTTCGCTGGTGGCCGACCGAACCGGTCCCACTACCGGCTTTGCCTTGGCCAACCTGCAGGAGCGTGGCACCATGTTCGTTGGCCCCGGCACCGAGGTCTACGAAGGCATGGTTGTGGGAGTCAACTCCCGCAGCGACGACATGGATGTCAATCCCACCAAGGAAAAGAAGCTGACCAATATGCGTCAGTCATCAGCCGATGTTTTGGTTCCATTGATTCCGCACAAGCAACTCTCCCTCGAGCAGGCACTCGAGTTCTGCCGCGAAGATGAATGCGTTGAAGTCGCACCCGCTGCCGTCCGGATTCGCAAAGTGATCCTTGATGCGGGCGAACGCCAGCGTTCTGGCCGCAAAGCCAAGGGCTAAGGGCTAACGACTTAACGTCTCACAATCCGGTAACGGTGTCGGATCTAAATGCACTTCTCCACCACTTGGGTGTAGCGTAGGGATTCCGACCTTGTTACCCGTCGGTAACTTAAGTCTAGAACTCTTTCGAGGGAAGTGTCTTTTGTCGTTAAACGGGGAACCCGCCGCGATGCAGGTCGCGAATGGGGACATTGGCACTAAAAATTCAGTCGCGGGTCTCTCCCTTAAAGCGCTCGCTTGGCGTCGTCTCAAGCGGGATAAAGCTGCGGTCGTTGCCATGGTGTTCTTGGGTCTCGTCGCCCTTATTGCAGTTTTCACTCCGTGGATTGTCGGGGCGCTCGGACTTGACCCATTCACATTTGACCAAGAGACACTCGACCCGGCCTTGGGCTCAATTCCGCGCGGGCCGTGGGGTGGAATCTCTTGGGAGCATCCCCTCGGTGTTGAGCCGTTGACCGGTCGAGATATTTTCGCACGTCTGCTGTACGGAGCTCGAGTCTCGCTGTTTATTTCTACAACGAGTGTGGTTTTCATCGTGCTGATCGGCACTACCGTTGGGATCGTCGCCGCCTACAAGGGTGGTTGGCTTGACGCCGTGATTGGCCGACTGACTGATTTGATTCTTGCTTTCCCGTTCTTACTCATGCTGATTGCGCTGAGCCCCGTTCTTACCCAACGACTTGAATCATTTGGCGTGAGTCCTGAGTGGGCTCGTTTCCTTTATTTGATTATTGTGTTCGTGTTCTTTGGTTGGCCTTATTTGGCGCGACTGATTCGCGGTCAGGTTCTCAGTCTGCGCGAGCGCGAGTTTGTTGAAGCGGCAGTTGCAACAGGGGCACCCACTCGGCGAGTTTTGTTTAAAGAGATCCTGCCGAATCTTTGGGCTCCAATAATTGTTTATGCAACGATCTCACTGCCCACCTTGATTGCAGCCGAAGCGGTTCTGTCCTATCTCGGTGTTGGAATCATTGAGCCAACGCCCTCATGGGGAAAAATGTTGTCTGATTCCGTCCGCTACTTCATGATCATTCCTTCATACCTCTTCATTCCAGGAACCGCGCTGTTCCTGGTGGTTTACGCGTTTAACGTTTTCGGAGATGCCACACGGGATGCGTTGGATCCGCGGGGAAGCAGAAATAACTAGTGAGATAAATAGATCTCGGTCGCTCCACCGGGGAGCAACCGATTGTCGGCAGCTTGGAGTTGTCGGCTTTGAAATGGAGGAATCATGAAAATGACGCCCAAGCGCAGACTTAGTCTCGTTGCCGTCGTAGCATCCGGTGCCCTTATTCTTGCCGGTTGTGGTGGCAGTGATAGCGGCAGTGATGCCGGAGCAGGGAGCTCGGACGGCGGTACAGCCGGTGGGACGATCAATATCCTGACGCTCGAAGAGCAGATCCTGCACCTTGACCCGCAACGTAACTACACGGGAGTGGACCTTGCGTTCATGACCGGCTTTATGCAGCGCACATTGACCGCCTATAAGTTCGCTGAAGGCGCTGAAGGAGTGACAATCGTTCCGGACATGGCAACGGACCTTGGCACACCTAATGAGGATGCAACCTCGTGGGCCTTCACGATCCGTGACGGCGTCACTTTCGAGGACGGCACGGTTGTTGGTTGCGCTGACGTCAAATACGGCGTCTCCCGTACCTTCGCGCAGGACATCATCACTGACGGACCAACCTACGCAATCTCGCTGCTGGACATTCCCAAGGCAGAAGATGGTTCATCCGTTTACAAGGGCCCGTATGTCACCGAGGGCAATGACATTGCTGCATTTGACCAGGCAATCACCTGCTCCGAAGACAATAAAACCATCACCTTTAATCTCGGTCGGCCTGCCGGTGACTTTAACTACACGGTGACCTTGACAGCCTTCTCACCAGTTCCGGCAGCAGCAGACACGGGCGAGGGTTACGACAATGCACCAGTTTCAACTGGTCCATACAAGATCTCCGAGTACACCAAGGGTCAGAAAATGGTTCTGGTGCGCAATGAGAACTGGAACCGGGAATCAGATGATTATCGTCCGGCTTACCCAGACCAGATTGTTGTTCAGTTCGCGCTGGATCCTTCAGCAATTGATCAACGCTTGATCGCCGACGCTGGTGAAGACCAAACCGGAGTGACATTTGCGGGTCTCACGCCTGAGAGTCTGGCAACCGTCTTTGCGGCGGAGGATCCACGCTTTACCGAGCGTTCGGTTGACGGGTTTGATCCTTACGTCCGTTATTACACGATTAATTCCGCCAAGGTTCCAAACAAGTTGCATCGTCAAGCAATTGTCGTTGCACTCAACCGGGCCGAATTACTTACCATCGCTGGCGGGGATTTTGCCGGGACAATCGGTGACGGCATGATCAAGCCGAACCTGGCAACCGACTATGCCGAGTCAGGCATGTGGACCGACCTTTTCGGGGCCGCAGTTCCTGACACCGGTGACGCCGAATTGGCTAAGAAGTTGATTGCAGACTCTGGTGAACCAATGCCTGCGATCACCTTCGATTACCCACAAACACCCACCAACGACAAGGGGGCTGCTTCAGTGCAAGCATCTCTTGCGGCTGCAGGCATCAAGGTGACCCTCAACCCAATCGAAGCCGGACAATATTACGGTGTGGTTCTTGATCCCGAACAGCAGAATGAGTTGAACTCTGCTGGCTGGGGTCCGGACTGGCAGAACGCTTCCACCGTTATTCCCGAACTCTTCGGCGCTAATGGTGGATTCAATTTGTCTCAGGTTGACGACGCTGAGTTCGAAGCACGCGTGCAAACTGCACTCGGCACCGTTGATCGCACAGCGCAAGCTGATCAGTGGAAAGAACTGAACAAGTTCGCCATGGAGCAAGCGTGGGCGGTTCCGACTCGCTTCGGAAAGGTTCAATACCTCTGGGGTTCCAAGGTTGGCAACGCCTTCCTGTGGGATGCCTACGGCTCATTGCCATTTGGTGATCTCTACGTAATGCAGTAACGAGAAATTGGGTGGGCCTCGCGCAGGCGGGGCCCACCTCTTCGTGTTCAACCGATCCGAAACTAAAGGAAATACATGACCGCGTACGTTACCCGCCGATTATTGACCGGTGTGCTGATCTTGGTTTTGCTCAGCATGGTGGTTTTTTTGGTGTTCAACGCACTGCCCGCTGACCCGGCCGCGTTGACGTGTGGCAAGTCGTGCAACCCTCAAGTGATCGCCGCCAACCGAATTCGTCTCGGACTTGATCAACCGCTTTATCTTCAATACTGGGAATTTGTCAGGGCAATTTTCGTCGGCCGGACCTATGGATCCGGATCGGCGACCTTTGAGTGCAGTGCTCCATGTCTTGGTTACTCGTTCCGCAAGGGTGAGGAGGTAACTCCGCTTATTCTCAAAGCCCTTCCTGTCACCCTCTGGCTGTCCATGGGCGCATTCATTCTGTGGTTGGTTCCCGGTGTGCTTCTGGGAATTTACGCCTCACGACGGCGTGGCCGGTGGCAGGAGAAAGTGACCTTGGGCGCAGCACTTGTGGGTTACTCTTTCCCGTCCTTCTTCATTGGTTTGTTGTTCCTGTTCTTCATCGTGATCAGGTGGCAGTTACTTCCGTACCCCAACTACGTTTCACCATTTGAAGATCCCGTCCAATTCTTGCAAACGATGATCCTGCCGTGGTTGACCTTGGCACTTGTCTTCATGGCCTTCTACGTTCGGCTCACTCGCAATCAACTTCTGGAGACCTACAGTGAGGATTACATTCGGACCGCGCGGGCCAAGGGCCTAAGCGAGGGCACGGTCATTCGCAAGCATGCATTGCGGGCCGGGTTGACCCCGATCGTCACGGCGGCGGGATTAGACCTTGCGGGACTGCTGGGTGGCGCGATTATTATCGAAAGTATCTTTAGTCTCCCCGGCGTGGGAAAACTCGCCATTTCGGCTGTTGTCGACGCTGACCTGGCGGTCATCACCGCCACGGTGTTGCTCGCCGGGACATTCATCGTAATTGCGAATATTGTCGTCGACCTCTTGTACGCCGTGATTGACCCGAGAGTGAGGCTCACATGACATTTCTTTTCGTCAAGGACTTGCAAGTTTCATTCCAAACCGAGGACGGATTAGTTCGAGCTGTTGACGGGGTAACCTTCGACCTGGAAAAAGGAAAGACGCTTGCCATCGTTGGTGAGTCCGGCTCCGGGAAGAGTGTCACCTCCCAGGCGATCATGGGGCTGCATACCGGGCGTGGAGTAAAGATCTCGGGTGAAATCAACCTAGACGGAACGGATTTGGTCGCAGCATCAGATTCAACCCTTCGGTCAATGCGTGGTAACTCAATGGCCATGATTTTCCAGGATCCATTTGCCTCCTTGCATCCGTTCTATCGAATCGGGAACCAACTCGTCGAAGCCGTGACAGCCCACCGCAAAGTTTCCAAAAAGGAAGCCCGTGCTGAGGCGCTGCGCATGTTGAATAAGGTCGGAATCCCTAACGCCGAACAGCGCATTGACGACTACCCGCATCAACTTTCCGGTGGCATGCGTCAGCGAGTCATGATCGCGATGGCACTCATCAACGGCCCTGAACTCCTGATCGCCGACGAACCGACCACGGCACTCGACGTAACCGTTCAGGCGCAAATCTTGGAATTACTCGCTGAGCTTCAGGCCGAATTCAATACGGCAATTATTTTGATTACCCATGACCTGGGAATCGTCGCCGACATGGCTGATGAAATTGTGGTGATGTACGGCGGGCGCATTGTCGAGCGGGCCGGGCTGAACGAATTGTTTTACCAACCGCAAATGCCGTACACGGTTGGTTTGCTTTCATCCGTTCCTCGCCTCGACTCGGTCGGTAATCGCATGCTTTCCATCGGTGGTCAACCACCCTCGTTGATTAGCCTGCCCTCAGGTTGCGTATTTCACCCTCGCTGCTCGGCCATGAATGCTGGAATCGAAGAGCGGTGCAAGAGCGAGCGTCCTGATCTGCGTGACGTCGGAGAAGGGCACATGATTCGCTGCCACCTCGATGATCAGGAACGAACCGCATTTGCCACCAAACGCCTGGCGGAGGTGTTCATCGGTGAGTAATCAAGAGATACTCAAAGTCGACAACTTACAAAAAAGTTTCCCTGTGTCCAAGGGCGTGCTTTTCAAGAAACAGGTTGGCTCGATTAATGCGGTCAATGGAATCAACTTGACCGTGAATCAAGGAGAAACGCTCGGTCTGGTTGGTGAATCAGGTTGCGGGAAGTCAACTGCGGGTCGGGTGATCTTGCGCTTGCTCGAACCAACGGCCGGAAGCGTTATCTTTGAAGGCCAAGACATTACGAAAATGAGCCGGCACGATCTGGTGCCACTTCGAAGCCGGATGCAGATGATTTTCCAGGATCCATTTTCCTCTCTGAATCCACGGCACACGGTCGGCAGCATTATCAGCGCCCCGTATGCCGTCCAAGGTATTAAACCTCAGGGCGGGGTAAAAAGTGCAGTCCAAGAAACGATGGAGCGGGTGGGTCTCAACCCCGAGCATTACAACCGTTATCCCAACGAGTTTTCCGGTGGGCAGCGTCAACGCATTGGTATTGCGCGCGCGGTAACCCTCAAGCCCAAGTTCATCGTGTGTGATGAGCCAGTGTCAGCTCTTGACGTGTCAATTCAAGCCCAAGTAATTAACCTCTTGCAAGATCTGCAGGACGAATTCGGCATCGCCTATCTTTTCGTGGCCCACGACCTCTCGGTTGTTCGTCAAATTTCAAATCGGGTAGCCGTCATGTACTTGGGGCACATTGTTGAGCAAGCCTCACGCGAGGATTTGTACTCGCACCCCCATCACCCCTACACCCACGCACTGCTTTCTGCGGTCCCGGTTCCCGATCCAAAGCTCGAGGCTCAACGTGAGCGAATCGTGTTGCAAGGTGATCTTCCATCGTCAATTAATTTGCCTTCGGGTTGTGTCTTTCACACCCGCTGCTGGAAGGCCACGGACAAGTGCCGCACCGATATTCCAGAACTTTTAGAACTGGCACCCGGCCATCTTGTTGCCTGTCACTACCCGATTATGGAATCACTGGGGAGTGCAAAAATTGCCGGTCCCAACTCTGGTTTCGTTGAACAACCGGATCATGTTGTTCAACCCCCGAGCGAAGTTCTCCAAAACTTGCAGAGTGGGCACGCCACCAGGCCCAAGGGAATCGACTACGCCGAAGGTGAAGAACCCTTCTAGCTACTGCAAGTGCTTTTTGAAGAATTCCAGTTCGGCGCGCATCAAGTTTTCGGAAACGATCTCCTGCGGCGTCATGTGGGTTACCCCCGACAGTGGAAGTACCGAGTGGGTTTTCCCGGCGGCCAGCAGTGCACTTGAGAGCCTGAGTGAATGTGCTACCAGAACGTTGTCGTCGGCTAACCCATGAATGATCAGCAGTGGCCGTTCCAATTTATCCGCCCGGCTCAGCAGCGACGTCGCTTCATAAACCGCTAGATTCTCATCGGGCAAACCAAGATAGCGTTCGGTGTAAGCAGTGTCATACAAAGCCCAGTCAGTAACAGGAGCCCCGGCGATTCCCACGTGGAAAATATCTGGTCGCTCCATGGTGGCCAACGCTGCGAGATAACCGCCAAATGACCAACCGTGAATACCAACGCGGGTGAGATCTAGATCCGGGTGCTTTGTGCCTAAATCGGCCAATGCATCAACTTGGTCTTGGACAATTTTGACTGCGAGGTCGGTGGCAATACCGTACTCAAAGTCGGGTCCATGACCGGGCGTCCCACGGTTGTCGGTAACCACGACGGCGAATCCCTGATTTGCCAACCATTGGTCCGAGCAGAAGGAGAGTCCCGATGCAACAACACGAGCGAAATGCGGACCTCCATAGGGAGCGCAAATCACCGGGATTTTTGTACCCGCGACGTGATTCTCCGGCCAGATAACCGCACTTCTTAGGTTGTGTTCCTCGGTAATTTCGATCATGACCTTAGGTGTAACAACGGGTAATTCTGCATAATTGGCAAAGACATGCTCGGGTGATTCAAGATTATTGACGTTGTAAAGCGAGTAGGTAGCTCTGGTGTGATCGAAGTCGGTATGAGCAATGATAAGGATGTCTCCCTCGCGCGCACCAGAGTTCAATGACACATTGTTGTTCAGAGCAGAGAGTTGCCCTTTGTCCGCTGAGTAGATGTGCTGATTGGTCGTATCACTTTGTGCCGTGTAAGTGATATCGCCATTGATCGCGAGAACACCGGTGACCTGCAAATTCTCTGGACTGATTGCTTCGCCATCGCGGCACAGTCGAAATACGTTGTTCAGCGGGCGGATTTCAATGAGTTGTCCGGCATCGTTGAGAGTTGGTACTCCGGATGCAACCGTGTGCCACGGCTTTTCGGCTCTGATGTGGATAGACGTTGACGTTGACCCGTCAAGTTGGAAGATTTCCACGTTCTGTTGATTGCGTGATAGAACACTGAACGTCGCGGCCGAACCGGATGTATTGACGGTGACGAGATAGGGATGCGTGTCTGTATTCCAATCGATCTCCTCGACTGCACCAGCGAGGGTGACCCGATGCAGTGAGACATTGGCATTGGCTGTTCCAGCGAATGGGTAGCGGTGTTCACGTGCCGGCCGAAGTGGATTGGCCGGGTCGGCGATCCAGGCGACCTCGACCGCGTTTTCATCAACGCGCTCAACGACAAGGCTCTGTGAATCTGTATCCCACCAGTAGCCGCGTTGGCGCTCGAGTTCCTCGGCCGCGGCAAAGTCGGCGAGTCCCCAGGAAACATGTTTCTCAACATCTGTCGGTCCACACAGCCGGTTTACTTGTTTCGTAGCCACATCAACAGCGAAAAGTGCACCGTCGTGTACAAATGCAATGTGATTCCCATCGGGGCTAAGTCTTGGATCGATGCACCCGCCACTGGTCATAATAGGTATAGGAATCTCAACGGCTTCGCCTAATTCCTGGGGCAAGCGCTGCAAGAAGAGTTCACCATCGAGTGCATAGATAATTTTTGTGAAGTCCTTATCGGCGGAATAAGCGGTCACCCCTTCAGTTACTTCCCGCATACGCTCTCGTCTAGCCAATTCCTCGGCCGGGATTTCCCCACCGACCGAAAGTGTTGCTGACTCGACCAAACAACGTTCATTCCAGCCCAAATGGGATTTCTCGGCTAGCCAAATATCGGTTGATGCGGTCCTTCCAGTCGCGGTCCGCAGGAAGAGAACAAGGTCCCCACTGGGTTTAATCGCGAAACTTCGCGGTGCACCGAGTCGGAAACTGCGGGTTATCGCCTTCTGCCGGGGAAATGATTCACTCATGTGCGAATCATGCCGTATCGCAGGAGGCCGCTACCCTTAGCCGGTGACTAATGCAGCACGACTTTTGATTGTTCATGCCCACCCAGACGACGAATCAATCGGTACCGGCGCGACCATGGCCAAGTACGTCTCCGAAGGTGCCTTAGTCACGCTGGTGACCTGCACCTTGGGCGAGGAGGGCGAGGTGCTAGTTCCTGATTTGGCCCACTTGGCAGCAGATCAAAGCGATGCGTTGGGGGAGCACCGCATCAGTGAATTGACCGACGCAATGGCGCTTTTGGGCGTGACTGACTTTAGGTTTTTGGGGGGTGCTGGTAAGTACCGCGACTCGGGCATGATGGGAGTTGAGAGCAACAAGCGCGAGGATTGTTTCTGGAATGCCGACCTCCTAGAAGCTGCAACGGAACTCGTCGCAATTATCCGCGAGGTTCGGCCGCAGGTGGTCGTGACCTACGACGACTTTGGCGGCTACGGGCACCCCGATCACATCCAGGCTCATCGGGTCAGCACCTATGCAATTTCATTGGCCGAGAGTCCAAGTTTCAAACCCGAATTGGGCCAGTCCTGGTCGGTGTCGAAGGTGTATTGGACCGCATTCCCCAAGAGCCGGATTGTTGCAGGAATTGCTAAGTTGAAAGAAATTGGTGACCAAAGTGAATTTGCAACAATGGACCCTAATGACATCCCATTTGCCGTCGACGACTCGGTAATCACAACGGTCATCGACGGATCAGACTTCACCCAAGTCAAATTTGATGCTCTCACCGCGCACAAAACTCAGGTGACAACCGATGGCGGCTTCTTTGCGCTCTCCAATAACCTGGGATTGGAGATCTTTACCGAGGAGCACTACCGACTCGTTCGAGGTGAAGTGCCTGCAACGGGCCAGGAAACCGATTTATTTGAAGGTCTCACCCTTGTCTGAACCCCTTCGCCAAATCCTTTTACTGATGGGGTTTGTCCTGATGGGGTTCGCCATCGGGGTCACCGGCGCATTCATTCAGGCTCATCGTTTAATCCTCGCCGTCGGCAACTTTGTCCTGGTTGTCCCATGGGGGACTGTCCTTTTACTCATTGCGATCGTGTCCGTAACTCGACTTGCAACAGTTGCTGCAGGAACCCGTTGGGGTGGCTGGCTTTTCTTCACCTGCTGGTTAGCAGCGACAGTCCTGCTCTCCGCTGAGTCCCCATCAAGTGATCTGGCGATCAGTTCGGGGGCTCGTCAAATGGTTTACCTCTTTGGTGGAATTGTTCTTGGCGCAGCGGCCGCGACTCTTCCGGTTTCGTTCCAGATTCGAAGGGGAACCAAAATGCTGGCACAGCCGTCAGTCTCTGTGAAATAACAAACATCGACTGATGACGCGAGGTTGTGTGATTGATGACGCCAGGTGGTGTGCATGTCGCTCCCCATAAGTTCTGGCGGCAATGTTTAACATAGTCTCGTATTATCAAAAGTCTTAAGTGAAAGAGTGAAGTTGATAGTTGTGGAGATCCATAGTGAGTGAGCAGCCGTCGATACCGGCATTCTCTCGACGCAAGATTATTTGGATCGGAGCAGGACTTGCGGCACTTATCGCCGTATTTTTTGGTATCTACGTCGCGACGATTGATGGGGTCCGGCCCGGAACCACGGTTTCTGGGGTCGAAATCGGTGGCATGAGCGCTGTTGAAGCGGTTGGTGTGCTCGAAGAAACCGTTGGCACGAAAGTAAACCGGAAACTCGAGATCTCAGCGGGTGATCAAGTTTTTGAACTGCGCCCACGTGCCGCTGGAATCGCACTCGATGCCCAAGCAACTGTTGAACTGGCTACATCTCGCGGACCCAATCCGTTGAGCGTGATCACTGACCTGTTTGGCTCGCACGAGATTGAACCGGTAATTTCGATCGATCAGGATCTGCTGGTAGATTCAGTAGCCTCAATTGCCGATGTCGTTAACCTCAACCCAATCGAACCTAAACTTGTGGTGACCAAGAATCGAATCGTCTTAACGAGTGGAAGCGACGGTCTTGAGGTTGACCGCGAGGCCTTGGGAACCCAAATTATTGCGGCGGTCACCCAAACCCGCTCCACGATCGAGGCCCCGTTGAAAATAACTCCGCCGAGAGTTTCTGCCATCGATGCGGGGAATGCGCAAACATTAGCCCAGCAGGCGGTCGCCAATCCCGTGAGCGTCAATGTTGGAGACGTCACGGCCACTATTGCGCCGGAGACGATTGCTCGCGCCCTCTCCTTTACCACCCAGGGAAATCAGCTCTCACCCGAGCTCGACGGAGCCGTTCTTCACGCATCGATTGCTAACCAACTTAAGCGTGCTGAGCAGCCAGGGCGAAATGCCAGCTTCAAAATACAGGGAGGGACGCCGGTAGTTGTTCCTTCGATCGTTGGAAGCGGGGTCTCTGACAGCGAACTGGCCACCGCCGTCCTTGGTGTTTTATCGGTCCAAAGTATCGACCGAAGTGTCTCGGTCCCGCTGGGAACCCGTGATCCCGAACTGACAACGGCTGCCGCGCAGCAATTGGGTATCAATGAAAAACTTTCCAGCTTTACTCAAGATTTTCCCTATGCTCCGTATCGGGTTACAAACATTGGTCAGGCTGCCGATTACGTGAACGACACGATCTTGATGCCCGGTGAAACGTTCTCCATGAATGACACGATCAAGGAACGTACTGTCAAAAATGGGTACACCGTCGGAATCATCATCGGAGCAGGCGGCGTTTTTGAAGATGCCCTAGGCGGAGGAGTCTCGGCAGCGACTACCGCAGTGTGGACCGCGGCGTATTTTGCTGGGATGGAACGGACAGATACGAGAGCCCATTCCCTGTACATTTCGCGCTACCAGCCCGGGCTTGAAGCAACGGTTGCCTGGGGATTTTTCGACATGAAATTCACCAACGATCTACCCAACGCCGTTCTGATTAAAACAAAAATGACGAACACTTCAATGAGAGTTAGCTTTTGGGGAACGCGCCAGTATGACTCAATTGAGGCCGAGTTCGGTGAGCGGATAAATATTAAGCAGCCAAGAAAAATCGTGATGACCAACAAGGAGTGCACCCCGCAGTCGGGAATTGAGGGCTTCACCATCACCGTTGACCGGGTATTTATCGACAATGGTGAAGAGGTCAAACGCGAGCCCATAACCACGGTATACAACGCCGGCCCAAATGTTGTATGCAAGAAAAAGAAACCCGTGCCAGACCTCGTTGACCCACAGGGTGCTGAGTTTGACAACAGCACTCCCAGCCCATCGGCTTCTGCAAGTCCATAGCCGAACACGCAACGCAGTAAACCGGGAAAACCAACGATCTAATTTTTAGCCGGCTCGACGTATGCGCCATCACTGGTATCAACAACGGTGAATCCACACTCTGCAATGCGGTCACGGAGTTGATCGCTCAATGCCCAATCTTTTGAATCACGCGCTGCATTACGCTGTTCAAGTAGTTCGGATACCTCAGGGGGGACTTGGGCTTTCGGGTTGAGGTCCTTGCCAACGTCACGGGCGAGGTCTAAACCGAAAAGGGAATCAAGGTGGGCGAAAATTTCGAATTTCCCCCCGTCACTGATTTCGGTGTTTTTTTCCAAGGTTCGCAACGCGTTTACGGCCATCGGGGTATTCAAATCTTGGGAAAAATAACCGGAAATGTCCTGTACGATTTCTGGATCCATCGCCTGGGATTCGCTCTGCGACCAGACATTTACTTTATGACGCCAGCGGTCAAGGAGCTCTTGGGAAGACTCGATTATTTCCCAGGTGAGATTCATTTGGCTGCGATACTTATGTTGCATAAATGCCAAACGAAGTGCGAGTGGGTCGTGACCACGCTCCATAACATCCTGCACGAGCACGACATTGCCGGACGATTTGCTCATTTTCCGTGATTCAAAAAGTAGATGCTCGGCGTGAACCCAGTGACGCACTACTTCGTGGTCACCAGAAATCGCGGAGTTGCTTTGCGCTCTTTCATCTTCATGGTGGGGGAATCGAAGGTCAATTCCCCCGGTGTGAATGTCAATGTTTTCGCCCAGTAATTCAAAACTCATCGCACTACATTCGGTGTGCCAGCCGGGAAAACCGCGACCCCAAGGGCTCCCCCAGGTGAGCTGGGTTCGATTCTCACCCGCCGACTTCCAGAGCGCCCAATCGGCATGGAACCGCTTTGCCGAATCGTTCTCTTGCGCGTCAAATTTGTGACCCGGTCGAAGTGCATCAAGCCTGTTGCCGCTCAAGGCACCGTAACCGGGGAAAGATTTGGCCGAAAAATATACGGAGTTATCCGCACCGACATAAGCATTTCCGTTGTCGATCAACGTGTGAATCAGGGTGAGCATTGAGTCGATTGACTCACTCGCCTTGGGGTAATGATCGGCCGGGTAAATATTGATCCGAGCGAGGTCTTGGTGAAACGCTTTTTCAAAATGTTGAGCAATATCGAGTGCAGATTTCCCAGTCTTGGTGGATTCGGCCAGCATTTTGTCCTGTGAATCCGGTAGCGACTCGTTGCCATCCCCCAGACCAGTGTCGTCGGCCATATGCCCCACGTCGGTAATGTTTTGAACAACAATCGTGCGGAAGCCCTCGTAGCGCAGGGTCCGGGCGATTAAGTCGGTCACTAGGAAAGTGCGCATATTGCCTACGTGCGCGTCCCGGTACACGGTCGGTCCGCAGGCGTAGATACGAGCAATATCGGGATGCGTGGTTTCGACGGGATCGATCTCCCGGGTCATAGTGTTGTAGAGCCGCACCATGTGAGCCTAGACGTACCCGCGCTGATGGGGACGTTAGGTGCGGGTTGGGCAAGGAGGAGGTAGGTTGGTACTTGAGAATAGCCGATGTTAACCCGGTGCAATCTGTCTGCGCCTTACTTTTTGGAGCTGAAGTGACCTACGTCATCACCCTTCCCTGTGTCGACCTCAAGGATCGGTCCTGTATCGAAGAGTGCCCGGTCGATTGCATCTATGAAGGCGATCGCATGCTCTACATCCAGCCTGACGAATGCGTGGACTGCGGTGCATGTGAGCCGGTTTGTCCCGTTGAGGCGATCTATTACGAAGACGATGTTCCATCCGAGCACAAAGAATTTACCGCTGCCAATTCGGACTTCTTCGTAGAACTGGGCTCACCCGGTGGGGCGGCAAAACTTGGTGCGCAAAACTTTGACGCACCGCTGTTAGCAAGTATCGAGACTCAAACGCACGACGAATAAGAAGATTCGGATTGCATTGTGGTGAGTGAGGATCGCTGGGCGCAGTTACCGGATTTTCCGTGGGATGCACTTGCCCCATTCGCTGACATCGCCCGCAATCACCCAGAAGGAATGGTCGACCTTTCCGTTGGTACACCGGTGGATCCAACACCACTCGTTGTTCAGCAGGCACTTTCGCAGTCATCAAATGCCCCCGGGTATCCCACCACGGCCGGGATCCCGCAATTATCAACAACGTTTGTCGATTGGGCGGTCACCACCTTGGGCGCCCCGGCCAACATCGCGGTACTTCCAACAATTGGTTCAAAAGAACTTGTGGCATCACTGCCCAACGTGCTGGGATTTGGCCCTGGTGACGTTGTCGTTATTCCTGAAATCGCCTATCCCACCTATTTGGTGGGTGGACTTGCGGCGGGTCTTGACGTGATAGCCACCGATTCCCCGGAGTCGTTGTCCCAGCGCGTTTCTCTGCTGTGGCTCAATTCTCCATCCAACCCAACCGGTGACGTTGTGACCGTGGAAAGACTTCAAGAGTTGGTCGCGTGGGGTCAATCACGTGGCGTCGTGATTGCAAGTGACGAGTGCTACTTCGAATTGGGTTGGGAAGCGGAACCGGTTTCTATCTTGGACAAACGAGTACACGGGGGAAACCTCACCGGGCTACTCGCGGTTCACTCACTGTCAAAGCGATCCAACATGGCGGGTTACAGATCTGGCGTAGTGGCGGGTGATCCCGCATTGGTGAATCGGATTTTGGGAATCCGTAAACATTTAGGCATGATGGTGCCCACATTCGTGCAATACGCAGCCGTCGCGGCCTATCAAGATCGCGCCCATGTCCTGGAGCAAAAAGCCAGGTATCGCCAAAGACGATTGGCCCTCCGTGGTGCTTTGATCACCCGGGGGTTTGAGATTCATCACAGCCAGGCTGGTTTATACCTGTGGGCGACCCAAAACAAAGACTGCTGGGAGAGCGTCGGCGAGCTTGCCACCATGGGGATTTTGGTAACCCCCGGCGCCTTTTACGGGAAGAAAGGCCAGAAGTTCGTTCGCGTTGCCGTGACCGCAACCGATTACGCCGTTAACGACGCGGTCACTCGACTCGCACACTTTGCCTAGGTGGATTTTCATCTGAAACATTCGATGGGTACTCTCACCCCGTGACCGAAAACGTACTCAATTACCCCGGTGGAACCCTTGATCTGCCAATCGTTGATGCCAGTGAAGGGGAGAACGGCCTGGGCATCACAGACCTGCTTAAAGCAACGGGGAACGTGACCCTTGATCCAGGATTTGTTAACACCGCCTCGTGCACCTCGGCCATCACTTTTATTAATGGTGACGAAGGAATCCTTCGGTACCGCGGCTACCCGATTGAGCAACTGGCTGAAAACTCTACGTTTCCCGAGACTTCCTACCTGTTGATCTACGGTGAGTTGCCAACACCAACTCAATTGACCGAATTTGAATCCGTCATTAACCAGCACACCATGCTGCACGAAGACCTCCGTCGATTCTTTGACGGATTCCCGCGAGATGCGCACCCTATGCCGGTCCTGTCCTCTGCAGTTTCGGCCTTGTCCACCTTCTACCAAGACTCACTCGACCCCTTTGATCGCGAGCAAGTAGAAATTTCAACGATTCGGCTTCTGGCAAAGATGCCCACAATCGCTGCTTACGCGTACAAAAAATCGGTTGGGCAGCCATATCTCTACCCTGACAACTCGCTGGGATTTGTTGAAAACTTCCTTCGGATGACCTTCGGGGTTCCGGCCGAGCAGTATGTGCCGAATCCGGTCGTTGTGCGGGCCTTGAACCAATTGTTTATTTTGCATGCAGACCACGAACAAAATTGTTCAACATCAACCGTACGCATGGTTGGTTCATCGCACGCCAATCTCTTTGCGAGTGTCTCGGCCGGCATCATGGCTCTTTTTGGCCCGCTTCACGGTGGTGCCAATCAGTCGGTCCTGGAAATGCTCGGTGAGATCCATGACTCAGGTGAAGGTGTCGATGCCTTCATTGCAAAGGTCAAAGCTCGCGAAGACGGGGTCAAGCTGATGGGCTTTGGGCACCGCGTGTACAAAAACTATGACCCCCGGGCTGCAATTGTGAAAAAGACCGCCTACGAAGTCCTCGAAGCGCTCAATGTCAATGACCCACTTTTGGACATTGCCCTGCAACTCGAAGCCGTCGCGCTCGTTGACCCGTACTTCATTGAGCGCAAGTTGTACCCGAATGTCGATTTCTATACCGGCTTGATTTATAAGGCGATGGGCTTTCCAACCCGGATGTTCACGGTTTTATTCGCCCTCGGCCGTCTCCCTGGTTGGATTGCCCAATGGCGGGAAATGATCGAAGATCCCACCACCAAGATTGGCCGACCGCGCCAGGTTTATACCGGCGAAACGCGGCGCGACTACCCCACCTCCTAGCCCGCCCGCCCGCCGCGCCAGACTTTCCCAGTTACTGGGAAAGTCTGACAAAAACGGGCCGTGGCTGGTGGATTTTGTCCATCTGATCCGGTCGCAAGCCGGGTATTCGGTGAATCCGGGGATCGCCAGCGTCAGGCTGAACGTTGAAACCTGGCCGCAGCTCGATTGAAGCGGCCGACCACTTTCATGGGTTCGTTGTGGATTTCGCTCCAGGTCCATCGAAAAACTTCAAAGCCAGCATCTTTAAGACGCTGTTCTCGGCGGCGCTCATCGATAATGCTCTGCGGAGAGTCATATTTAATTGCGCCGTCGGCCTCACCAATTATTCCAAGCGCTAACCAGGCAAAATCAACGATTCCGATCAGTCCTAATGAGTCATATATTCGCTCCTGCAACGTTGGATGGGGAAGCCCATGGTCATGAAAGGTGAGGCGTGAGATGGTTTCCAAGATTGTTTGGGCGCCATCACGGCTGAGGGGGATGGTCCGTCTCACTTCATGCATGCCCCGAATGCTGAGGCTTTGAGCGCAGATCGCGTCAAGTTCCTCGCGCGTCGCGCCTCCCTGCCATAGGACCGCATCAATTAATCCGACGCGGTAGTTTCGAGGTGAGCTGCAGGCCGCGGTGACGGCGGCCCAGGCCCGGTTCACCGTTTTGATCCCGCGAACGACATCAAAATCCACGGAACGAAAATCTATCGTTTTGGATCGAACGTTGGGCAGTGAATTGGAGTTTTTTACCCGGTCGTGAAGTGCGCGAAGATCTTGACCCGAATCACGGACGATTTCGAGTTCATGTGGTCCGCCAGCGGGAAGGGGAAGATTGTGCAGGAGCGCTGCGGAGCGACCAAAGGCAGCGGCTGGGCAACGAAGCGAAAGGATCGCCGCCGCAAGATTGAGTTCGTGTAAAGCTTGAGGATCACCCAGCACTTGATCAAGGATGAGACGATCCGTGTAGACGCCGTATCGCAGTTTGCGCCAGCGCCCAGAACGAACCATTGTCTTAGTAATCGCCGGGTCGATCTCCCAGCTAGGTAAATCCCGAGGTGAAAAGACACCTCCCTGGCTGAGAGAACGCTGGTAGGCATGCTCGCGGATTGAATCAAGGTCCTGTTGCTTGTCGCTTGTCATGAACCCGAGAGTCCACCCTTGAGCGAGGCAGGTTCAACCACGTCCAAGAATTTGTGGGCGAGATGGCAGGCTCAACTCGATCCGTGGATAGTTAACGGCGAAGCAAGGTGGATGACTTGGACAATTACGGCTCACTCGATGGCGATTGTGTCCGACTTTCCCCGATTCTGGGAAAGTCGGGCGCTTGAGCGGGGGAGGGGGGTCAGTGCAGTGCGGCGTTGAGGCCACCCCAGGATCCGGTGCGATGCACGGCTTCGATGCCCCCGGTGAGGGAGTTCCGCCGAAAGAGCAGATCGTGGGCGCCGGAGAGCGCACCGGCTTTGATAATTTCGCCATCGGGTAACAACACTTTGCTGCCGGCGGTGACGTACAGCCCTGCTTCGACAACACAGCGGTCACCGAGGGACATTCCGATTCCAGCATTTGCGCCGATCAGGCAGTCACTACCGACTGAAATCACCTCTTTGCCGCCACCGGAAAGGGTCCCCATGATGGACGCGCCACCACCAATATCGGAACCGGCCCCAACGATCACGCCGGCTGAAATACGACCCTCAACCATGGAGACACCCAGGGTCCCCGCGTTAAAGTTGACGAAGCCTTCGTGCATGACGACGGTTCCGGGAGCAAGGTGAGCGCCCAGTCGCACCCGATCCGCGTCAGCAATTCGCACATCACTCGGGGTCACGTAATCCACCATGCGTGGGAAACGATCCAGGCCAAAGACTGTCAATTGGTCACCGCGTGCCCGGGTGCGCATCCGCACTTCACTCACCCGCTCGACCGGAATCGGTCCAAGATTTGTCCAGGCAACGAGTTCAAGTTTGTCAAAAATCCCGTCCATGTTGATGGATCGTGGGGTCACCAACCGGTGCGAGAGTAAGTGCAGGCGTAAGTAGGCGTCGGCGCCGTCAGCGGGAGGTTCTCGCAGATCGGAGATCTCGGTGCGGATTCCCCGGACCGTTACGCCGCGCAACTCGTCGTGGGTTGCACCGGCATCGAGTCCGGGTATGTCAATCGGAATTAACCCCAGGTTGGGGCGTGGATACCAGACGTCAAGCAGCGTCTCACCGCTGTAAGTCGCCAAGCCAAGCCCACGTGCAGGTCCATCCAACAAAGTAACTATCACGGCACTACCGTAGTGGCGTGAGCGCCGCGGAGCAGTCAGCACCTTTGTGCTTGGAAGCGGAATTGACCGATCTCACCGCGGCCCTGATTGACATTCCCAGCGTGTCACACGATGAGGAGCAGATTGCCGACTTGATCGAAGGAGCCTTGCGAGCTTACGCACACGTGGAGGTCACCCGGATTGGTAACTCGGTCATTGCAACCAATCACTCGAACCGCAGTGATCGGGTAGTTATTGCGGGTCACCTTGACACGGTCCCGGCTAATGCGAATCTTCCGCACCACCGCGAGAATGACCGGATTTACGGTGTGGGCGCGTGCGATATGAAAGGCGGGATTGCGATTGCTTTGCAACTTGCCGCCACCGTTGTAGATCCGGTGCGGGACATTACTTTCATTTTCTATGAAGCCGAAGAAGTCAGCTCCGAGTTCAATGGTCTTGAAAAAATTTCTGTCAGAGCCCCAGAGTTTTTGGAGGCCGATTTCGCTGTCCTGATGGAGCCCAGTAACGCAAATATTGAGGCGGGTTGTCAAGGGACGATTCGAGCGACCGTCACCACTAAAGGCGAGCGTGCGCACAGTGCTCGAAGTTGGATGGGAAAAAACGCGATTCACCAAGCACGCGAGATCTTGGAAATTTTAGACAACTATGAACCTGCCAGCCCGGTAATTGACGGCCTGACGTTTCGTGAAGGGTTGAATGCGGTTGCAATTAGCGGTGGCATTGCTGGGAACGTAATCCCCGATGTGTGCACGGTAACGGTGAATTTTCGTTACGCACCCGACACGTCCGCGCATGCGGCGATAACCCATCTGCGTGAATTATTTGTCGGTTTTGATGTTGAGATCATCGACCAAGCCCCAGGGGCGCTGCCTGGCCTCGCGCACCCAGCGGCCCAGGCGTTCCTGGCAGCGACAGGTGCGCTGGTGGCACCGAAGTTCGGTTGGACGGACGTTGCCCGATTTTCAGCAATGGGAACACCCGCCGTCAATTACGGTCCGGGTGATCCTTCCATTGCGCACAGCCACGGGGAGTTCGTACAGGTGGAGGAGCTCATGAGCGTTTCACGCAATCTTCGCAGTTGGCTAACCGGGCCAGGTTCACCCAGCCATGGTGGACTACGAGAATGACATTTCTTTTCGTGGTTTTAGCGATCGCCGTGATTGCCGGAGCTGCCATGGTGATCACCGGTCGTTTTGTGCCAAGTGCCGGAATCACGAACACGGGGGATTATCAGCCTGATTCCCAAGGTTTTGACATCACGCTTCGCGGGTATCGCATGGACGAAGTTGATCAGAAAATCTCCGAGCTTGAAGGGCGGATCGCCGAACTCGAATCCAGTCCCAAGAAGTGACCTGTGATCATGAGTCGTAAAAGAGTTCGCCGCCTGCGGGTAAGCATTGTCATCGACGCACCGGCTGGGGAAGTTTTTGACGCATTCACGGCTTGGACCCAGCAGGATCGCTGGATGCTGGGTACCCGGGTGGAAATTCGCGCGGGCGACGGGAAAAGCGTCGGCTCGGTCATAGGTGGATGGATGGGAGCGGGACCGGTGGGATTCTGGGACACCATGGAGATTACCCGCTGGGAGCCCCCCTACCGGGTTGACGTGCTACACACCGGTTCTTTGGTCAAAGGAAGCAGGACCATGGAGGTGGTCGCCTTGCCGGGGCATACCGCACGGTTTATTTGGAGCGGGGATCGTGCGTTGCCGATAGGCATTCTTGGGG
>Ga0105050_10003498_pt1 | contig 21687 bp, 19 predicted proteins | sample FRY01_FD_78088 | JGI IMG/M metagenome (GOLD analysis project Ga0105050, IMG submission 78088) | Freshwater microbial communities from Lake Fryxell liftoff mats and glacier meltwater in Antarctica - FRY-01 | ecosystem: Environmental > Aquatic > Freshwater > Ice > Glacier meltwater ...
ATGATATTAAGTTTTTTTGGAAAGATGAAAAGGTTGAAAAGGTTGAAAAGGTTGAAAAGGTTGAAAAGGTTGAAAAGGTTGAAAAGGTTGAAAAGGTTGAAAAGGTTGAAAAAGATGAAAGAAGTATTAGGGTTTTTGGTAGTATTAGTATGAATGGGTATAAATGTGATTTATTGAAAAGTTGTATTATTAAATATATGAGAAGAGGTGAATTTGAAAAGGGAGTATATTTTTTAATGGAGTTGGATTTATTTAAAAATTTTATTGAAGTTAAAAATAATAAGGAAATTAATGGAGAGAGTTTGAGGAGTAATATGAGAAATAGAATATTAATTATGATGAGTGAAGATATTGGTTATGGAGATTGGAAATTATGGATGAAATGTAATTATTTTATGAAAAAATGGGAAGATAATAGATTAAATAATAATAATATTGATAGATTATATTTAATTAATTTATATAAATTATTTTGTGATAGTAAAAAAAGTAGAAATTGTAGTTTTATTAGAGGATTTTGGAAGATAGGGTATATTATTGATGGTGTTAGAAAAAAATATAAAAGTTATTATATTGGAATTGAGGATAATATTAAGGGTTATGGGAAAGAATATTATAAAAAGAATGATAGTGATGAATTGAAATTATTAATTGATGGTTTTGTTGAGATGTTAAAATTGGGAGATGATAGAGTTTTTTATTGGTTTTTTAAAATTTTTGATTATAATGGAAAAATAGGTAGTAGGGGAAGAAGAAGGAAAAGTATTTATGTTATTTGGGATATTTTGGAAAGAAATATTATTAAAGAAGATATTAAAAATTTAATTGAATTAAAGGATGTTGTTTTTAATTGGGTTGTTAATAATAATAATAGTAGAAATGAAAATTGGATGTGGATAGTATGTTTAATAAAATTTTATATTGGAAGAAATAGTTATAATTGGGAAGAAGTTGTAAATTATGATTTAGAAATTAATAATATTGATGAAATTGTTAATAAAAATATTAATTTTGAAAAAATAATTGTTGATGATTATTGTTTTGATATGCATGTGTTTGGTGGAGAAAAAGGTAAAAAAGGAAATGAAAAATTTTGGAAAGAAGGAAGTATAGTTTTTAATGAAGATGAAAATATAGTTGATGAATTGTATAAAAAAGTATATGGTGATATTAAGATGAAAAATTATTAAATAATTATTAAATAATTATTAACAATTATTGGCGAAAGCTAATTCATTACAATTATTAGTTAAACATTCAAATATGTCACTTCCGTTATTTACAGTATTCTCTATTGCCGTAAGTTGAGCTCCCGTAGGGGTACAGCCACAACTTAAAGCAATGTAGTATTTATTATTGCCTTTGTTTAATGCAACTTCAATACAATTTCCTTCTAATTTAGTTTTAAACTCACAATTTCCACATTCTGGAGGAAATATAAATCCAGGTATTTCGGGTATTTCAGATATTTCGGGTATTTCATCTGGAATACAATTAATATAATCTTTTACTTCGTCGCAGTATGGTGGTTTATTACATGTTTTGTAGTCTATATCTTTTAATTTAATACTGTCTAATATACCCAATTGTTTATCTGAAATTATACAGTTACAACTATTATTAAAATTATCTTTTCTTTCCAATACAGAATCAAATTCAAAATAATCGTTTTTAACACAGTCAGAACTTAAAAGTGAAAAAAAGTTACAATCTGTACACTCTGTACCTTTTTCAAATAAACATTTTGTAGAAATTTCGTCCATTTCAGGATAACAACCATTTTCTTTACAAATAGTCATATTATTATTATTACTGATCAGTTTGTTATATAAATTTACTTGTTCTTCAGTTGGTGTACACCCACAATAATCGGATATATACAATTTACTTAAAAAGTTTGTTGTATATCCGTCCAGTGAATCATCTATTTTACTATAAGAATTAACCATACAACCATCATCAAGTAAATCTATAAATTTACAATTAGTACAAGTACCGTTATTCATTTTAAAACAATCAAGTAAAAGTTGTTCCATTTCGGGAAGACAAATATTATTACCACAATATTTAATCTTTTCTGGTGTCATATTTTCTATAATTTTTAATTGATCTGTTGTAGGCTTACATATTATGTTTTCATAATCCTTCATTGAATTTGCAAATTGACAACTAGTACAATCACCGTCGATAGATATCGGTTCTGTGTCTATTATGTCAGGAATCGATAGTTTACTGTTATTTGGAGAAGTTTTAATAACAATTAGAACTATTCCGGCTATAAAAAGTAAAAATAAGAATATTATAATTTTCCATTTATGTGCTTCTATTATCTCAACAAATGTCATTACCATTTACAATACAAATATATTATTTCAAATTTTAATTCTTTGTATACATTAAATGGAACAGTTAGCTGACTATATCATATTACACAGATTAAATAAAGAAAAACATGGATACATGTATGATCTTGCAGTTGAATCTTATGATGATATTTATAATAATATAATGTCTAAAGGCAAAACAAAACTTAAAAGTATATTTTTAGGTGGTAACCCAGTAACTCTTGAAAAAAAAGATTTTCCTACTTTAGTAAAAAATGAGTATTCTGTTTCTACTAAAGCTGATGGTATTAGGTTCTTATTAATGATAGGAAATAAATCAGAGTATGATCAAAGACATTTATTTTTTATAGATAAAAATAAAGATTTTTGGATTTTGTTAAATAATGGTCAAGAACTTCCCAAAATAAACAATATACCCAATTGTTTAATTGACGGAGAACTATTACTTTGGGGTGATTTAGTTCAAAATCAAGATGTTATTCGTTTAACACCTTATAAAGAACGAAATGTAAAATCTAAACCTTTAATGGTTTTTTCCTGTTTTGATATTTTATACGGTCCAACAAATCCAGAATATGCACCAATTCAAAAATCCCAAACACCGAGAAATATACTTCCAACAGGAGGGGTAAACAATCATGTTCAGTTAGTACTTGGAAGTTCTGGAGCTTTTATGGGGCCTAAAGGGGGTTATAGGTGGCCTTGGAATAAAAGATACTCGGTGTTAACGACTATGTTAATGAATAAAGAATCAAGTTTATTTCAGTACAACCAAAATTTAAATAGTAGATTTAAAATAGCTTTATCACCGTTTGTAGACCTTAAAACAGTTTTGAAATCAAAAAATCCATATAATTACATGAAAATGGTTTTTGATAAAGGATTAAGATACCAAATTCCAGAAATTCCTACAAATTTAAGTAAAAAAACAGATGGTCTTATATTAACACCAACTAATACTGAATACTTGAAAGATAGTTGGACTTTTTGTGGTAATGATCAATTTAAATGGAAACCTAGTAATGAATTGACAGTTGATTTAAAAGTTGGTAAAAGTGTTAAAATTGAAATTATAACTGATTCAGGTGTAAATAAAATAAGTGCGCTAAAAGGGTATTCAAGAAGAGGTAAAAAATTAGTTCATGTTGGATTTATTATAATTGACGGTGACAATGATAGTAAAGGTAAAGTTGACGGTATTGTAGAATGTTTATGGTTGAATGATCCTGATAATCCTAATATTTTCCAATATAAAGCTGATAGACCTGATAAATTACAACCTAATGCAGAGAAAACAGTTGAAAGTGTTATTAATGCAATTAGAAACCCGTTTTCAATTAAGGCTTTACAAATTGTTTACAATGAAGGAATAGATAGATTAATTACGGCTTCTAAAACTAAAAAACTTCCTATTTATCTTAAAAGTGTACTAGAACAACTGAATAGTTCTTTTAAACTTAAATGTATACTTGATAGACACCCAGAGAAAATATTTACGGTTAAAGAGCTAGACTCTCTTAGAAAACTTATAGATAAAGCTAAAGAAACAGAAAATTCAGAACTGGAAGCAAGATTTAAATTTCCAGGATATTTATCAAAATTACCATATTATAATTGCATTGTCTCTAAATTAAGAGATTCTAATTACATTACCCCAACACCAGTAATTAAAGAGTATGGATTTAATAATTTTAGAGTTAGTAATGTTGTGCTAGGTGATTATAGGATAAAAGAGGAAAGTATTATTAAAACTAAAATAGATCAATTAACAATTAAACAAAATAATATTATGAAAATGTCAAACTATAATATTCATAGTATTGATACTGTATTGTCTGTAGAAACCCCAACTAATCAAAAAAGTAAAACACAAATGTATAGATATCAAATAAGATATGAAATAGATCCATTACCACTAAGTCCTTTGGGAAGAACACCGAGTGTTTTATGGAGAATTGATATTACTGAATATGGTGAATCTAGAAATAATTGGAATGAAGCTAAAACCAATTATGAAACTAATCCGCAAACACAAATAGAAATAGAGTATGCTCCTGGTGATCAGGAAAATTCAGTTTGGAGGTATTATGAAGATAATCCTTCACCACAAAATTTACTAAATATTGTGGACATATTTAATTTGGAAGTAAATGGCAATAATCCAGAATTAGTTAAAAAAGCTTTAGATTTGAGAGTTTTAAAACTCAAAGGTGTCCATACTAATTTTATATTGAAAGATTATTGTAGACTTGTTTTATGGATATTAAATATAATTTACAATTAAATGTATATTAAGATATATTAAGATAAACTAATAATAATGATCAAACAAAAAATTTTATGGTTTGGGGATATTGGAAGAAGAAACAGTTTTTCTAGAATTTCGGAAAGTGTAATTCCTCATTTATCTGAATTTTACGATGTTTATATTTTAGCACCTCCTAAAAATCTTATAATTGATGAATTAGTGATTACTGATTATAAAAAAATATTTCATATAGGAGACCCAAACTCATTAGGATTTAATTTTGAAACATTTAAAAAAATAGTTCCAAATGCACCAGAAAATCAATTAATGATGAAATATTCATTACTTCAGGCTGGTTTCATATGTGAAGATCAAAAAATAGATTGGTTAATTTTTCTTGGAGGTAATAATGTAATTGAGTGGTTTATGAGACTAATTAATCAAAAAAGAACTTGTATACCTTGTAAAATCGCAATTTGGACTCCTTTCGACTATATACCTGTTTTGAAGAATATAGAAAATATGTATAAAGCCGATAAATTAATAACTACAAATCCTATTATGCTAAATATTCTGAAATCATTAAAAGACTCAAGTAATTTGGACTGGATACATCATGGTATATCTCCTTGTTTTGTAAACGTGGGTAAAAAAAAAGCAGTTAAAGAATTAAATAAAATTGGTGACATGTTTTATAAATTTTCCAGTATTAGTGTTAAAGATAATATTATACTCAATGCTAACAATTTTGTTGAAAGGAAAAGATTAGACCTTACTATGGAAACTTTTATTATTTTATATAACGACACCTCATTTAAGAAAGTTAAATTATGGTTACATACTAATACTAAAGCTGAAGGATTTGATAAATTTTTAGAAAAGTATGAAAATTATATTAATACTGGACATGTAATAATTTCACATAATAATGCAACTTTGGAAATTGTAAATTGGATATATAATGCTTGTTCAGTAGGATTACAAACTAGTTCAGGTGAAGGTTGGAGTCTAACTAATTGTGAACATGAAATAGTAGGAAATATTCAAGTAGTACCTGACTTTTTAGCAACTAAATATAATTTTGAAAAAACTGGGATTTTAATTCCGGTTGTAGAAACCGAAACTAAAGATGAAATTGGGAATTCTATCACAATTGGTATAATTGATCCAGTTATAGCCGCTCACAAAGTTAAATTAGCAATAAACAAAAATGAGTATATTAAGTCAGATAAAGGAATTAATACTTGGGAAACTGCCGCTAAAAAATTACATAAAATATTATTAATTTCGTAAGAAATTAATTTAATTTCGGAACGAATATTAAAAGGACTTAAAAAAAAGACAAATATATAATTATAAAAGAAGGAATAAGAATTTATTAAATTAAGAATTTATTAAATTAATTAAAATGGCTAAAGTACAGACCTACAAGAATTTTGATTTTACCAAGATCGAATTTAGTTCTCCTCGTGAAGCTAAAAATGGATCTAAGACGGTAAATTTTATTTACCCCAACCAAGAGGAATGGTTTTTTCAATCTCCCAAATCTAAGGTTCCCTTCAATCCTTATGATACCAATTTCTGTATTACGGTAAATAATGACCTAGAGTCCAAACTTAAGGAACTGCAAGATATTATCGTTGCGGAAGGTGTAAAAAATAGTATGTCGTGGTTTGATGCAAACAAGACTGAAGCAGAGGTTCGTGATATTCTAGTCCCGTTGATGGCTGCCAGTAAAGGTGATTTTCCTCCTTTTCTACGTATTAATTTTACGAATGGTTGTGAGATTTATAATGCTGACGGAGAGATGGTAGATAAAGATGCAATTGTACAACGTTGCCAAGTTAGGGTAATTATTAGGTTTGTTAAACTCTATATTAAAGAGAAGGATGGGAAACTTGTAATGAGGTGCAATATTGACCTTACTCAAGCTCGTCTGTCGAATGACGACGCTAAACCTAGTAGTTATGCATTTGTAGAGTCGGACGAAGAATAAAAAAAATAATAAAATAATAAAAAAAATTAAAAAATTAAATAATTTAAATAGCAATATTTATGAATTAAAGAATTCATTTGAATCAATTCTTTAATGCGTAAAAAAGATAAAATTATTCTAATAATAATTGAATAAATAAGATGTCAGTTCTAATGCCCAATGAAGTAAAGCTAGACAATATTATCTATCATACACCAATTAAGGAAAAAGGTTACCATAAAAGTTTAATCACTTATGATGACGAATCAATACTTTTACAAACCCCGCCAGTTAGTCTAAATAATTTAGATAATGGTATTAATCTAACTCTTAATAGAAATAAGAAACATTCAGTGTTATACAATATGTTGAGATCACTAGAAGTTGGATCTAATAAAAGTATGTCTGAAAATTCTAAAGTATGGTTTGGAAAACACATACCCCTAGAGAAAATACAAACTATGTTTAAAAGTTGTCTTGTAAACCCAGAAACATTAAACGGAAGTTTTAACCTAAGACTTAAAAAAGATAAACAACTACAAATTTATAATTCAAAGAAACAAATAACTACGCTAGATGAACTAAAGAAGGGTGTTGAACTAATTTGTATTTTAAAAATTAACGGAATACTTTTTGGCAAGAATACAGCTAAAATTGACATAAGGGTAGTACAGGTTAGAGTTTGTCCAGAAATTCCCAAACTTCCCAAAGGATGTAATGTGATTGAATCAGATAATGAAGAATCTGGAAGTGATTATGATTCAGACATGGATGACTGTGATTTCAACGATATTAAAAATAATTACGGCGACAACGAAGACGAAGGTGAAACTACAAATGAGGTTAGAAATGAGGTTAGAAATGTAGATATTACTGTACCAACCACTGACAGGAAACAAAAGATTGTCGAACCACCAGCCCTTACAATTAAAACCCCAATTATAGAAAGAACACAAGATGAAGGTAACGACAAAGAAGAAGAACAAGAAGAAGAAAATGAGGTGTCAAAAGTATTAACGACTGTAATTGGCGATATTAAGCCTAAAAGTTCTAAAAGTTCTATTGTAGAAAACGAGTTTCAGGAAAGGTTGCTTTTACTAAGGAAAGAGATGAAAGATTGCGTAACAAACGGGGATTTGGACAGAATTGAAGAGATTGCTTGTGAAATTGTACAGTTAAAAAATTCGAATACTAATTGATTTCGAGAAAATATAGAAGAGATTGGTATAAATTTAAGACGCTAAAATACATGTCTTCGGCTAACGCATCATTAAAATCATTAGAACCAAAAAAAGGGTGACTGAAATCTATAAGCTTAACTATCACATTATTGTTGTCATGTGCTATTAAAATACTAGTTCCAATTAATGCGAATTTATTTTTGTTGAATAAATTTTTATACAACATATTTATAATTTTTTTTAAATTTGATAACAATTTATCAATTAACTTGGTGGAAGAATTTATTAATAACGATTTCCACAAGTTTGTTGGATTAATAGAGTGTCTTTTTATTTTAGAATTTACAAATTTATTATTTATTTTAAAATTAAGACCTTCTATTCTAAAACCTTCTTTAGAAGTAGTTGATAAATATTTATCCATTATATTATGTTTCTTATTTTTAATAATTCCGCTATCTATACTATATGCTGTTCTATGCCCTATTTTTAGATCAACAAATTTATAATCAGGTTTTAATTTCATAAATACATTTTCTATAATCATGTAATCATTCTTATTTTTTTTACACAACCCATAAAAATTTGGAAAAAATCTTTTTATTTCAGGACGGGTGGATAAATAATTGTAAAATTGTTTTTCTTTATTATTTAATAATTTTCCACAATATACAACACCTTCCGAATAGTGGTTTATAAATGCGTTCTTATGTCCACCCATGAATTTTTTATCAACACATTTTTTATATTTACGGTTTGGTGGTATATTGACGTTACAAGTTGCAACCATTTAATATTATTAAATATATTTATATAATAATATTTAATGCTTTTTAAAAAAAAATGTAAGTAATATACAATAATGAGTTTTAAATCAATTAGAGGTACGCCTGTTTATTCAGAAGGGTTGGGGTATTCTCCATCTACAGGTCCTGGCATAGGAGGTCCAATTATAGGACCAGGGAATTTTTACCAATACAACATTAATGATTTATTACCAACTAATAGAGGATTTGGTTTTGGAAAAAGTCATTATAATCCAGTTGCTTTCCCGAATTTGGGTGGGTTTGCTAATGAAATTGGTCCAGGTAACACACCAGGAGGTGAAGGAGGTGTAAATGGACCTTGGTTGTATACACAACCTTTAACTTACTTTAATTACTCTTTTGGAAAAAGTAAGAAAACAAAGAAGAGTAGAAAGAGAAGAAAGAGTAGAAAGAGTAGAAAGGGTAGAAAGAGTAGAAAGGGTAGAAAGAGTAAGAAAAGAGGTAAAAAGTAAGAAATTCTTTCAGAATTTTCGTTTTAAATTATTTAAAAAACTGAAATACATTATTATATTCAATGGGGTCTGAATCTAATAAAAATATAAAATATAGAAAATATAAAGAATTGTGTTTGTCAGGGGCTGCTAATAGAGGTATATCATATATAGGTGCATTACAATGTTTACAAGAGAATGATTTATTAGATATTAAAAAATTTGTAGGTGTTAGTATTGGTTCTTTAATTGGTTTTATGTATATTGCAGGCATGGATCCTATAACTATGATGGAACATATAATTGAACAAAACATGGAAGATTTTCAAGATTTTTCAATGGATCATATAATAAACGAAGGTTCTATTTTGAGAGGGGAAAAGTTTAGATTATGGGTTTTAAAACTACTAACAAAAGTTGTAGATCCTATGATATCATTCAGTTCTATGTATAAAAAAAATGGAATTGAAATTAATATTGTTGCAGTTTCATTAGATTCTGGTGAAGATGGGTTGGAAATTTTTAATCATTTAAATACACCAAATATGCCTATTTACTATGCTATTGTAGCTAGTATGACTGTGCCTTTTGTCTTTCCGCCTTTTGTTTATAATAATAAAAGGTATATAGACGGAGGTTTATTAAATAATTTTCCAATGGATCTATTGTCCAAAGATGCTATTGGGATTGAAGTTTCAAGTAAAGAGTTTGAAGCAGATTTAACTAACGTGACATATTTTTTAAAACTTACAAGTTTGGCTGCTGCAAGAATAAAAAAACTTACCAAATGTGAAGGAACCGTAATAACTATAAATGCTTCTGATTTTTTAAAAATTTCTTTTGATTCTTCAGTAGATAGTAAGGTTACATTATATAATAGAGGATATAATGCAACGTTAGAATTTATTAAATCTTTAAAACCGGTAAAAGAACCGGTAAAAGAACCAATTAAAGAACCAATTAAAGAATTGGTAAAAGAAGAATCAATTGAAGAATCGGCGGAAACAGTTAACTCATAATTTTTAAACTTTTCTTAAGTCTTTCAAATTTATTAGATGATTTTTTTTTAGTTCTATTTTCATAATTGGGGTCTAAATTTCTATGGCTTACTATTCCACAATATTCACTCCCAGATAAAGCTTTATTACTACAAGGTTGGCTTCCTTTTTTGGTTTTAGCTTTGCACATAGTAGTAGTAACTTGTTCTTTATTTTCTTTATTTTCTTTATTTTCGGGTTTTACATCATCTTCTACAACCTTTAGTTTGTTTGAATTAGATCTAAAAGAACGTTTATATTCTTCTTTCCTAGTTTGATAAGCAAGTCTTTTCGATTCAATAACCATTATTTTCTGAAATTTCTCCAATTTAGCGTCTTGTTTATCATTTTTAAAATGTAAATTTTTAGAAGTATTTGAAGTATTGGAAGTATTAAAGGATTTGGCTAAATTATTAAACGACGAATCGTTTTTATATTCTGAAATATCCAAAATAAGGTCATAAAATTGAGGGTGTTGTGCACCTGCACATTCTTCTGAACATATTTTTTGAAGAATAAAGGGTTTAGAATATTTAGTAATCTTTTTACACTTGCCGCATTTTCCACTATTATTACTAAAATTATAACTAGTAATGTTGTTTTCACTACACATATTATCTCTAATATCAATTTCTTTAGAATTATAAATGATCAAGTCTGGTTTTCCTATTTTTATAACACGGTAAGATAAATTTGTTTCAACAGATTTTTCATTTGCAATAAAATTAATATTTTCTATCCCTTTGCGAAATAGATATTTAGAAATTATATTATTTGTATATAAAATTGTTACATTTTCATTTACATTATTCAATACTAGTTGAATGTCAGATTCATTTTCTAAATTTAAATAGATTTTCTCGAATTCGGAAAACATTATATCTTATCTATTAAGTAAAATAATTTTTAAGTTATTTTAATATTTATATAAGTATTCGTTTTATTATATTTTTTAATCTATATATCTTATATAATGAATAGTTCAAGACGTGCAAGTAAAAAAGTTCCTATAATGACAAGAAGAGGTTCGACGATGACAAGTAGTAATAAAAGTTTAAGTAGTTTCAAAATGGATGATAAAATTCTTACCTATCTAGGAATTGCAATTTTAATAGTTCTATTTTTTACTTCAACTTGTTATTATAATGGAACAGGAGAAGGATTCACAAACAGAATTAAAGACGGATTTTCCAATGTTGTAAAAGTTATTGTACCTGGTAATAATAATTCATTAAAGGATTTGGACATTATTTATTTTATGTCTCCTGGATGCCCTTGGTGTAAAAAAATGAGCAAGGTATTAGAAGATGAAGGAGCCCTAAGTTTAATAACCGTAGTAGATGTTAATGATCCAGAAGGACAAAAATTAGCAGGACAAATGGGTGCTTCGGATAAAGGAATCCCAGCTTTTATATCCAAGAAAATGAAATCAGGTTCTGTTGGTTTTAAACCTAGTGTAGCCGAATTAATAAAATCTCTTACCAAAAGTAAACCATCACCCACACCAGAAACTCCCAAAATGGACCCTAATGACGCAGTAAACGCAGTTCAAGATTTACAAATTATTCTTTTCGCTTCACCATCGTGCGGTTGGTGTAATAAGATGAAGACTGAATTATCTGAAGTTGGAGTATTAGAAATGATTGAACTAGTTGACGTAAGTACAGAAAATGGACAAGCTACAGCTAAAGAATTATTAAAGGAAATGAGAGGTGTTCCAGCAACATATTCTAAAAAAACAGGTAAGAGTGTTGTTGGTTATAAACCATTAGCTGATATAATTGGAGGTTTAAGTTAAAAAAAAATTATTTAATATTAATATAAATGGTATTAACTCTAAAGAAGGAGTATAGACGCGATTCAAAACTAAGGGTTATAAAAAGTGAAGCGGAAAGTGATTCGTCCAATACAGCAGGTTTAGGATTAGCAGTTACACTTTCTTATTTTATAATTGTTTTTTATTCGTTATTTACTTCAATTCAAAAAACTTGTTCTAAAAGGTGTAAAATAGGTTCTGCTTTATTATCAAAGGGTACTAAATCATTTACCGTTTCTCAAGCAATGTTTTATTCTGAAAAGGGGGTTACATTCTTGTCGGCAATATTATTTGGGGTTTTAGGAACTAATATGTTGGTAAGAAAAAATTTTGCTCAACCTGAATTTAAGAGAATTTTCTGTTTTAATTTATTTGTGATGTTTCCAATTATTGCTATTATATTTACATTTATAGGACCAAATAATCCATGGCACTATCCATTCGTAACAATGATTTTTATAGGTGGGACAGTAACACAACTTTTTATTCTTAATTTATATGAAAAATATTTTGAAAATGAACCTATTTTAGATACGTATAAAAGTTTAGTATATACAATGTTTTTCTTTGTTTTTATTTTAATTTTAAGTTTAATAGGTTCTTTTATATTAAGTAAAAATGCAAAATCAAAAAACATTAAAACTCTAAGTTGGCTTTTTGATGATATATTAGCATCTTCAGAATATATACATCTTATTTTGTACGGTATTTTAATATATATATTTTCAACATTTGCTGCTCTTCCAGATACATTATAATATTAATATTAAATTTTAATATTTAATAATATTAATATGAAACAATTTAATAGTAAACAATTAGTTCAAACAAGTTCATCATCTGATTTGGGAATTACTATAATAGTTATTTATTCTATTATTTTCAGTTATACTTATATGAATTATTATTATAAAAAAAGAAAATCGTTTGGGTTTGCTATTTTAGATTATAAAAAAGGGTTTATGATATCAGACTCGTTTTATAATACTGAAAAATTTGGAACAAGTATAGCACTTTTAATGTTTAGTTTTGTTACTAGTTATATGTTATACAAACAGAATTTTACTAAATATACAATAGGTAATATTAATATAGGAATTATATTTTGTTTTTGGTTAATTTTTACAGGATTCATGTACGTAAACAGTAAATTATTATATACACATTCGTTCATGGGATTAATGATTTTTATTGGAGGACAAATATTTGCTTTAATTGCATTATTTTTATATAGCGGAAATTTTAAAGGAGATGATATTACCGAACTTACAACTTTAACTTATATATTAACTGTAATGTTTTTTATAAATATATCATTAATTGGAGTTAATGGATATATTAAATATAGGTCGCGAAACAAATTCGCAAAACGGCCCAAAATATCTAAAAGAAATTTAGGTCTAAGATTAATTAATGATATTATGGGATTATCTGGTATAACATATGTTGTTTTATTTGGAATGTTGTTATACACTATTTCAATATACCCAGCCTTACCAATTACATAAAAAAATATTTTTTAAAAATAAGTTTTTAAATATTTTAAAATCAATGTTACTATTACAATAATGACCTTTGATTTTAAATTATTAGAAGTTATAAATAGAATTCCACTATACGACACCTTTTTAAAATTAAATTCGGAACGAATTTTAAAACCAATGGAACATCCTAAATTATTTAAAGTCAAAGAACAAACTAGTGATTGTTCAGATAGTTGGATTTTAGCACCTATAGAAGTATTATCCTATCAGTTCAAAAAAGAATTAGATCCAGGTTTAGTTGTTTCGTGTTATGGACCTAAACATATAAGTGGATATTATAACAAATGGGGGTGTGGAGGAGATTCGGTTTATAATGCTCTTTCTTTTTTACATTTAAATGGAACTGTTATTGATAAAAGTACTCCTGGAGATTATAATCAACAATGTACAAGAACTCTTTTAAAAGATAAACAAGTTTATAAAATTAAAGATATAGTAAACGTTTCACCAATTTTAACAAAGATAGACGATAATGAAATTGAATTGGTTAAAAAAGGATTAGATATAGTTAAACAATATTTAACCTTATCACCATTAATAACAGGATTCATTGTTCAAGAATCTTTACTTTTGTTAAACAATGACGAAATTTATATAGGAAATAGTGATTCTAAAATTGTTGGATATCATTATGCTGTAATAGTTGGTTGGGGTACAAAAGGAGGTGTTGATTATTGGATTATAAAGAATAGTTGGGGAAAAGATTGGGGTAATGAAGGGTATTACAAACATGCAATGTTTCCTCATAATAAAATTAGTTGTCCAGGTGTTTCAATAAAAGGAAATCTTATTAAATCTATCCCGTTTAAAGACAAACAAAATATATTAGGAGGTGCTATTTATATTACTAAAGAAAATGGGTATAATGGTGAAATGAACATGAATAATTTGAAAAATATAATTCTTGTTCGTAACAAAGAAGAGTACCCACAATATGTTTGGATAGTTATGTTTATAGTTTTAATAATAATCTTTTTTAGATTTTTTCTTTAAAAGTTTTTTCTTTAAAGGTCATTTTACAAAACCCTTTTACAAGTAAATTCTTCCAACAACTCATCGCAAGATTTAAGCATATTTTGAGCTAAAGGGCATTTATCACACCCTTTTAAAAACACTTGAGTATCTTTCAAATAACGATACATCTTTTTCATTTTATCTCTACATTCTACAGGACAAGGGCAAACTTTAACGTCTTTACATTCGCAAGGGTCACATTCACAAGGGTCGCATTTACACACAGAATCCATTATTTATTAACGATTATAAAGATATTAATTATTAATAAATAACGAAAGAAATAATGGAAAAGTTAGAAGAATTTATCAGAAATCCAGTTGAATATGACTCTTCAAAAAGTTTAAAATTTCAAGCTATTTCTTGGTTTGGGAAAGATGTTGAATGTCAAGAAAGTGACGACAATAGCGACGACAATGGTACTAGTACTAGTAAAGAGTATCAGATTTTTGTTCATGGTGTTACTTTAAATGGAGATTCGGTTTGTCTTAGAATTATGAACTTTGTTTCATATTTTTATGTTAAAATCCCAGAAAAATACCAAAGCATGTGGAGTTTTGAACAAACTAAAATTTTTATTAACTATGTAAAATTTAGACTAAAGGGGTTCAAACAAAATTTAGTAGCAAATACATTAGTAGAAAAGATTGACGTTGAAGGATTTACAAACCTAAAAAAACAAAAATATATTAGATTGTGTTTTAATTCAGAAGAAGCTTTTTTAAAGGCAAAGTATCTGTTTGGTAAACCACTTAAGATAACACAACTAAGTCAAACAGAAATTAGATTTTGGCCCTATGAATCAAATGTTGATCATTTGGTAAGATTTTGTCATTTACGTGATATTAGAACAGCCGGATGGATTATAGTTAGAAAAGGTGATTATAGTCTAGAAGATGATCAAATTTCAAGTGTACAGATACAAGCTACTGTCCATTGGAAACAAGTACATCCATATTTGGTTGATGAAAAAGATTGTACCGACATTGCTCCTTTTAGAATTTTAAGTTGGGATATAGAGTGTCAAAGCTCTAGAGGGTTTCCAGAATTTCCCGATGCAAATATTAAAGGCGACATTATTTCCCAAATTGGGTGTAGTTTATGGATTTTCCGAAAACAGAAAATTAAATTTATATTAAGTTGCTTTGATTCTGACGACATTGATGAAGGAATTCTAATAATATGCAAAAATGAAAAAACACTTATAAAAAACTTCTGTAATCTAATTAGCAGTTTGGATCCTGATATTCTTACGGGGTATAATACGTGGGGTTTTGATGACAAGTTCCTTTGGAAAAGAATCGAGATCAATGGTATGCATGGGTATGCGAATAGATTATCAAGAATTGATGAAGTTGAGCCAGTGTTAATGGAAAGAAATTTGAATAGTGGTGCTTATGGGAATAATGAATTTAAGATTTTGGAATGTCCTGGAAGAGAGACTTTAGATTTAATTATGGCTATTAGACGAGATCATAAACTTGAATCCTATAAATTAGGTAATGTTGGTCTACACTTTAAACAGGGAACTAAAGTTAGTATGGTAGATAAAATAGGTAAAGAAGGTTGGAGTAGTTTGGGATTTACCGAAAAACAGATTAATGCAACTTTGGTAGATGATAAAAATTGGAAAATTAATGAATATGATATGATGTTTAGGATTCTAAATTCGAATAATAAAAGTTATATGAAAATAGTTTGTGATTACTGTATGCAAGACGCAGATCTTGTAATTAATCTAATGGACAAATTATGCGTAATTCCGAATAATATCGAAATGGCTAAAAGTACAAGAGTACCCATAAGTTGGCTTTTACTAAAGGGACAACAATGTAAGGTATTCAGTCAAATTGTTTATGAAGCAAGACTACGTGATTTTGTAGTTCCTGTACTAGACTATGATGATAAACCACAGATGAAGTTCAAAGGGGCGACAGTTTTGACCGCTCTTAGGGGTGCATATTTCGAACCTGTTGCGGGTCTTGATTTTAAGAGCTTGTATCCATCTATTATGATTGCATATAATATGTGTCATTCAACTTTAGTAAAAGACCCGAGATATTTGGGTATTAAAGGGGTAGAATACGAAACTATTGCTTGGCATGAAGAAGCGCATGAAGATGATAATACAAAAGAATGGGTAGAAGCGGCTGATTACTCTTTTACGTTTGTTCAAAATATTAAGGGATTACTGCCAGACATTTTAGATCTTTTGTGGAAGGACCGTAATGAAACAAAAATTGAAATGAAAGGTGAAATTAAGAAATGTTGTTCAGAACATAATAAGGGACCTTATGATGACTGTCCTGGTTGCCCTTATAGATTTAAAAATAAAGTTTTGAATGGTAAACAGTTAGCTATTAAAGTTACTATGAACTCTATTTATGGTTTTACTGGAGCCGGGAAAGGTATGTTACCTTGTAGACCTGTAGCTGCTAGTGTAACTGCTAAAGGAAGAGAAATGATTGCGCATACATCGAAGTTGGCACAGGAATCTTATAGTTGTACTACTTGTTATGGTGATTCAGTTCCGGGTTATCAAAAAGTTAAAGTGCAAGTTGGTGATAATATAGAAGATGTTGAAATTGGATTGTTGTATAGTAAATATTCTGAAATTGTACCAAGTATTGATTATGTTAATGGAGGAAGAGATAAAAATCAATTATTGGTATCAAATACTGACATTAATGCTTGGACTGCTAATGGATGGCAAAAACTTCAACGTATTATTAGACACAAAACAAAAAAAGAAATTTTTAAAGTAGTTACAGATAAAGGAGTAGTTTATGTTACTAAAGATCACAGTTTAATTGACATAAACGGAAATCAAATCAAACCAACAGATCTAGAAATTGGAAATAAGGTTATGTGGAAAATTATGGAGAAATAGGTAGTATTTTTAAATTTATTATGTAATACAATATTTAATAAAATACAATAATATTAAAATTAATAATATTGTATAATATTAATGGATCTAATACCAAAGATAATCCACCAAACTTGGAAAACAAACGAAATCCCAGAAAAATGGAAAGAACTTCAAAAGACTTGGAAACTCCCTAATTATAAATACATACTATGGACTGATCAAGATAATAGAAATTTAATAAAAAATAAGTTTCCTTGGTTTTTAAACCAATATGATAATTATGAATATCCAATACAAAGAGCAGATGTTATTAGACCATTTATTCTTTATGATCAAGGAGGGATTTATGTAGACCTTGATTTAGAATATTTAAATGATTTCTGGGAGGAATTAGATCAAGATAAAATTAATATACCCGAAAGTCCTTATTTTTATAATGAAAAAGTTCAAAATATTTTTATAGCTAGTAGAAAAGGACATCCCGGATTATTAGAAATAGTAGAATTGTTTAAAAAAATGAAGGATTATAAAAACACATCTTCGGATAAAACTGTATTAATGACTACAGGACCTAATATATATGATCAATTTATAATAAACAATAAAAATGTTAAAATTCTTAATAAAAAAAAGTGGAATCCTCCTGTTAAACGCAATATATATACTTTAAAATTAAAAAATCTTTTAAATAATAAAAAAGAAATAATTTATGATAATTTTGATGATAATGAAAATCTATTTATAAGACATCATAATTATTCTAGCTGGTCTCCTCCTACCTTCATCGGCAATTTAAATTACTTACATTTACTAATAATATCGCCATTTATTTTAACATTAATATATTTTATGATACTATTTTTTTATAAATTTATTATAGGCCGTTAGCAACACCTTTGTCACGTTTTAAGGGGGTTTTCCAATCGTTTCCGTAAAGTTTTATTAGATAAGGGTCTTTTGGAATTTTATAAATTTTATCTTTAATAACTATATTGTCTAAATCTTGAACATAAGGAACAATTGGATCACAAAGTTCCGAGCCGTATTTCCACGTAGTACAGTAAACTCCATTATCTATAAAATCTATATCAACTTTTTCATTTTTTCTTAAAATTACAATAAATAGCCCTTTGTCTGTATCAATTTTAGAAATTTCAAACCCTTTATTAATTAGAATTGGAAGAAGTTTAAAAACTTCATCTTTATATTTGTAATTAGTTGCTATATCAACATCATCATCCCAATCAATAAAATCATTATCTCTTTTAAACCCAAGAGCAGTCCCTTCGCTCAACCAGAATGGGATTTTAGCTTCAGAAAATACATTGTTAATAATTTCTAAATTTTCATAGCAAGTAATCTTATTTAGTTTATACATTCCACTTTTATGAAACTCTTTTATATAATGATCTTTTATTCCTGTTATTAATCTATAACTAATAATATCTTTTCCACTCCAGTGATAACAGGGTAAAACAATAATAAAAAAAATCAAAAAGTATATTAACAGTACAAGTAATTTATTTATAATATTTACTTTTGATTTTATTAAAAAACAAATAATAAAAATTAATCCAATTAGGAATAAATTAAAGAAAGTAACTCTATTCATTAATAAATGGAAATATATTAAAATATAAATATATTAAAAATGAAAATAGATTACAAAGGAAATTTAGAATGGAGTAACAATAGCAAACTATGTTGCGTTAAAAATGATTGGTTTGATAAACATTCTAAATTACACTTTATAAGCGGTTATTTATTAACCAATTTAGTATTATTTATTAATATAAAAAATTGTAAAATTTCCAATAAACGAATTTTTATAATATTTACTATTCTCTCCTTATTGCATATTCTTCAAGATTATTTAGAAAATGTAGAAATTAATGGTATTGTATATTCAATAGAAGTGATTTTACTAAAAATTTTTGAAGATAACATATTTAGTAAAGATAAAGATACTTTACAAAATTTTTTAGGAGATAATTTAAGCTTTATGTTTGGGTCGGGTTTAGTAATTTACCTGTTTAAAAGAAACAAACAAAATTTGTTAAATTATAAAGGTATGGTAGTATTAACAATAATTTTTCTAATTATCCAATTTACTATTTAAATTTACTATTTTAAAAATTCAGTAATCAAATTGTAATCCTCTATAGTATCAACTTCTACAGAATCAAACCCAGTAAAATCCATTACGGTCATATCAAAATTGTATCCTTTGGATATAGCCAACTGAAAAGAATCCTCATAATAATGGTTTGGGTCACTTTGTGTTAACATTTCATTTATATTACAACCTATAATCAAATCCTTTGTTAATTTGTATAAACCTATTGATTCACCATCACCATTTTCTAATTTTTTTCCAATTCTAACAACAAGATCATTTTCTTTATAAACACATACAGCCTCATGATCATTTACCTTCAGATTCGTTGGGTCGTTTCTAGAAACTGCACAACAAGAATTAGGAAAAACACACATTGATTCTAATATTTCGTAATTAAAAACCAAATCTCCATCTACTAAATAGTATCCCGTTTCATTGTTTACTTTGAGGACAGATTTACAAGTGTTGGTGACCGCATATTCAGGATTTTCAACAAATTCAACACTAATTGAATATTTAATTGATAACAACAAAGCCTCTTTTTTAATTAATTCTTTTTCAAACCCTACAACCAATATAAGCTTGTTTATAAATTTAATGCATTTAGTTACATTAATAAACAATCTTTCTAAAATAGTTATACCATTAATCTCTATTAAACATTTAGGGACACTGAATTTGTTTTTCATCCTTGTTCCCATTCCTGCAACTAATACAATAATTGGTAATTTTACAACTTTTTCATCTTTAATATTTGGAAACATTTCAACAACTTTTACAAACTCTTTTACGTTAGTTAAACTTAAATCACCCATCACGCTAATCTGAAATGCTTTGTTTAATAAATACCCCTTTGTATAATTATAAATACAAAAATTATTTTTAAAACAGTGATTGTAAAACTCTTTTGAATCTATTCCGGGAGGATAGTAATAAGTATTTATACCTCTTGATTTTATATTGGATAACGGAATTTCGAAAATTCCTAATTTTTCAAACTCAGTTGTTATATAATCTAATTTTTCAGTACTTATTCCATTTTCTAAAGAGTCTAATGATCTATTTAAATACTGCATAATAGATACATTTGGAGTTGTTGGTGTTTGATCTAATAATGAAAAAGTGTAATAATTTTTTAAATTGAGATAAAATGGTTTTACAAGACTCAATTCTTTTAAATAATCTATTTTTCCTATAACCACAGAAATTCCAGGATAACTACACGAACCTTTATTAGAAGAAAAAGAACACATTAATATATTAGACCCCAAATTAATAGGTTCTATTCCAAACGAAGAAACCATATCAACAACCAAATTAATATCCGAATCAAACCCTTTCAAACTATTTATAATATTTATAGAAGTTTCATGATGAACAATCATGACATTTAGAATTCCTAGTTTTTTAGCCTCACTTGAAATTTTAGAATTATCAAACGGTATTCCCCACCCATTCGTATACTTTATTAATTTTATATCATACAAACTTGCTACTAGCTGCCATTTATCACCAAAACTTCCATTTGAACATACCATTAAACTTTTTCCCTGAAAAGAAGAAATCATTGCCTCTATACCTGAAGTTCCAGATCCCGGAATAAACATAACTTCGTAATCATCACCAACATTAGTAAATTTCTTAATTTTAGTTTTTAATTCGTTGTGAAGCTCTTTAAATTGGTCTGATCTATGACTAATATTCTGTAGGATTAAATTTCTTACTGAATTACTGACATTTACAGGACCTAGCGAAAGTAATTTCATTTATATTAACAAAGATATTATAAAATTATAAATTACGAATAAATTTCTTTGTTTATATTAAATGAATGAATTCAATCCTAATTATATTTACATTATATTAGTATCTATTGTAGTATTAGGAGTTGCTTTTAGAATGGGTTATTATAATAATTTAGTTTATTCTTCTTTATTAAATGAAAATAAAAATTTAGAAATTAAAGGAATTAAGGGTAAAAAAATATACAAGACTTCTGATAAAATTTTTAATAGGTTGAAAAAAATGTATTTGTCTTTTGAAAAAGTGGCAACAAAACATAACATTAAAATTTGGGCAATATCCGGAACTGTTTTGGGAGCTTATAGACATAATGGTTTCATTCCTTGGGATGATGATATGGATTTTGCTACAGATATTAGTAATAAAATTAAATTAAAAAGTATACTTTTTAAAAAAGATTTAGAAAATGAAGGTTATAGTTTATCTTATAATCAATTAGCATTGCCAGCTTTTAGAGTAACAGATTCTAATTCAG
>Ga0105050_10003502_pt1 | contig 21669 bp, 22 predicted proteins | sample FRY01_FD_78088 | JGI IMG/M metagenome (GOLD analysis project Ga0105050, IMG submission 78088) | Freshwater microbial communities from Lake Fryxell liftoff mats and glacier meltwater in Antarctica - FRY-01 | ecosystem: Environmental > Aquatic > Freshwater > Ice > Glacier meltwater ...
GGGTGTAATAGGGAATATCTTACCGGAATGGCGCATTCTGCATCAAACCGCAATGCGCTGGTGCCTGCCGTTTATTCGCGACGGGTCGCACTGGCATAGCCGAGTCGCGTGGATACCCCTTGCGCGCAATCGCGCACCGCTCTGGCAATGGCACCGCTCCAGCCCGCATCAAAGCTGCCAGACGGCCCGATGGCGGTAATGCCCAGGGCAATGGCGCCGGTGTGCTCAAAGACCGGCGCACAGATGGCGTTAATGCCGGGAATAGGCTCACCCAATACCCGCGCTAAGCCCCGCTTGCGTACATCCGCTAGCAAGGCCTCAATTGCCGGGGCCTTTTTATCCGCGGCGCCAAAGCCGGCCGCCATACCGTTTTTATTTTCCTGCTCGATCATGCGCTCGACCTGCTTGGGCGGCAGATAGGCTGCGAACACACGACCGGTGGCGGTGCGCTGAATCGACATGACGGTACCAGTGCGCATGTTGACGTGAATCGGATAGATCGACTCGCTGATATACACAATCGTTGGCCCCATATTGCCCAACACAGACAGCCCTATTGTGTGATCAATCTCGGCAGAGAGTCGGGTGATAAGGGGTATGGCTATGCGTAACGGGTCGAGTAAGTGCAGGCTGATTAAGCCCATTTGCAGTGCGAAGGGCCCCAGCTCATAGCGCCCGGTCAGCGGGTCTTGCCCGATTAAGCCAAAGCTGGCGAAACTGACCAGATAAGGATGGGCTTTGGCCGAGGGCATGCCCGCTTTCTTAGCCAGATCGCCCAGACTCATCGGACCACCTTGCTCTACCAGTGCAGTCAACAAGCGACCACCGATTTCGATTGACTGAATGCCGCGCCGGTTTTTTTCCATCGTCTTTTGTGTGTGTAGAGGGTTGTCAGTATGCTAAATATAAATACAGGTTCGCTCATTGTAAATGATTCGTCTATGTTGAATTAATTGACGAAAGACGAATTACGAATTATGCTCAGCGCTCGCCATGAGCAGGCTGATATCTTCTCCGTAATCTCGCACAGTGGGTCGGGCAAGACAAGTAATCCAAGATGACACCGCGCCATGCCTTGTGCAGATGCAGACCGGCACAGTCGCAGCCTTTATCTCTCAATTTATCCTCGTCCGGAGACTTTCATGAGTACGAAACAATTCGCCTCACAGGCAGATTTGCAAGTAAAAAAAACCAGCTTCATCAAGCTCTCCGACAATGCCTACGCGTACACCGCTGAGGGTGACCCGAATTCCGGCGTCATCATTGGTGACGACGCGGTCATGGTGATCGACACCACGGCCACGCCTTTGATGGCGCAAGAATTGATTCGCCACATACGCGCCATCACCGACTTGCCCATCAAGTACGTCACGCTCACCCACTATCACGCCGTGCGTGTGCTGGGCGCCTCGGCTTATTTTGCCGAAGGCGCGCAACAAGTACTGGCTTCGCGCGGTACGTACGAGCTGATTGTTGAGCGTGGCGCGCAAGACATGCAATCTGAAATTGAGCGTTTCCCCCGTTTGTTTGCCGGCGTTGAATCCGTGCCGGGTCTGACCTGGCCGACCATGGTGTTTGAAAAAGAAATGACGATTTTCATGGGCAAGCTGGAGGTCAGGCTCATGCACGTAGGCATGGGCCATACCAAGGGCGACACCATCGTCTGGATTCCGTCGCAAAAGGTCTTGTTTTCCGGCGATCTGGTTGAATACGACGCCGCTGCCTACACCGGTGACGCGCAGCTCGAAGAATGGCCGGCTACGCTTGAGATTTTGCGCGGCATGGGTGCCGACAAGCTCGTGCCCGGCCGCGGCCCGGCGCTGCTCACACCCGCTGATGTGCATAAGGGCCTCGACTACACCAAAGATTTTGTGACTACCTTACTCTCCAGCGCACGCGAAGCGGTCGCTGCGGGCCACGATCTCAAAGCGGCTATGCAGCATGTTCGCAGCCATATGGACAGTAAATTCGGCCATGTCTTCATCTATGAACATTGCCTGCCTTTTGATGTGACACGCGCCGTGGATGAGGCCAGGGGTATCAAGCACCCGCGTATCTGGACTGCTGAGCGCGACCTCGAAATGTGGCACGCACTGCAAAACTGAGCTTGCGATGACGGCACCTACGGATCACGCCGCAGCCGGCGAACCGGATTATCAGTCACTAAAATTTGACTATGTACGCGCCGCGGATTTTGCGTTACCAGAGCCGGCACGGCATCCGGTCGTCATTGTCGGCGCAGGTCCGGTGGGCTTGTCGATGGCCATTGATCTGGCCCGTCAGGGTTTGCCGGTCGTTTTGCTTGACGATGATGATTGCCTCTCGACTGGTTCGCGTGCGCTGTGTTTTGCCAAGCGCACGCTGGAGATTTTTGATCGTTTAGGCTGTGGCGACGAGGTCGCGGAAAAAGGGGTCTCGTGGAATGTGGGCAAGGTTTTTTTTAAAGATAAGCCTGTTTACCAGTTTGATCTGCTGCCCGAAAGCGGGCATCAAAGGCCAGCCTTCGTCAATATTCAGCAATATTATGTCGAGGGCTATTTGCTTGCGTGCGCGCGCCAGTATCCGCGTCTGGATATCCGCTGGAAAAACAAAGTCATTGGTGTCACCAATACCAGTGACCATGTCTGCATCCACATAGAGACGCCAGATGGCCTGACGTGCTTGCAGGCGGATTATCTGATCACGGCCGATGGCACGCGCAGTCCGGTGCGGGGCATGCTGGGGCTGGAGAGCAAAGGCCGGGTTTTTCGCGACCGTTTTCTGATTGCCGATGTCAAGATGAAGGCGGTGTTTCCGACCGAGCGCTGGTTTTGGTTCGATCCACCATTTCATCCTAATCAGTCGGTGCTGCTGCATCGTGAGCCGGGTGATGTCTGGCGGATTGATTTTCAGCTGGGCTGGGATGCTGATCCTGTGCTGGAAAAATCCCCCGAACGCGTCATACCGCGCATCCGCGCTTTGCTGGGTGAGGGTGTGGAATTTACGCTGGAGTGGGTCAGTGTTTATACCTTTGCCTGCATGCGTATGGACAGTTTTCGCCATGGCCGGGTGTTGTTTGCCGGTGATGCTGCACATGGTGTCTCGCCGTTTGGTGCGCGCGGTGCCAATAGTGGCGTGCAAGACGCAGACAATCTCGGCTGGAAGCTGGCTATGGTCGTCAAAGGCGAGGCACCTGATGCGCTGCTGGATAGCTACTGCGTTGAGCGGGAATATGCTGCCGATGAAAATATTCTGAATTCGACGCGCGCGACCGATTTCATCACACCAAAAAGCGAAGTCAGCCGCCTGTTTCGCGATGCGGTATTGTCGCTCGCTAAGGACTATGCGTTTGCACGGCATCTGGTCAACAGCGGCCGCTTATCTGTACCCGCTACGTATATTGACTCACCCCTGAATACGCCGGACCTTGATGTTTTCGCGGGGCTGATGCGACCGGGTGCGCCAGTGGCGGACGCGCCGGTTGCCGTCCATACCAAGCCTGACTGGTTTTTGCCGCAAGTGGGTCAACAGTTTTGCCTGCTGCTATTTGGCGATGCAAACGACGTAACCCCCGAAACGCTTGCCGGGCTGCGTGCGATGACAGAGGCTAGTCTGGCGCTAAAAACCGTGTACGTCGTGCCTGCCGGTGTCAGCGTGCAGCACGCCGGCGTCGACATCGTTGAAGATTCGGAGGGGCTGCTCGCCCAGCGCTTTGATGCGCGCGCTGGCACGGCCTATCTGTTGCGTCCAGACCAGCACGTGGCCGCACGCTGGCGTCACTTTAATCACCATGCTGTGCGCGCGGCGATGCTGCGCGCAACCGCTCGCTGAGGCTCGTATGCTATCCACGCAGTCACTGAATACCACGCCCAATTTTGCGAACCCTGATGATTTCTATGCGTCGCTCATTGACATGCATCTTGATCTCACGCCCGCGCAAAGCGAGATGGCTAACGCCAGGCTGATTCTCTTACTTGCTAATCACATTGGTGACATGCAGGTATTGCGTAGCGCTATGACCGCCGCGCGCGCTGAACTGTAAATCGCCCGTCAGAGGAACGATGATGACCCGTCAATATCAGAGTGGCTTTGGCAACGAATTTGCCACCGAAGCGTTAGCGGGCACTTTGCCAGTGGGCCAAAACTCCCCGCAAAAAGTCGCCCACGGCCTGTATGCCGAGCAGCTCTCCGGCACGGCCTTTACCGCGCCCCGCGCTGAAAACAGGCGCAGCTGGCTTTACCGGCTGCGCCCGGGCGCGCTGCATCAGCCCTTTGTCCGTATGCCTTCTGGCCTGCTCTGTAGTGGCCCGTTTAATGTGGTGCCCGCCTCGCCAAACCAGCTGCGCTGGGACCCGTTTGCGATTGCCTCTGCGTCGACTGATTTTATCGATGGCCTGATGACACTCGCTGGCAACGGCGAGCCTGACAGCCAGAGTGGCATCGCCATTCATTTGTACGGTGCTAATTGCTCGATGCGAGACCGGTTTTTTTATAACGCCGACGGCGAGATGCTGATTGTGCCGCAGCAGGGCGCTTTGTCGTTGCGCACCGAGATGGGCGTGCTGGATATTACCCCCGGTGAGATCGCGGTACTGCCACGGGGCGTGCGCTTTGCGGTCGATGTGCCAGAAGGCGCTGCGCGCGGGTATGTGTGCGAAAACTATGGCGCGCATTTGCGCTTGCCTGAGCTGGGGCCGATTGGTGCTAACGGTCTGGCCAATGCACGCGATTTTTTGGCGCCGGTTGCGGCCTTTGAAGACCGCGAAGGCAGCTTTACCCTGCTGGCTAAATTTGGTGGCAATCTGTGGTCGGCCGCTATTGGGCATTCGCCCCTGGATGTGGTGGCCTGGCATGGCAATCTGACGCCTTACAAATATGATCTCGCGCATTTCAACACGATGAATACGGTCAGCTTTGATCATCCGGATCCGTCGATTTTTACGGTGCTCACCTCGCCCTCAGGTACGGCGGGCACGGCCAACGTCGATTTCGTGATTTTTCCGCCGCGCTGGATGGTGGGGGAACATACCTTCCGTCCACCCTGGTTTCATCGCAATGTGATGAGCGAATACATGGGTCTGGTCCATGGCGCCTATGACGCTAAGGCGGAGGGCTTTTTGCCCGGTGGCGGCAGCCTGCATAACTGCATGAGCGGACACGGACCCGATGCGGCGACCTTTGAGGCGGCCAGTCATGCCACTTTGCAGCCCCATAAAATGGATAAGACCCTGGCGTTCATGTTCGAGACACGGTTTTTATTGCACCCGACCCAGGCAGCGCTCGATGCGCCGCAGTTGCAGCGGGACTATTTACAATGCTGGCATGGGCTGAAAAAGAATTTTACGGGGCGGTGACGCAGTCAGACAGGCGGCGCGTCAGAGCGCGCCTCCACCACTTCACAACGAAAAAGATCCCATGACTCAAAGCGCCCACCCGAACGACCCGACACTCACGTCCTTCATCCCCGTTGCAGCCGACTCGGATTTTCCACTCCAGAATCTGCCCTTTGGTATTTTTAGCACCGCAGCCAACACGGCGCCACGCGCTGGTGTCGCCATCGGCGACAGGGTGCTTGATCTGTCGGTCTTGCAGCAGGCCGGTTTACTCACTGTGACGAGCGAGCCAGTGTGGAGCCAGCCGACGCTGAATGCCTTTATTGCGACCGGCAAAGACAGCTGGCGCGCCTGCCGGCAGGCGATCAGCGCGCTGCTGCGGCATGATAATCCGCGCTTGCGCGATGACGTGGCGCTGCGCGGCCGCGCCCTGATCCCGATGGAGGCCGCAACGCTGCATTTGCCGGTACAAGTGACGGGCTACACCGATTTTTATTCCTCTAAAGAGCATGCGACCAATGTTGGCATGATGTTTCGCGACCCGGCTAATGCCTTGCTGCCAAACTGGTTGCATATGCCGGTGGGCTATAACGGCCGTGCCAGCTCGGTGGTGGTGAGCGGTACTGCGATTCACCGGCCCATGGGACAAGTCAAACCGCCCAGTGCCGATCAGCCTCTGTTTGCGGCCTGTGCCAGGCTCGACTTTGAGTTGGAGACCGCTTTTATCGTGGGCTCGGCTACTGCCCTGGGTGACAGCGTGAGTGTGGCGCGCGCGGAAGATCTGATGTTTGGCATGGTCTTGTTGAATGACTGGAGCGCGCGCGATATACAGCAGTGGGAGTATGTGCCGCTCGGGCCGTTTAATGCCAAAACATTTGCCACGTCCATCTCGCCCTGGATCGTGACCATGGAGGCGCTGGCACCGTTTCGGGTGGCCGGCCCCGAGCAGGTGCCGGCACCGCTTTCGTATCTGCAGCAAAGTGGCGCACGCAGTGTCGACCTGGCGCTGGAAGTCAGCTTGCAGCCGGCAGCCGCGTCGCAGGCGACAACGATTTGCCGCACGAATTACCGGGCGATGTACTGGAGCATGGCGCAGCAACTCGCGCATCACACGGTATCGGGCTGTAATCTGCGGGTGGGCGACCTGATGGGCTCGGGCACGATCAGCGGCAGCACGCCAGATGCCTACGGCAGTTTGCTGGAGTTGTCGTGGAATGGACAGCGGCCGTTGACGCTGGCAGACGGCTCCCGGCGCAGCTTTCTGGAAGATGGTGACATGGTGACCATGCGCGGCTGGTGTCAGGGGCAGGGCTACCGCATCGGTTTTGGTGCCGTCAGCGGTGCGGTATTGCCGGCGCTGGCAAGGGCTGAATAAATCAGAACCCTGAGACGTAAAAGCGCTTTCAAGCAAGTTGCTCTACGGTTATGATTGCCACTCGTAGAGACGGGCCAAACCCGCAGTTGGAGAGACGTAATGCATGAGCCGGGTATCACGGACGAGGTCGACGCTATCCCGCGCGGCCCTGTCGGACAGAGTTTGTTTTTGCTGACCAAATTTTTCGCCATCGCAGGCGGCCTGATGTTCCTCTCACTGGTGATCATGTCGCTGGTATCGATCATTGGCCGCAAACTCGCTGCCGCACCGGTTCCCGGTGATATAGAAATGATGCAGATGGGTACAGCAGTCGGCTCAGCCGCGATGCTGGCTTACTGCGAAATGGTGCGCCATCATCTGCGCGTGGATTTTTTCACCGCCCATCTCTCACCAATCAATAAAAACAGACTGGATGGGTTGTCGCATCTGCTGGTGGCGATGGTCGGCAGCCTGATGGCATGGCGCACCACGGTTGCCGCTTTGTCGCTGCGTGAAGCGGGGGAGACATCGATGATGCTGTCCTGGCCGGTATGGCCTGCGGTGATGCTGCTGGTGCCCAGCTTTGCGCTGCTGGCACTGGCGGGCTTCTATAACGCAGCGCTGTACTGGTCTGCGGCGAACAAGCGGGAGCAGACAGCATGAGCGGCATGGTAATCGGGCTCATCATGTTTACCATCTTGATGGGGCTGTTGGTACTGCGGGTACATATTGGTATTGCGATGTTTCTGGTGGGTGCCGGCGGCTTTGTGGTGATGAATGATTTTTCATGGCTGCCCTTATTAAATTCGCTCAAAAACCTCGGCTACGCGCGTTTTTCTAACTACGACCTTGCTGTCATTCCGCTGTTTATGCTGATGGGGCAGTTCGCCACAAATGGCGGTTTGTCGCGTGCCCTGTTCACGTGCGTGAATAATTTTGTCGGCCATTTTCGGGGTGGTGTGGCCATGGCATCGGTGGCGGCATGCGCCGGCTTTGGCGCTATTTGCGGCTCGTCGCTGGCGACGGCTGCCACGATGGGGCAAGTCGCGCTGCCTGAGCTAAAGCGCTATCGTTATTCCGGCTCACTCGCCACGGGCGCACTGGCAGCCGGCGGCACGCTGGGCATCATGATCCCGCCTTCGGTGCCGCTGGTGATTTACGCTGTCTTGACCCAGGAATCTATCGGTAAGCTTTTTATCGCAGCCATTATTCCGGGCCTGATTGCGATGCTGGGTTATATGCTCGTCATTCGCATTGTGGTGGCATTCAAGCCGGAAGCCGGTCCGGCAGGCGCGCGCGTGCCAATGGGGCAGGCCTTGCGTTCACTCCTTGGCGTGTTTCCGATTGTGCTGGTGTTTTTGGTTGTCATCGTCGGCATTTATGGCGGCTGGGCCAATCCGACGGAGGCCGCGTCAATCGGTGCGGCGGCCTGTGGCTTGTTGGCCCTGACCAGCGGTGGCATGCGCTTTGATGGCCTGGTCAAGAGTCTGGTTGGTACGGCCGAAGCGACAGCGATGATTTTTCTGGTGCTGCTGGGCGCTGACATGCTCAACTCGGGGCTGGCGATTACACAGATGCCGACTGAGCTTGCCGAGTGGGTCAAAAACAGTGGCATGCCGCCTTTGTCCGTGATCTTTGCGATCCTGCTGATTTATATTTTTCTTGGCTGCGTGATGGATTCGCTGGCGATGATTTTGCTCACCATTCCGATTTTTTATCCGATCGTGATGGGGCTCGACTTCTGGGGTATGTCGGTACCCGATAAATCGATCTGGTTCGGCATACTGGCGCTGATGGTGGTGGAGATTGGTCTGGTGCATCCGCCAGTGGGCATGAATATCTACATCATCAACAAGATTGCCAAAGACGTGCCGCTGTCGGAGACCTTCAAAGGGGTCATGCCTTTTCTGGCGTCGGATCTGCTGCGCATTATCCTGCTGGTGTTTTTCCCGATTATTTCGCTTTATCTGGTGCACACGTTCGACGGTTAATACGAACCGAAGCGCCATCATTTAACAAGGATGACAACGATGATGAAATTTTTTCCCCCTGTCAGGATGGCGTCTATTGTGCTGTTAATGTGCGCGGGCACGCTATCTGGGTCCGTGATGGCGCAGACCGTCACGCTGAAGTTGCATCATTTCTTACCGCCGGGCTCGACTGCGCATGAAAAGTTTATGCTGCCCTGGTGCGACAAGATTGCCAAAGAGTCTGACGGCAAACTGAAATGCCAGATTTATCCTGCCATGCAAATGGGTGGCACGCCCTCGCAGTTGTTTGATCAGGCCAAGGATGGCGTGGCCGACATCGTCTGGACTGTACCTGGCTATCAGGCGGGTCGTTTTGCCGTCACAGAGGTGTTTGAATTGCCTTTCATGGTCTACTCGACGGAAAGAGCCAGTCGTGGCTTGTGGCACTATGCGATCAAGAATGCGACGGCCGAGTTTAAGGGTGTCAAACCTCTCCTCTTTCATGTGCATGACGGCTCGATTTTGCTCACCACTAAAAAACAGGTCAAAGTACTGGAAGACTTCCGGGGCTTGAAAGTACGGGCGCCAACCCGTCAAGGCACGAAGATGGTGGCCGCTCTTGGCGCGGCCCCCGTGCCCATGCCTTTGCCGCAAGCGCCAGAGGCTTTGGCCAAGGGTGTCATTGATGGGGCGCTTGTGCCGTGGGAGGTGGTGCCAGCATTGAAATTTCAGGAGATCACCAAGTTTCATACTGAGGTGGCTGAGGGCGCGCCACAGATGTCGAATACGGTTTTTATTCTGGGTATGAATCAAGCCAAATACGACAGACTGCCTGCCGACCTGAAAAAGGTCATCGATGCCAACAGCGGGCCAGAGATGTCGGCATGGGTGGGCAAGATCTTCGCGGAGGATGCCCCGGTCGGACGCCAGACCGCTCTCGTGCGCAAGAACACGTTTTATACCTTGCCCGACGCTGAACTGGCACGCTGGATCAAAGCCAGCGCAGGTGTGGCCAATGAGTGGGTTAAGGATGTGACGGCTAAGGGTTTTGATGGCAAACGCTTGCTGGAAGAGGCGAAAGCCGCATCACGCTGAGCAGTTTGCTCTTTGAAAAACCGGTGCCCGCTTTGTGTAGGCACCGGTTTTTTTTATGGATTTTTAAGACTGGCGGTGCTGCTACAAAACCTGACATTCAGGCAAATTTTCCGGCGCAAAAGATTGCGCACATGAAATTCCTCCGCGTTTTCAGCAAATAATTTTCTAATTTATTAATTAAGCATAAAAAAAACTAAGAATCAATTTATTAATCACAAAGAAAAGCTTGAAAATGTTGCTCCGATGACATATAAATTAATATTCGTGTAATGGTAATGAAGCAAGGGTTCAGCGTAATCCCTTGTCGATGTCTAATTTTGAAGGGGGAAAGCATGGAGCAACATCCACTAGTGTCGCAAGAAGGCTACGATCCGAATCGTCTGCTTGATGCACTGATTCAAAAGCTGAATTTGAAAAACGATGCAGCGTTATCGCGCGCACTCGAAGTACGTCCACCTGTCATTAGCAAGATTCGCCACCGTACCTTACCGGTTGGCGCGTCGCTGCTGATACGCATGCACGAAGTCACCGACATCAGCATTCGCGATTTGCGCGACCTGATGGGCGACCGTCGCAAACGTTTACGTATCAGTGAAGTCGACGGCAAGCCACGTACGATCGAAGACGACGAAATGTAAGCGCCGACGGCGCCGCCTGCTTGCTTAACCAGTGCGCAGGTTGGCGCCGATGACGGTTGCGGCAAGCAGGAACACGACGGTCGCGGTGAGCCTCGTGCGTAGCGGCACCAGCCAGGCTGGCATGCCGTAGCGGGGAAACAAGTGTTTGTCTGCCTGCCAGGCAGCGACGAAGCCGGCCATCAGTACGGCAAATCCAAAGTCGCCGCTGAAGGTCGCGCTCCACGCGATCAGAGAGGGGGTCACGCCCCAGAGCAGTGCTTTTTTGGTGTCAAGCAGTGACAAGGTGCTACACACCATGGCAGCGCCCCAATGCACTCCCCCCAAAAACGACAAAATCGCCATGCTGTAGGCAAGCTGGCCTCGGATGAAATCGTCTAGCCATTTCCCCTCCGCAAACCATACGCCGGCCATCATCAGGAAAAATGGTGTGAGCCCGGCAAAGCCGAGGATGTGCGACAAGCGTTTGCTGAGGAAATGCGGATTCATGGCTGCATGAATGCTGGAGGCTCAGGCAGGCTCAGGCTTCAACGAACTGGGTCTGCTTTTGTGAAGAGACAAAAATGATCGCGTCTTCCAGTGCGGTCAGATCATGTTCTTCCCCTGCTTCGGTAAACAGAAAGTCACCTTCTTTCATGATCACACCATCGATCTCGACAACGCCGGCAATGACGATGACTTCTTCGTTGCCCATGTGACGGTGGCGCGGTACCTGTGCGCCGGCTTTCAGCCTGACGAAAGAGGTACGGCCACCGCCGTCATTATTGCGCAGCAGGCAGCGCTCTATGCCGGTCAGGTCTGTTGCGACAAATTGTCTGTCTGTAGCGGTGTTGGTCATCATGGTGTCGTCTCCGGTTTTTTTAAGTCATAAATTTGGCGGCTCGGCAATTTTAATCAGACACCGAGATAGCGCGCAAGGCTTGCCTGATCTTGTGCGAGCTGTGCCGAGGGCCCGCTCACGACCACCCGGCCTTTTTCCAGCAGCAGCGCGTGATCTGTGTACGCCAGAACGGCGCGATAGTTGCGGTCAACCAGCAAGGTGCTGATGCCGGTTGCCCGTATCATGCCGATGACGCGCCAGATATCTTGTACCACAAGCGGGGCGAGCCCTTCGGTGGCTTCGTCGAGGATCAGCAACATGGGATTGGTCAACAGGGCGCGGCTGATTGCCAGCATTTGCTGCTCACCGCCAGATAATTGTCCCCCGCCATGCGAGAGCCTTTCCTGCAAGCGCGGGAATAATTCCAGCACGCGCGCAAGCGTCCAGTCGCAGCGGCCATCGGCACCGGACCGTGCGCTCATCACCAGATTTTCATATACGGACAGATTCGGAAAAATGCCGCGGCCTTCCGGCACATAGCCTATCCCCAAGCGCGCCATCTTTTCAGGCGTCGCTTCGGTGACGTCCTGGCCGCGCCAGCTGATGCTACCCAGGGTCTTGGGTAAATAGCCCATCACGCTGCGGATGAGCGTGGTTTTGCCCATGCCGTTGCGACCCAGCAGTCCGAGTGCCGCACCTGCTTTGAGCTGCAGGTCAACACCATGCAGCACGCGGGCTTCGCCATAGCAGGTATGCAGACCGCTGACCTCGAGCATGCCGGGTTCAGTCATGGTCTTGCCCCAGATAAGCCAGCCGTACCGCCGGATGCGCCCGGATTTTTTCGGGCGTGTCACAGGCGATCACTTGCCCGTTGACCATGACGGTAATGCGGTCGGCGATGCGAAATACGGCGTCCATGTCGTGCTCGACTAAGAGCAGTGCATGCGCCTGTTTGAGTTGCATGAGCAAGGCCAGCATGCGCTCGGTTTCTTCGGCGCCCATGCCGGCTAGCGGTTCGTCGAGCAGCAGCACGCGCGGCTCGGTGGCGATACACATGGCAATCTCAAGCTGGCGCTTTTGGCCGTGTGAGAGCAGTCCCGCGCTGCGGTCTGCCAGCGCACTCAGACCGGTTGCCAGCAGGGCCGCATCGGCGCGCGCACTGCTGTGGGCGCAATGGCGCGCTGACTGCCATAGCTGCCAGGGGCGCTGCGCTGCGGCTTGCGCGGCGAGCCGGCAGTTTTCCCATACGCTGAATGCCTCAAAGAGGGTGCTGCGCTGATAGCTGCGGCCGATGCCGGCACGCGCACGTTGCGCCTGACTCCAGCGACTGATCTCCTGGCCGTTTAGGCTGAGGCTGCCCGAAGACAGGGGTAATTCACCCGAGAGCAGGTTGATGAGGGTAGATTTGCCTGCGCCATTGGTGCCGATTAAGGCATGTAGCTCGCCGACGCGCAGCGTTAAGCTGGCGTCGTCGACGGCGCGCAGGCCGCCAAAATGGCGTTGCAAGTGGGAGGCTTCCAGCATGGGTGCAGGGCTGGTCATGACGCAGACTTGATGGCGGAAGGCGTTGCTGCGCCGGCGCGCCGGGTAAGCTTTGGCCATTTGGCCAAACCAATCAGCCCATTGGGCAAAAAGGCGACGAACACAATCATTGTGATGCCCAGTGTCAGTTGCCAGTGAACGGCAAGCTGGCCCATTAAGGCTTCGCTGGCGAATAATTCTTTGAGCAAGATGAAGGCGACGGCGCCCAGCACAGCGCCGCGCAACGTGCCTAGCCCACCGAGAATAATCATCATCAGCACCGCACCGGACTCATGCCACGACAGCATTTCGGGGTTCACGCTGCCGTTTTTGACGGCGATCAGCATGCCGGCCAGGCCCGCTAACACGGCAGCAATGACGAACGCTGCCAGCTTGTACCAATAGGTTTGGAAGCCTGCGGCGCGCATGCGTTGCTCGTTGCTGCGTATGCCTGCCAGCGCGTGACCAAAGCGCGAACGATGTATCAGGGCCAGCAAAAGGAAGCAGCTCAGGAGCGCGCCGGCGACAAAGTAGTACAGCGTTTTTGCCTCGGCAAAATCGAGCAGGGTGTGGTCTGCGATCATCAGTACTGGCTTGACGTTGAGGAAGATACCATCGCTGCCGCCGGCAATCGCGGTGTCATGAAAAATGAAATACGCCATCTGCGCAAACGCCAGCGTGACCATGATGAAATAGACGCCACGGGTACGCAGGCACAGGGCACCGACGACGAGCGCATAGGCGCCGGCGGCCAGCAGCGCCAGCGGCACCATCACCAGTAGCGAGCCGGCTTCGTATTCGGGCGAGGCGAGCACCGTCACGTAAGCACCGATGCCAAAGAAAGCGGCGTGGCCCATGCTGACGAGCCCGGTCTTGCCGACCAGGAGCCCCAGACTCAGGGCAAAGATGGCGTAAATCATGATGCGTACCGCCAGGTCTTGCTGATAGGGTGACAGCAGTGCGGGCAATACAGCCAGCAGCGCGGCGATGAGCACAGTCATCAGGATAGGGAGAGTGCGCGATGTCATTTAGCTTGCCTTGCCAAACAGGCCTTGCGGGCGCCAGATCAAAATAACGGCCATCAGCAGGTAGACCGACAAGCCGCTGAATTGGGCAAAGAAGACCTTGCCAAAGGTATCGACAAATCCAACCAGCAGGGCCGCAACGAGCGCGCCCCAGATCGAGCCGATACCACCGATGACGACCACGACAAAGCAGATGATGAGAATGTGCCCGCCCATGCCGGGGTAGATCGATGTGCTGGGTGCGGCCACCATGCCCGCTAAGGCGGCAAGCGCTACGCCTGCGGCAAACACCAGCCGGTAAAGCAGGCGCACCGGAATGCCTAAGCCGCGCGCCATGTCGCGGTTGCTGCTGCCGGCACGAATCATCATGCCAAGCCGGGTGCGGTGAATCACCACGTAGAGACCGGCTGCCAGCAGCAGGCACAGTCCCGATGCAAAAAGATTATAGAGCGGGTAGGTCATCATGCCGCCCAGCGGGATGCCGCCGGAAAGCCAGGGTGGCAACGTGATGCCGTGCACATCATTGCCAAACAAGATGCTGCGACATTCTTCAAAGACCAGAATGAGTGCATACGTCATCAGCACTTGCTGCAAATGGTCGCGCTGGTACAAGTAGCTGTAAAACACCCACTCCAGCACGAAGCCTAAAACGGCTGCGAGCAGCACGCCGGCGAATAGCTGCAAGACGAACTGGTCGCCAAACAGCGGCGCGAGTGCAAACGCCATGTAAGCGCCGATCATGTAGAAGCTGCCATGAGCGAGATTAATCACGCCCATGATGCCGAAGATCAGGGTCAGGCCGCTGGCGACCAGAAACAGGAGCAAGCCGTACTGGACGGCGTTTAAGCACTGGATAAGAAAGGTGGTGAGATCCATGAGACTGGCAGGCTGTTGTTCGGGATGCGGCGCCCGCGCTACGCGAGCACCGCACGCGGTCACACTTACATCTTGCAGCCTTTGGCCGGGTCAGCCAGGGCTTTGGCAGCAACACCTTTGACCTCATTGACCAGACCTTTTGCCTCGCGCAGATAGATGTCTTGTACGGGGTTGTGCGCGGCGGACAAGACGAACTTGCCGCGCGGGCTGTCGATTTGCGCGGCCTCTATGCCGGCGATAACTTTAGCTTTGGCATGGATGTCGCCTGCCGCGGCTTTTAGGCCTGCTGCCAGCATCTGCGCAGCATCATAGCCCTGGACGGCATACACATCAGCACCGGTTTTGTAGGCTTTTTCGAAGCTCTGGCGGAAGCTTTTGTCGCGTGGTGTCGCGAGATTGTCAGCATAGTGCAGCGTCGTCATAATGCCTTGTGCGGCGTCGCCCTGAGCGGCAAGCGTGCCATCGGTCAGAAAGCCCGAGCCATACAGCGGGATGGTTTTATTCAAACCTGCAGCGGCATAGTCTTTGACGAATTTAACGGCGCCACCGCCGGCGAAAAACGCGAAGACGGCATCGGGTTTCTGTGCCGCGATCTGGGTCAGCAAGGCTTGGAATTCTACGTTAGGAAAGGGCACATTCAGCTTGCCCGTCACTTTGCTGCCTGCCTCTTCGAAACCTTCGGCGAAGGCGTCAACGGATTCTTTGCCGGCTGCGTAGTTCCAGGTGATAGTCATGGCATTCTTATGGCCGCGCCCGGCCGCGATTTTGCCCATGGCATACGACGACTGCCAGTTAGAAAACGAGCTGCGGAAAATATTTTTTGCACACATCGGGCCTGTAATTACATCGGCGCCTGCGTTGGGCACAATCATCAGCGTGCCGCTTTCACGGGCTGCGCGCGCCATGACTAAGGCCACACCAGAATGCACTGAGCCGATCAGGACATCCACCTGGTCACGCTTGATTAATTTATTGACGTTGTCGCTGGCTTTAGCCGGATCAGATTCATCATCGACTTTAAAATATTGGATCTCGCGGCCGGCCAGCTTACCGCCTTGCTCACTGACGTACAGTTTGAAACCGTTTTCAATCATGGTGCCCAGAGCGGCGTAGGTGCCGGTGGACGGCAGCATGAGGCCCACTTTGAGCGGGCCGTTTTGCGCCATGACCGGCGCACTGGCGGCGATGAGGGTCGCGGTGACCAGGGAGGGTAGGATGCGCAGTGCAAGGGATGGCAAAAACATGGTCTGCTCCGGTGTTGGTTTTTTTGTGGTGTATTTTTTTAGGTCTGATTAGCGACAAATGCCGCCACAGTCTCGATGAGTTGCTGCGGCTGATCCCGGTGTGGCGAATGGCCACAGGCAGGCAATGCTACCACCTTGGCCCAAGCCAGCTTTGCCTGAATACCCGTCACCTGGCGCAAGCTGCCGTATTCATCCTCTTCGCCTTGCACGGCCAGTACCGGCGCACGGATCAGAGCGAGCTCGGCTTCGATGGTCCAGCCAACAAATTCGGGTGCCAGCCAGATGGTATTCCAGCCAAAAAATGCCGAGTCGACATCGCAGTGATAACGCGCTAACTGCGCACGCAAGCCTTGCTGCAAAAAAGCAGAGCGTGCTTGCCGTATGCTGGCAATCGTCATACTCTCGACCATGATGTGCGGAGCGATGACAATGAGGCCGGCCGTGCGCAGCGGATGATGCGCGGCAAACAGCAGCGCAATTGAGCCGCCATCGCTATGGCCAAATAGCCAGGGCCGCGTAATGCTCAGCGCATCAAGCAATGCTGGCAGGATCTCGTCGGCCTGCCGGTGCATGAAATCCACGCCCCAGTGTTCATCCGGGGCGCGTGGGGTGGAGTTGCCATAGCCGGGGCGGGAATACACCAGCCCGCGCATGCCGAGTCGCCGGCACAGCGCCGCCGGAAAATCCTTCCACAGCGCCACTGACCCCAGGCCTTCATGCAGAAACACCATGACCGGTGCGCCCGGGTCGTCACTGCCGACCCATTGGATTTCAAGCTGGATCGCACGGCCTTGCCAGTCCAGCGCCAGTTCAGTGGCCTGCATCGGTTTGTCGCAATTTAAATCGCTGTATCTTGCCGGTGGCGGTTTTGGGCAGGTCGGTCGCAAAGTGAATGTCGCGTGGATATTTATGCGGGGCTAAGCGGGTTTTTACAAAGGCCTTGAGTTCACTCTCCAGCGCTGCGCTGGCCAGACTCGGGTCGCGCAGTACGACGTAGGCAACGGTCCGGGTTAAGCCTTGTGCATCTTCGCGGCCGACCACGGCGCATTCAAGCACGGCCGCATGGCCAATCAGGGCGGACTCGACTTCGATGGGCGAGACATACTGTCCGCTGACTTTCAACATGTCGTCGCTGCGGCCGGCATAGGTGAAATAGCCCTCTGCATCTTGCACGTATTTGTCACCGCTCTTGACCCAGGCGCCCTGAAACGTGGTCTGCGTTTTTTCGCGGTTGGTCCAGTACAGGAGCGCAGCACTTGGCCCCTGTATGTAGAGGTCGCCGACTTCGCCGGTGGATACTGGCTGGCCGGCTTCGTCCCGCAAGGCGACGTGATAGCCCGGAACCGGTTTGCCGGTTGCGCCATAGCGCACGTCGCCTTCACGGTTGGACAAAAATATATGCAGCATCTCGGTCGAGCCTAAGCCATCCAGAATGTCGGCACCAAAATGGGCCTGAAATTTTTCCCCGACTTCACGTGGCAGCGATTCGCCCGCTGACGCACACAGACGGAGTGCGACGTGTTCGCGTGTGGGCAGATGGGCAGCGGCAAGCATGGCGACATAGAGCGTTGGCACGCCGCAAAAAATCGTGGGGCGCTGCGTGGTCAATCGGTCGAACACAGCCGACGGGGTGGGGCGCTCCGCCATCAGGATAGTGGTTGCGCCCACGGACAAAGGAAAGGTCAGCGCATTGCCCAGCCCATACGCAAAAAACAGTTTGGCAGCTGAGAAGACCACATCGTCTTCCCGCAGGCCTAAGATCGGTTTGCCATACAGCTCGGCAGTCCAGTACAGGTTGGCATGCGAATGCACGGTGCCCTTGGGCTGGCCTGTGGAGCCACTCGAATACAGCCAGAAGGCAAACTGGTCGGCATGCGTGTTAGCACAGCCGCTCAGGGGTAGCGGCTCCGGCGCGAGCAGGGCGTCAAAGGCCAGGCTGCCTTCTGGCAGTGCGTCTGTCGAGCCGGCAATGAACAGCGGGACTGTCGAGCCGAAGATGTGGATGGCTTGCTGCATGACAGGCAACAGCGGCGCGGAGACGATGGCCAGCTTTGCGTTGCCGTGCGTGAGCATGTAGGCGTAATTATCGGCGGGCAAAAGCGTATTGACTGGCACGGGTACGACGCCGGCAAACAACGCCCCCAAAAAAGCGATCGGTAAATCAATCGCGTCTTGCATGACGAGCAGTATCCGTTCTTCTGCTCGTAAGCCCTGCTGCAGCAGGCCGGCGGCAAAGCGGCGCACTCGCTCGTCGAGTTCACCGTAGGTCAGACTGCGCAGATCATCGCGATAGGCGAGCTTGTCTGGTCTGTGTTGATTCAGCGCGAGAATGTGGCGCGCGAAATTAAATCGCTCCGGCAGCGCCGTGGTGGTGTGCATCTGTGTCTCCCCAGATTGTGGCGGCCTATGATTTTTTTGATGGCCGCCACGGTGTGTTTTTACGCGTTAAACGGTATAGCTGCTGCTGCCGTTGGCCAGTTCGCCCAGCGCAACAGACGAACCTTGAATGGCGCTGCGACGGTGGTAGAAAGACAGCGCACGCAAGCCGCCTAATTCCTCGCCGCCGCCGGCGCGCCCGGGGCCACCATGGGTGGAGGCAGGCATCACATTGCCGTGGCCGGTGTGGGTCTTGCCGACATCGGGGCTGACCAGATGCACGCGACCGTGTGAGGCGGCCAGTTCGCGGGCGGCCTGGGCCAGCAGCTGTGGGTCTTCACTGTACACCGACGCCACCAGCGAGCCTTGTCCGCGATGCGCCAGCGCCAGGGCATGGGCCGTATCGCGGTAACCCATCAGTGACGACACAGGGCCGAAGACTTCATGCTGATGGACCAGTGTGGCGGCGTCGGCGTCGCGCATGCCCAAGAGCGTAGGCGCGGCGCAGGCTGAGGCAGGGTTTGCGTCCAGCAAGGGTTGGGCGCTGCCGTCAAAGAGTAGCGTGCCTTCGGTTTTGAGCAGGGCCAGACCTTCTTGCACGCTATCAAATTGTGCACGGCTGACTAACGCCCCCATGGTGACATCGGCGTGGCGCGGATTACCGACGCGAATGGCGGCGAGCTTACCGGCGGCGGCTTCTGCGACGGCATGGAAAAGCTGTTTCGGTACCAGCGCGCGGCGCGGCGCGGTGCAGCGCTGACCACTCTTGATCGTCATGTCGCGCACCAGATTGTCGACAAAAAGCTCGAATGCCGCGCCGCCTGGCTGGGCGTCTTCCCCAAGGATGGTGGAATTAAGACTGTCGGCTTCGATATTGACGCGCACGGAATCGCGGGCAACGGCGGTGTGCATGCGAATGGCAGCGGCTGTGTCAGCGGAGCCGGTGAAGGAGAGCACGTCAAACGGGGTCAGGGCATCGAGCAGGCCGGTTGAGTTGCCGCACACAATGGATAAGGCGCCGGGCGGTAAAACACCAGCTTCGATGACGTCAGCGACCATGCGATGCGTGAGCCAGGCCGTGACGGTGCCGGGCTTGACGACGACGGGCACGCCCGACAATAAGGCCGGCCCGGCTTTTTCCCACAAGCCCCAGCTCGGAAAGTTAAAGGCATTGATAAAGAGCGCGAGTCCCTTGATGGGCACCAGGATGTGCTGCGACAAAAAAAGCTGGTCTTTGGACATGATGGCGGGTGCGCCATCGGTCAGGGTGCGGGCTTCGCCCAGGCTTGCGCCGAGTTTGGCGTAATAGCCCAGGGTGAAGAGGCCGCCGTCGACGTCAATCCCGGAGTCCGCCTTGGTGGTGCCGGAGTTGGCCAGCGAGATGGCGTAGTAGTCGTCCCGTTTGGCTTGCAGCACTTTGAGCGCATCAGCGAGCATGGTCGCGCGCTGCGCATACGTCATGGCCTGCAAGGCGCGCGCGCCTTCGTTGCGGGCAAAGGCAAAGCCGTCGGCCAGACCGTCTGCTGCGCCGCCGGTTTGCGCTAAGGCTTCACCGGTGACGGGGTCGAGCAAGGTGTGGACGGCGCGCGCGCCGGATTGCCATTGGCCGCTTAAATAGTTGTTCAGAAAAATAGTCATGTTGGTCCGTGTGGAAAAAGCGGTGTGGATCAGGCGGCCGTGGGTGTGAACTGAATCGCACCTTGGGGCAGCAGATATAAAACCAATGCGCGACCGGCAGTGACGGTGGGCGCATGGGCGCTTCCCGGCCCATATACGCACCAGCCGGCCCCATGGCCGTCAAACTGTGCGCCACGGATCAGCGGCATGATGAGATCGATTTCACCGTTGGGGTGGACATGGTGGGGGCCGGCAATATTGTCCATGTCAACGACATCAACAGAGTAGCCGTGGGTGGCCTCGCTGGCTTTGATGACGCGCCCATAACGGATGCCGCCACCTGCCTGTTTGCACATCCAGCCGTCCGCTATGCCGGCCTTGCAGGCAGTAAAGATGCTTTCATACAAGGCGCTGTCGGCGCCATGCTTGTTATTCAGATGATCTGCCAGCGTCTTATCTAAGGGCAGGGCACCGATCTCGGCGGTCAGGCCGGCAATGAGTTGCTGGAAGTGTTGCTGGCTCAAACCTGATGCTCCTGGTGGTGAATACGCTGATGCAGATTATGGTGGCTGAATTTATAATGCATTCGGTAGCGAGTTTAAATGCAATATGTTGCGTGCGTCAAGAACGCACCGAACAACCCAGAACTGACATGAGCGATATTCCAGATTCCGAAAAAGACCCCTTTCTGACGGCTTTAGGCGAGCGGCTCAAGCTGTTGCGTGCGCGTCGCGGTTTGACGCGCAAGACGCTGGCGCACCTGGCTGACGTGTCTGAGCGGCATGTGGCGAACGTGGAGTCAGGCGTGGGGAATGCGTCGATACAGTTTTTGCGTCAACTCAGCGGGGTGCTCAATTGCTCGCTGGCGGAGATGACGGGCGATGAGACGGCGTCTTCCCCAGACTGGCTGATGATTCGCGAGATTTTGCGTGGCCGCAGCGAAGAAGAACTGGGCCGGGCGCGCGCTGCGTTAGGCGCGTTATTTGATTCGCCCACCAGCGAAGCCTCGCGCCGGCAGCGGGTTGCGCTCATTGGCTTGCGTGGCGCCGGCAAATCCAGCCTGGGTCGCGCACTGGCTGGAAAACTGGGTATGCCTTTCATTGAGCTTTCCGGGCAAATCGAGCAACTTGCCGGGTGCAGCATTGCCGAGATTCACGCGCTCTACGGTCAGGGCGCCTACCGCCGCTATGAGCAGCGCGCGCTGGAAGAGGTGATCCGCCATTTTCCCAGCGCCGTGATCGCCACGCCAGGTGGCATCGTCTCTGAGCCGGCAACGTTTAGTCTCTTGCTGTCGCATTGCTATACAGTCTGGCTAAAAGCCACGCCGGAAGAGCATATGGGGCGGGTACTGGCGCAGGGCGACCGCCGGCCGATGTCGGGCAACCATGAAGCGATGGATGACTTGAAGCGCATATTGGAAAGCCGGGCGCAGTTTTATTCCAAGGCTGACACGACTTTTGACACCAGTGAATTAGCGCCAGAAACGGCCTTTGCCAGTCTGCTGGCAGAGGTCCAAAAGCAGATCGCTAAATAGCGCCTTGGGGTAAGTTGGCCTTGTCCTGAAGCGTCGTATTTTCTGCGTTGACGGTGATCTTTAAATGCAATATAGTGCGTTTACTTACAAGTAACTGCACCATATTGCAATTAGGAGCGCCATGTCAGACAAATTTATCGTCAGCTACGCCACTTCTCCCGAGCATTACCGTCACTGGACGCTGGCCACTGAGGGCGCCACGGCCACGCTGACGATGACAGTCGACGAGGACGGCGGTCTCAAAGAGGGCTACAAGCTTAAGCTGAATTCCTATGATCTTGGTGTCGATA